>SDBV01011928.1_pt1 | contig 11194 bp, 11 predicted proteins | sample 2277081 | NCBI WGS metagenome assembly SDBV01 (sample SAMN10402039, study PRJNA504765) | marine sediment metagenome | isolation source: marine sediment core GS10_PC15, 223 cmbsf | place: Arctic Ocean: Southern Knipovich Ridge | collected 2010
GCACAGCGCCAAGGGTCTGGAGTTTCCCGTAGTCTTCGTCACTGGGCTGGAGGAAGGTCTGTTGCCCCTTTTACGTCCTGATGAGGACGCCGACGATGATGAAGAGGAGCGGCGGCTGTTCTACGTCGGCCTTACCCGCGCCCGGGACAAAGTCTACCTCTCATACGCCGCCCAGCGCCGCCGGTGGGGTAGTAGCGCGGTCAATGGTGTCATGAGCCGCTTCATCCGGGAACTACCCGAGGAACTGGTGCTCTGGCCGGCGCGGCGCGAAGTGCCAAGTGCTGTGGATCGGGGTGGCCTTACGGCCAGACCCATGATTGCTCCTCGTTCAAGTAAACCCAAGACCCCCGGCGTGCAGCCCGTCCTGGATGACTACGTTGTAGGTGCGTGGGTAGAGCACAAAATCTTCGGCAAAGGACAAATCGCCGAACGTGAGGGTGTGGGGGACAACCTGAAGCTTAAAGTGTGCTTTACCGATGGAAAGGTAAAAAAACTCGTCGCGCGGTATGCGAATCTGACGCGGCTGTAGTTGGGCGTCCCTGAAACAGGGGAAGTGACTGGTGACTGGTGACTGATCACTGGTGATTGCTGCTTAATCACCGCAGAGTGCGCTGAGACCGCTGAGGTCTATTGCTTTCTCTTCCTCTATCCTGTCAATCCTGTTATCCCGTCTAATTCTTACTTTGCGTTCTTGGCGTCTTGGCGGTTAATATTCTCCGCGTCCTCAGCGTGCTCTGTGGTAAATCTCTTCTTTCGTGCCAATTCGTCCGCCAGCTAGCAAATCCGCAGCTGGATATCAAGGTGCGCCAATTTATGGATTCGCTCAATCTTAGCCCCTGACTACCCCCACCACAGGCAGTAAATTCGACTCAATAAAGAACTGACCTAATGGCAACGAATTCGCAGGATAGCATCATGGAGCGGTGGGAACCGGTCATCGGGCTGGAGGTGCACGCCCAGCTGGCCACCGAGTCGAAGATATTCTGCCGCTGCCGGCGGACCTACGGTGCGCCGCCCAACAGCCACACCTGCCCGGTTTGCCTGGGCTACCCCGGCGTGCTGCCGGTGCTGAACGAGCAGGCGGTGGAGTTTGCCATCCACATGGGGCAGGCGGTGGGGTGCCGGGTGCGGTCGCTGTCACGCTTCGCCCGCAAGAACTACTTTTACCCTGACCTACCCAAAGGTTACCAGATATCCCAGTACGACGAGCCAATCTGCGAGGGCGGGAGCCTGTCGTTTTACATGGAAGACGGCGCCTCCAAAACGGTGGGCATCACCCGCATCCACCTGGAGGAGGACGCCGGCAAGGCCATCCACGGCCTGCCCAGCCAGGACCTGGAAGAAGAGAGCTACATCGACTTCAACCGCTGCGGGACGCCGTTGATTGAGATAGTCAGCGAGCCGGACATCCGCTCGCCCCAGGAGGCCCACCGCTACCTGGAGCGCATGAAGCAGACCCTCCAGTACACCGGCGTCAGCGAGGCCGACATGGAGAAGGGGCACCTGAGGTGCGACGCCAATATCTCCGTGCGGCCACGGGGTGACAGCGAGTTCGGCACGCGTACCGAGATGAAGAACCTGAACTCCTTCCGGGGCGTTGAGCGGGGTCTGGCATACGAGATCAGGCGGCAGGTGGAGATCCTGGAGCAGGGGGGCGTGGTGGAGCAGTGCACCCTTACCTGGGACGAAGCCGCCGGCGAGACCCGCCTCATGCGCACCAAGGAAGAGGCCCAGGATTACCGCTATTTCCCCGAACCCGACCTGGTGCCCCTGGCGATTGATCAGGAAAGGGTGGAGGCCATCAGGAGTGGGCTGCCGGAGCTGCCGGCACAGATCGAGGAACGCTTCACCCGGGAGTACGGTCTCAGGTTCCAGGATATCGAAGTACTCACCCGCGAGCGGGAGCTGGCCGCCTACTACGAGGCGGTGATCAAAGGGGGCGTAGCACCAGCCGAAGCTACCCGGTGGGTGCTGGGGGAGGTACTCAGGGCGCTGAAGGAGGAGCACCAGGAGATCGGCGACTTTCCGATGAAACCGGCGGCCCTGGGCGAGCTAATTAAGCTCTCTTCGCAGGGGATTATCAACCGTAACACTGCCAAGAGCGTGTTCGGCAAGATGCTCGCGGAAAGCCTGTCGGCGGCTGACATCGTTGAGCGGGACCAACTGGCCCAGGTCTCCGATTCGGCCGAGCTGGAGGATACGGTACGCCAGGTCGTTTCCGGCCTGCCCGCCGATCTGGAGCGTTACCGGAGGGGCGAGGCCAAGCTGCTGGGCTTCTTCATGGGCCAGGTGATGCAGGCCACCAAAGGGAAAGGCGATCCCCAGGTGGTGCGGGGGCTCATCCAACAGGTTCTGGATGAAGCCTGACCGCGGCACCATTGGCGGAAGATCGACCGGGGAGGCCCGGCGGCGTTTATCTACGCACCGGTCGATTAAAATGGGCGAAGGGTCTGATTCTCGTTGCTAATTCCGGGCTGTTAAGCTATATTCTTATCTGCCCAAATCAGGAAGGATCGGGAAGATGAAAAACATATTGGGAAACCTGGGTGAACAGATCAAGACCTGGTCTGACACGGTTGCCGGGAAGGCGGTGGTTATCACGCGAGCGGCTGCCACCAAGGCTGAGGAGCTGAGTAAAATCGGCAAGTTGAAAATGGATATTTACCAGCTGCGGCGGGAGCGAGGCCACCTCTACGCTGACCTGGGGCAGATTGCCTACCAGACTATGGAGGGGAAAAGCGAAGGAACGCTTGAGAGTCAGTCCGGCGTGGAGGACTTACGTCGCCGTATCGCCGGCCTTACCTTGAAAATCAAGGAAAAGGAAGATGATCTGGAAAGGGCTTCTCATCTTGAGGAGCCGGTTCACCATGAAGTTCCCCCAAAAGAGAAGGCTGATCCTAAAAAGGCGACTCCCGCCGCCCAGCCCGGCAAAACAAAGGTTGCTCCTAAAAAGGATACTACTGCCGTCAAGCCGGGCGGAGCTACAAAAGGGAGTGGCAGGAAAAAAGCGACAACGACTACTAAAAAGCCCGGACCTAAAAAGACCACCAAGGGGACTGGAACCAGCTGAGTAGCGATGCGTCCCGAAACCTTGCCTGGGCGCAAATTAAAACAGCATATCCGGCACAATACACCCCTGAATTATATTTCCAATGAGGGCGAACAGGGTAGGTTTCTGTTGCATGAGACGGCTATTTAAGGGTAAAATTGTATCAGAATGCGGATTGTGTCCAGTATGCGGAATTTGATAACTAAACGGCAAAGGTTATTCCCCCAAATAAAGCTGAATGGCTTAAAGTTCCTGGTCCTCAGGGAAGGGCGTTCAGGCCTGCGGCAGTTCGAGCTATCCGGCAGGGCCGCATTTTGGGGCTTGATTGCCCTGTCTATTATTATTCCAGTGGTTTTTTACTTAGGCTCACAGTTGCTCCTGGAAACGGCTCATGCCCATCGGGTAGCGAAAATCCGCAAGGACAACGCAGCCCTCCATCGGCTGGTGGAGCAATTTGAAGACCAGATAACGATCTTGCAGCAGGAAGTGGAGGCGTTGTCCGAGATGGACCAGGATATCCGCACCCATGCTCAAATACCGGATATTCATCCTGAAATCCGTCAGGTTGGCATCGGGGGTACTATGGTAGAGATCCGGACGGATATGGACTACCTTCTGCCCTCGAGTAATATATCCCTGGCCAGTATAACCGAGCGGCTGGACGCCCTTTATCGCAGCGTAAAGCTGGAGCAGCTGAGCTATGAAGGTATCCGGGACTCACTGAAAAACGACCTGGCGCGGCTGAGGGCAACGCCGTCCATCCTGCCGGTGAAGGCAGGGAGAATTACCAGCCGTTTCGGGCTGCGGCGGGATCCCTATACGCAGAAGTACGACTTCCACAAGGGACAGGATATCAAAGTCAGGACCGGCACGCCTGTTTTTACCACTGCCGACGGGAAAGTGATCGCCGCCAGGTGGGATGGTAATCTGGGGCTTTATATCAAGATCGACCACGGCAACGGCTTCCGCACCCTTTATGGCCACCTGCGGCGTATTGGTGTCGAAGAGGGTCAGCTGATCAGGCGGGGTGATAGCATCGGGGAGTCAGGGAACACCGGCCGTTCTACCAATCCGCACCTGCACTACGAAGTGCGTCTCTACCGACAATCCCAAAATCCCATCAATTACTTTTAAGATATAGCCTTGTTGCGGAAGACAAGTATGATGGGGGAAAGTACTACGTCCCCACGGGCCAGCTTTGTAACTTATAAGGTGAAATTATCATTGGCCGATGCGATATTTTATTGAGACCTACGGCTGTCAAATGAATGTGGCCGATTCGGAACTCGTGGCCGGCCTGTTAGAAGGGTCCGGCCACCGGCGAGCTGCGCGGATCGATGATGCCCAGATCATTCTGTTCAACACCTGCGCCATCAGGGAAAAGGCCGAGAAAACCATCCACAACCGACTGGGGCAACTGGCGCGGTTGAAAGCGAATGATCCCTCTATTCTCATCGGGGTGCTTGGCTGTATGGCAAAACACCTGTCCGATGGCCTGCTGGAGTCAAATCCCTATGTAGATATGGTTCTGGGTCCTGACAGCTACCGGCGTCTGCCCCAACTCATCCAGGATCGGGAAGCCGAGCAGGAGCATATTGTGGACACCCGGCTGTCCCGCTTCGAGGTATATGATGATCTGTTCCCGTCCCGGCGGGAGGGTGTCAATGCCTGGATATCCATTATGCGCGGTTGTGATAAGTTCTGTACCTTCTGTGTAGTGCCTTTTACTCGGGGTCGAGAGCGGAGTCGGTCGGTAGCTGGTATTGTGGCCGAAGTGAAAGAGGCGGCGCGACAGGGGTTCGTCGAAGTAACGCTTCTGGGCCAGAACGTGAATTCCTACCGGCACGATGAGGCCCGCTTTCCCGATCTGCTGGGGTCGGTGGCGGAGGTGTCGGGGGTGAAGCGCATCCGCTATACCTCTCCGCATCCTTCAGGAGTGGATGATCGGCTGCTGGAGGTTATGGCCGCCCACGACAACATCTGCAAGTCCATTCACTTGCCGCTGCAGGCCGGTGCCGACCACATCCTCCGCCGGATGAATCGCTCCTATACCCGGGCGGAATATCTCCGGCTGGTGGAGCGCATCCGGGCGGCGATGCCTGAGTGTACCATCAGCACGGACATCATCGTGGGGTTCCCCGGCGAGACGGAAGCGGAGTTCCAGGAGACCCTGCAGGTGGTTGAGCAAGTGGGTTTTGATGCGGCTTTTACCTTCAAATACTCCATCAGGCCGGGAACGAAGGCTGCGGAGTATGAGGATCAGGTACCTGCGGCGGTGAAACAGGAGCGCCTGGAGCAGTTAATCGCGATTCAAAAGGCCATTACGCTGGCGCGGAACCAGAACTGCGTGGGGCGGGTGATGGAAGTGCTGGTTGAGAAGGAAAGCAAAAAGTCATCCTCGCAATGGGCCGGGCGAACCGATAGCAACAAGTGGGTAGTATTTGACAAGGAAAGCGCCCGGGTCAAAGATTTCGTGTACGTCCATATAGATAGTACACATGGTGTAGCACTAAAAGGTCATATCGTAACTCCGGTGAACTTTTCCGGTCAGGAGGCGTATCATGCGGTTGCTTAAAATTCTGGTGGGCCTGCTAATTGTGCTGGCCCTGGCTTTTTTCCTGAGTAAGAACTCCAACCAATATGTAACAATCTGGCTGGTCCCGGGGACGGAGCTGCCTGACACGAACCTGGCCCATGTACTGGTCATTACCCTGGCTATGGGGATCGTGTTGGGATTTGCCATCGGGCTGATACAGATCATCACTCAACATGCCGAAGTACGGCAGCAGAACCGGCAGCTAAAGAAACTGCGTACCGAGCTGAACAACCTGCGACATTCGGCCTTGAGTGAAGAGTTTTTCGAAAGCGAACAGGAAGGATTACCGGATACGAAGCCGACAACAGCCGCTCCTGAAGAGCAACTTCCCCAGCTGGAGCCATAACCGGACATGTCTACGCTTTATATTATCCCGGTGGTTGCAGCTGTCCTGGTTGTGGGGGTCGTGCTGGTAATTCTAACCCGTCCTCGAGTCCGGCGCGATGTCCAGAGTCTTTATTCCGAAGGGCTCGATTACCTGCTGCGCGGCAACCTGAAGCAGGCTTACCAATGCTTCAAAGGAGTAATCGACCGTGACACGGAACATATCTCCGCCTACCTGAAGCTGGGTCAGGTAATGCGACAGGGCGGCGCGGTCGAGAGCGCCCTTAAGCTTCACGAAAGCCTGCTGGCCCGGTCTGAACTCACAATATATGAGCGGGTGGAACTGCTCAAGAACCTGGCCCTGGACCATGGCGAGCTCAGGCAGTATGATCGGGCGGTGGAACGGGTTCTGGCCATTCTCAAGCTGGAGAAGCGCAATACCTGGGCTCTCCGCCATCTGGTAAAGTTCAATCGTGGATTGGGAAACTGGGAAGCGGCGGGAAAATACCTGGCCCAATGGCAAAAAGCTACCGACATGGAGGACACCCGACTCCTGGCTCTCTGCCGCTTCCGCCAGGGGTACGACCAGCGTCACGAGGAATCGCCGGAGACCATTCGCGGCCATTACCAACAGGCCCTGAAAATTGATGGGAAATTTGCCCCGGCCCATTACTTCCTGGCGGAATCTTATGCGGATGAAGCCGATTCCTGCCGGAGGGAGCTCTCCACGACGAATAAATCTGGCGAGAGAGAGACTTTGCACTGGCAGAAGGACCTGGAAGAAAAGACAGCCAAACTTTATTCTCAGGCGATAGCTCACTGGTCCGCGTTTCTCGATATTTCACCCACTGATACTTCCATGGTACTCCCAAGGGTTGAAGATGCCCTGTTCTATCTTCAGCGGTTCGATGACATGGAACCGTTTCTCAGGCAGGTACTTGGGAAGGATCCCGATAATCTGGATGGGGTGGCCAGTCTGGCCAATTTCTATGTGCGCAAGGGTGATCTTGATCAGGCGGAGGAGCTGTTGGGTACCATCCCTGAAGTAGCCGCCGGCAATCCCCTGATACAGGCTATCCAGCTCAAGCTCAGCTACCGGCGGGACGCCGGCCACAACCTCACGCCGGAGCTGGATCGTCTCGTGGATTCCATTCGTCTACAAACAAAGGCCAGCTATCGGGATACCCCCATCTCACTGATGAGCTGGCTGGACCTAAGCAGTGATCCCTTGGAGAAACTGGAGTAGTCCCCGCTGCCCGGTCTTCCTGGCCCTGCTGATTTTTATTCCCCTGTGGGGCCAGGATATTGATTACTACTTTGACCTGGCATATCAGGGAAAGGTAGAGGAGGTTTTCGAGGCCCTGCCCCAGCTCTATCGTCAGCATCCGAACGACGGGACTGTCCTGTACCTGGAAGGGCTGATTACCCGTGATGGGGATGATGCCGTCGAAATGTTCAAGCGGGTAGCCAGTCTTTACCCTTCCAGCCCATACGCCGCCAACGCCCTTTTGAAGATCGGTGAGTTCCTGTATGCCAGGGGTTTGTATGTCCAGGCTGCTCAATACTTAAAGCGTATCCCGGTGCATCACCCCCGCTCGGACCTGGTTTACCCGGGAATTCGGCTGTTTCTGAATGCCATGTTAGTATCGGGCAATCGCGACACGGCCCTCTTTTACGTCCAGGTGTTCGCCCGTAAATACCCCGAGATAGAATTCGACCTGGAAACCGGGAAGGCTTCTGGCGGACCGGAGGATTCTTCCCTGATTACCAGCCGGAGTACAGGTCCTGGAATCAGGTCACCGGGGAAGCCGGCGCAAACGGGCGGGGCATCTTCCACAGATTCCGGCACCTTACAGCATTTCAAATTACAGGTAGGGGCATTCAGTGTACATGAGAATGCCGAACGACAGAAAACATTGCTGGAATCGCTAAATTACCGGGTTACTATCGTTCGCTCTGGATCGGTGGGCCGGATCCTTCACCTGGTTATGGTAACAGGGTTCAGTTCCCGTGAAGACGCCGAGTTGGCTGGACAATTGCTGAAAGAGAATTACGGAATTGACTATCTCGTGCTCTCTGAAAGATAGCCCTGGAAGCGTATGTGTCCCGGTGGGCACCGCAGTCTTCAAAACTGTTGATCCGTCGGCTGACGGATGGTCGGTTCGACTCCGACACGTTTCCGCAAATGATTAGAAGCCTCATTTTCACTACGGCGCTGTTGACGGTGCTGTCGGCCCAGTCGCCGAAACTGTTCTGGGACGGCTACAACTGGTTGGAGATAGATCGCCTGACCCGGGAATACCCTGAGTTCAGGCTGCCGATGAAACGGGCCTATGTCCGGGGCCTGCTGAATGGCAGGCTGTATGATCACCTGCAGACTCGCGCAGCCGATTCCGCCCTGGCCGACGCCCTCTTTCGCGACTACCTGAACCGGTTTACCCTCGATGAACTCATTCGGGGCACCGACCAGTTCTACCAGGATCCGGCCAATCGGTACCTGCCGATAGTTTCAGCCCTGGTGATCACCTCGTTGGGAGCCGTGGGTTTTCCTGACAGTGTAGTAGCCGGCTACACGCAGGCTTGTCGGGATTGGATTAACTACCTGACCACGCTTACCACAGAAGAGGTTCCCATAACCATTGAGGGAATATCCAAACCGGCGTTGCCCAGGCCACCATCGGAAGTTTACCTGCCGCCTGCCGTCAGGAAAGTGAAGCAGTGGTATCGGCCCGATTCACCGATTCTCCCTTAAGTCCCGGAACATTACCTTCCATCATACGGTTAGGTTGTGCGAAGCTGAGAAGCAATCCTGAATGAAAAATGAAAATATCAAAATGCAAATTGTAAAATTTATCTTGGGTAGCCCATCTGATGATATCTGCCGCAAAGTCTCGTCATTGTTCTGAAAAGTCATTGCTTTCATTTTTCAGTTTGCACTTTTCATTTTGCATTGAGTGATGGCTGCATCTGTAAAGATTGAAAACGGTATCCAGTCCCTATCCCGGGTAGCGATCATTGACCGGCGGGGAAAGCTGGGCGATGGTGAGATTGTCTTCTACCACCTGATGGCGGGGACTGAGAAAGGTGCCGATCGGGCGGCCTTGGAGGGATTGGGCCTGGACATTAATTACTATCATGAGAATGACCGGTCGTATGTGATATTTCGGGAGCGGGTTCCTTCAGCTTCCCGCCGTCTGTCCCGCGCTCATATTCTTCTTTTCCTGGCAACGGTGCTGACTACCCTGGCAGCGGGGGCTATCCTGAATGGACACAACGTATTCCAGAAGCCATGGACCATCATCCAGGGCTGGCCGTTCAGCCTTACTCTCATGGCTATTCTTGGAATCCACGAGTCCGGTCATTACTTCTATGCCCGACGGCACCATGTAGACGTCTCACTGCCCTATTTTATCCCTGCGCCGCCGCCTATCTTTTTCTTTGGCACTTTTGGCGCCTTTATTAGAATGCGGGGGCTCATTCCCTCTCGCCGTGCACTCCTGGAGATCGGAGCTGCGGGACCTATCGCGGGTTTCCTGCTGGCCGTACCGGCCCTGTTTATCGGGCTGCACTTGTCCAGCGTAGTACAGATCGATGCGGGGGGGCTCATCTTAGGTGACAGCCTGCTGATGAAAGCCGCTACGGCGTTGATGTTTCCGGAATTGGGACTTGATGAGGATGTCCTGCTACATCCGGTGGGTACCGCCGGTTGGATCGGCTTGCTGGTCACCATGTTTAATCTCCTGCCGCTGGCCCAGCTGGATGGCGGCCATATAGCATACGCCCTGCTCGGTGACCGGCAGGAATGGCTGGGCCGGGTCATTTTCCTGGCGCTCATCCCTATGGGCTTCCTGCTGTCGCCTAACTGGCTCTTCTGGGGCTTTCTCATTTTCGTTCTCATGCGTACGGTCAAGCATCCCCCGGTCCCGGACGTGAACCGGCCCCTTACACCATACGAACTGCGTATCGGCCTTGCTTGTCTGGTTATTTTCATCTTGTGTTTTATTCCCGTACCTTTAAGGTTGTCATAAGGATGGTTATGGGAACTGAAACAACAGTCAGGCCCGGTAAAGCGGGTGTCCGCTGCCCAGGGCTGCCCGAAGATGAACGCCATATGTCCCGAGCGTTTAAGCTGGCCCGGCGGGGAATGGGGCATGTCAGCCCCAACCCGATGGTTGGCTGCTTGCTCGTTCGTAACGGCCAAATGGTAGGGGAGGGGTACCACCAGCGTTTCGGCGGTCCCCACGCTGAGGCCCAGGCTATCCAGGATGCTGGCGAGAAGGCCCGGGGCGCCACGGCTTACGTTACCCTGGAACCCTGCGCCGTCAGCTATGCGGACAAGAAAACGCCGCCTTGTACTGAGGCCTTGATTCGCGCCGGTGTAAAGCGGGTGGTAGTGTCTGTCCGCGATCCTAACCCCAGGGTAAACGGGGGCGGACTGGCGCGACTGAAATCGTCGGGTATTGAAGTAGCCGAAGGGGTCCTGGCTGAAGAAGGGGCCCGCTTGATCAGGGGTTTCTCCAGGTGGATCCTTACCGGCAGACCGTTTGTGATCCTCAAAGCGGCCCGTACCAGGGACGATTTTGTGGCGGCCAGTCTGGACTTTAACTGGTTTACCTCCCCTGAGTCGAAGCGCCGGGCCCATCACCTGCGGGCCGAAGTGGATGGGATACTGGTGGGGCGGAGGACGGCGGAGATAGCTGACCCGCAGCTGACCGTGCGGGAAGTGGCTGGCCACAATCCCCGGCGCATCGTGCTGGATACCGCCCTGCGGCTGCCCGGCGGTCTGCAACTCTTTAATGACGGCGCGGCCCCGACGCTGGTCATTACGACCGAGGGCGAGTCCGGGACAACCCCGTGGGGCGAGCGGATCAAGGTAGCTCCTTCAGCTGCCGGGGTGGACCTGGGGCAGGTACTGGACGCCCTGGGGGAAAGGGGCATCACCTCACTCCTGGTGGAGGGTGGCCCTACCCTGCACCGCGAATTCCTACGAGCCCGTCTGGTGGACGAGGTGATTCTGTTCACCGCGCCCCGTGAAGCGGACGCCAAGGTAAAGCGGCGGCCAGACCTGCGCAATGCGTTAGTCGTTCCTGAGGGTTGGTGCCTGATCGCCAAAGAGGAGCTTGGCGGTGATCAACTGGTGGTGGCGCAGCCTGACCATTCATTATCGGGGATGTTGAATCACAGTTCTATCGAGAGGAGCAGCACTTAATGTTTACTGGTATTGT
>SDBV01011929.1_pt1 | contig 11194 bp, 7 predicted proteins | sample 2277081 | NCBI WGS metagenome assembly SDBV01 (sample SAMN10402039, study PRJNA504765) | marine sediment metagenome | isolation source: marine sediment core GS10_PC15, 223 cmbsf | place: Arctic Ocean: Southern Knipovich Ridge | collected 2010
AGGTACTTGCAACCCATAGCGATCAAGGGGCCGGTACCAAAACCAAAACTTTCTGCGCCCAGAATCGCCGCCTTAATCACATCGAGACCGGTCTTTAATCCGCCATCGGTTTGCAGACGGACCTTGTTGCGCAGATTGTTGGCACGCAGAATCTGGTGGGTTTCGCTGAGGCCCAGCTCCCAGGGACTACCGGCATATTTAACCGAGGTCAGGGGTGACGCCCCGGTACCGCCGTCGTAACCCGAGATGGTAATGAGGTCGGCATAGGCCTTGGCCACACCGGCGGCAATAGTACCTACCCCGGCTTCGGCAACCAGTTTTACGGACACCAGCGCGTCCGGGTTAACCTGCTTGAGGTCATAGATCAATTGCGCCAGATCTTCAATCGAATAAATATCGTGATGTGGCGGCGGTGATATCAAAGACACCCCCTCATTGCAGTAACGCAGTTCTGCAATGAGGTCGTTCACTTTGTGCCCCGGTAACTGGCCGCCCTCCCCTGGTTTGGCACCCTGTGCAATCTTGATCTGCATCACTTCGGCTGACTTCAAGTAGGCCGGTGTAACACCAAAACGACCCGATGCCACCTGTTTGATCTTTGAGCGGCGCTCGGTCGCGTATCGGACCGGATCTTCGCCGCCCTCACCGGAATTGGAACGGGCACCTAAACGATTCATCGCTATTGCCAACGTTTCATGGGCCTCCGGTGACAACGCCCCAAGGCTCATGGCGGCAGAATTAAATCGCTTCACAATATCGGCTACCGGCTCGACCTCATCGATGGAAATGGGACTCATATTTTCCCGCAACTGAATCAAATCGCGCAGGGCAATGGGATCACTTTCATTCACCATCCGCGAATAAACCTTCCATTGTTCCATATTGTTGCTGATAACAGCGGCCTGAATGGCGTACACAACATCCGGATTGTAGGCATGGTCTTCGCCACCGTGGATGTATTTCATCAAGCCACCCTGATCAATCGGCTTACGGGGATTCCACGCAAGCTTGCACAATGCTTTCTGGTCAGACTCAAAATCTTCAAAACGGATACCGGATATGCGGTTTGTAGTGCCGACAAAACACAGGTCCACCACATCCTGATGCAGGCCCACAGATTCAAATAACTGTGCACCGCGATAACTGGCGATGGTGGAAATACCCATCTTTGATGTAATCTTGTAGAGGCCCTTGTTTATACCTGTGCGGTAATTCGCTTCCAGCTCAGCGACGTCACGGTCCCCGCCGATCTCGCCCGAGCGCACCAAGTCATGAAGACACTCATAGGCAAGATAAGGATACACACAGGTCGCGCCATAGCCGATTAATACCGCAAAATGGTGGGGATCTCTGGCAGTGGCCGTCTCCACAACTATATTGGCGTCACAGCGCAGCCCCTCATGTACCAGGCGATGGTGTACAGCACCGGTTGCAAACAGGGCGTGCACCGGACGCTTGTTATCGGCGATGTCACGATCGCTCATCACCAACACAACCTTGCCATTATTGATGGCTTTGACTGCCTTGTTGGTGATGTCAATAATAGCCTCTTTGAGGGAAACATCCTGCGAATAATTTAGCGAAATCAATTCGGTTGCATAGTCTGTTTCTGTTTTACCCATCTCCAGCAGTTGCTGAAACTTACCACTGGATAGAACGGGGGAATCCACCAGTAATCGATCGGCATGCTGTGGTGTCTCTTCAAATAAATTTCGTTCGCGGCCCAGACAGGTTTCCAGTGACATGACAATTTGTTCACGAATGGGATCAATCGGCGGATTGGTCACTTGCGCAAATTGCTGTCTGAAATTGTCGAACGGGGATCGCACCAGCTTTGACAATACCGGGAACGGCGTATCGTCGCCCATGGAACTGACAGCTTCCTGACCGTTTTCCCCCAAAACACGAATAACTTCATCGCGTTCTTCAAAACTGACCTGGAACATCTTCTGGTAGATGTTCAGTTGCTTTTTATCCATGTACTTGCTGGCACGCCCCTCTTCGAGCTGTGACTTCAGGTGGCGTGCACGTTCTGACATCCACTTTTTATATGGCTGTACTGCTTTCAGCTGATTGTCGATGTCTTCCGGTAACAGTAATTTGCCGGTTTCAGTATCGACCGCGATCATCTGTCCCGGCTTGAGTCGACCCTTCATCAACACGTCACCTGGCGCATAATCGTAAACACCGATTTCAGAAGCCAGGGTGATATGACGATCTTTCGTTATCACCCAGCGTGCCGGCCGCAGGCCGTTGCGGTCCATGCTGCAGGCTGCATAACGGCCGTCCGTCAAGACAATACCGGCCGGACCGTCCCACGGCTCCATGTGCATGGAGTTATATTCGTAAAATGCGCGCAGATCCGCATCCATGGTTTCAATATTTTGCCAAGCGGGCGGAATCAATAACCGCATGGCGCGGAATATATTCATACCGCCGGCCAGCAGCGCTTCCAGCATATTGTCGAGGCTGGAAGAATCAGAGCCTTCCACATTTACTAATGGAAGTATCTCACCCATGTCAGGCAGCAACGGCGTTTTGAATTTATGACTGCGAGCCACTGACCAGATACGATTGCCCTGAATTGTGTTGATCTCGCCGTTATGAGCAAGGAATCGGAAGGGTTGCGCCAGGCGCCACTGAGGCCAGGTATTGGTAGAAAAACGCTGATGAAAAACGCACAACGAAGAAACCAGCACCTCGTTTCGCAGATCCTCATAGAACACTGGCAGATTGGCCGGCATCACCAGGCCCTTGTAGGAAATCACACGTGACGACAAGCTGGCTACATAAAAGGTATCGTCATCGTCTTCGAGGGATTTTTCGGCAAGCCGCCGGGCGACATACAGTCGCCGTTCGAACTCTGCATCGTCCATCCCCTCAGGCGCATTCACAAACACCTGCTCGATGGCGGGCAAGGTCTTGAGCGCTTCTTCGCCACATGCGTCGGGGTTAACCGGTACCTTGCGCCAGCCGGCGACAAGCAATCCTTTGTCCTGCAACTTTCGAATAACACAGTCGCGGGCATTGTCGGCTTTGCGTTGGTCCTGGTGCAAAAATACCAAACCGACGGCATAGATGTCAGCGAGATTAAAACCCTGCTCTTCGGCAGCGGATTTCAGAAATGCATCAGGTTTGCGCAGCAATAAACCACAACCATCACCGGTTTTGCCATCGGCGGCCACCGCACCGCGGTGCGTAAGGCAGGCGAGGGATTCGATAGCGGTTTGCACCAGCCAGTGACTGGGCTTGCCATCCATCTGGGCGATTAATCCAAAACCACAGCTATCTTTCTCAAAAGATGGCTGATAAAGCCCGTTCAATTTTTGCTTGTTATTGCTCACATCTATATCTCTTTACTGTATACGTTGCCCAATATGTTTGCCAAATGCCCATATAACCCGCAGCTTACACCGGACAAATGGCGGGGAAGTATACCGGCGCGGCAACAGGGGTTCAATTGCACAAAATGGGGTAAAAACAAGGGTAATTCGGGATTTCCCGACCAGCATCAGCTGCGAGAGGGATTTGTCAGGCCCGTCCCCGTTAAACCGGAACTTCGGGTGCAAATAACCTGGCGTGCTCCGCAATCGCATAGCGATCGGTCATGCCGGCGATGTAATCGGCGATAGTTCTGGCTTGGCCCACCTCCGGTCCCATCCCTTCGACAGCAACCGTGCCGATTTTTTCCTGATATTGCGGCGGCAAAAGTCGAACATCGTTCATGAAAGCATCGAACAATTGCCTGATAATGTTGGCTGACTTCAGGCTCATGCGCCTGACTCGGTAGTGATCGTAAAGGCGCTTTCGCAGGAAGCGCTTTAACTCCAGCATCTGTTCACGCAGCTCTTCACTATAGGCGATAAGATTCACCTTTGCATTGCGAACCTGATCCGGTGAGCTGACACCGGCATCGAACAAATGACGCTGGCTGTTTTCCACCAGATCAACCACCATGCGATTGATCATGCGTCGGATAATCTCGTGAATGCGCCTTCTCTTTGATAAATCGGGATAGCGACGTTGTACTTCATCAAACTGCTCCGCGAATAATTTGATTTCGCACAATTCATCGATCTCGATCAAGCCGTAACGAAGGCCGTCATCCACATCATGATTGTTGTAAGCAATTTCATCGGCGAGATTGACCAGCTGAGCCTCCGCCCCCGGCTGTTTTTTTTGCAGGAACCGCTTACCCAGTTCACCCAGTTTCATTGCCTCACGATTGGAACAGTGTTTCAGAATTCCTTCACGCGTCTCATAAGTGAGATTCAGGCCAGGAAATTCAGCGTACCGCTCTTCCAGTACATCGACCACACGCAGCGACTGAAGATTGTGTTCAAAGCCGCCATACTGTTGCATGCAGTCATTCAGAGCGTCCTGACCGGCATGCCCAAACGGGGTATGACCCAGATCGTGGGCCAGCGCTATCGCTTCGGTAATGTCTTCGTTTAGCGAAAGGGAGCGTGCGATGGAGCGACCGATTTGCGCCACCTCGATGGAGTGGGTCAGTCGCGTACGAAAAAGATCACCCTCATGATTTACAAACACCTGGGTCTTGTATTCGAGACGGCGGAATGCCGCGCTGTGGACAATGCGATCACGATCGCGCTGGTATTCACTCCGGTAGGCTGGAGGTGGCTCGTCGTGCGAGCGTCCGCGGCTATGCTTGTCATTGGCCGCGTACGGCGCCAGGCTCATTTATTCGCCCCGCTCGCAGCATGCGCGTTGGCCATGCGGCACTTCTCCAGCGTTTGCCGCAATTTGTCCTCGTCAAAAGATTCGCAAATAAATGCGTTGCCCAGTTTATGCAGTAGTACCAGTCGCAACTGGCCGGCTATCACTTTTTTATCAACAGCCATCAGCTCAAGATACCGATCGACCGAGAGGGTGTCGGGCCCACAGACCGGCAGGCGGGCGCGTTTCAGGATTTCGCTTACGCGGCCAACATCATTATCACTAAGCCAAGCCATGCGCTGTGACAGGTCAACTGCCATTGCCATGCCCGCTGCCACCGCTTCGCCATGTAACCAGTTGCCATAACCACTGCCAGTCTCAATGGCATGGCCAAAGGTATGCCCCAGATTCAACAATGCCCGCTGGCCGGTTTCACGCTCATCTTCAGCGACAATTTCCGCCTTGTTCTGACAGCAGCGTTCGATGGCATAGGCCAGCGCATCGCTATCCCGTTCGAGCAACTTCTCCATGTTTTGCTCAAGCCAGCGAAGAAACTCAATGTCGCGAATCAGGCCGTATTTGATAACTTCTGCCAATCCGGCAGAGAGTTCTTCGTCCGGCAATGTCTTCAGTGTATCGGTATCAATCAGTACGCATTTCGGCTGATAAAAGGCGCCGATCATGTTTTTACCCAGCGCATGGTTGACGCCGGTCTTGCCGCCAACCGAGGAATCCACCTGCGCCAGCAGCGTGGTCGGTATCTGGATATACGCTACTCCTCGCTGGTAGCACGCGGCCGCAAAGCCGGTCATGTCGCCAATAACGCCGCCGCCCAGAGCAATCAGCGTGACCTGCCGGTCGCAACGGGTTTCCAGTAGCGTGTCGAAGATCTTGTTAAGAGTTTCGAGGTTTTTAAATTTCTCACCGTCTGGCAAAACGACGCTGATGCGTTCGAAATCCGATAGTGCTTGTTCCACCTCTTTCAGATAAAGCGGTGCCACAGTCTCGTTGCTAATAATAGCCACACGGAATCCGGCAACATGTTGCGCCAGCAAGTCATTTTCGTGCAGCAGGCCGCTGCCGACATAGATCGGGTAACTCCTCTTACCCAAATCAAGCTCAAGTGTTTGCATCCGATCTTGCCTGTATCGACTCGAAAATTTTCTTGGCCACTGTTTTCGCCGGCCGCTTGTCGGTTTCGATCACCAGGTCTGCCACCTCCCGGTAAAGCGGATCCCGGACAGCCATGATCTCCGCCAGCTTCAGGCGTCGATCACCTTCGTTCAGCAGCGGACGATTGCGGTCATGCCGGGTTCGTTCATAGAGAATTTCAATGTCGGCGTGAAGGTATACCACGAAACCATTGTCGCTCAGCAGGTGACGATTGTCTGCCGTAAGAACGACTCCGCCACCTGTCGCCAGCACCAGGCCTGGTTCCCCAGCCAATTCTGCCAACATGGCGCTTTCGCGCCTGCGGAATCCTTCTTCGCCCTCTATCTCGAATATTAAGGGTATCGATGCACCGGTACGGTTTTCAATTTCCTGGTCAGCATCGCGAAACTGCTTGTCCGTCATATCGGCGAGGTGGCGGCCAATGGTCGATTTGCCCGCACCCATGGGTCCAACCAGATATATATTTTGGGGAATATTCATGGCCGGCATGATATGCCAGCTACGCCGGGAGAACGCAAGCCCGGGGCAAATGGCGTGCGCCCCGGACACACAATTATCTCAAGCCGATTTTGTCGGATAGTATTTTCGGTGTCAGGAAGATCAGAAGCTCGGTTTTGTTATCTTTGTGCTCTTTATTTTTGAACATCCAGCCTATAATCGGCAGTCGTCCGAACACCGGTATCTGGGTTGTGGTATCGCCCGAGTCTTGTTCATAGATGCCACCGATGGCGATTGTCTCACCGTTATCAAGCAGAATGCTCGTTTCAATTCTTTTCTTGTTGATCAACCCTGAGGCCACATCGGCGAAGTTGTCTTTTGTCACTACGACATCAAGCAGAATCCGACGGTCGGGAGTAATCTGCGGCGTAACTTCCAGCTTGAGCACTGCTGTTTGTATTTTTGATATACCTGAGCCCACCGAAAATTCGCGCTCTTGCCCCTGCTCGATAGTTGCCGTCTGCTGGTTTGCGGTGATTATTCGTGGGCTGGAAATGATCTTGCCGTTTCCCTCCTGTTCCAGTGCCGACAGCTCCAGTTGCAGAAGTTCCCCTGAACCCAGCCTGGCCAGCGTTAATGCGATTTGACCGGGATTCGCCAGTCCAATGCCGGTGGAAGGCAGATCCACATTCAAGCCGTCGGAATTGGCAACCAATGTGCCTGTGTTGATAATGCTGATATTACCTTCCAGGCTGCCAGTCAGACTGTTCGTGGACGTCACGCCAAAATCAGCTTTGGTGACCCCAAACCTGGCGCCTAATGATTTTACAAAAGTGGATGTTGCCTCCACCAGACGTGCCTCAATCATCACCTGTTCAACAGGTTGGTCGAGCAAGGCAATCAGCTTACGTACTTCCCGTATTTTTGTGGGTGTGTCCTGAATAAGGATGGAGTTGGTGCGTACGTCTACGGTAACCTGACCACGCTTTGACAATAACGAATTTGATTCCAGCTTCTGTTCGCCCGCATACGAAATTGTCTGGAACGGATTTGCCGAAGTAAATCCTGATTCAACGGCCTTGACTGATTTCAGTAATCTGGCAATATCGGCCGCTTTAGCGTAGTTAATGCGGATCAGCTCAGAGACCAGGGGCTCCAGATCCCGCACCGTCTTTTTGGCTTCGAGAATGGCCTTGTCTTTCGCAGCCAGCTCCCGTTCCGGTGCGATCACAACCACATTGCCTTTTTCCCGCTGACCAAGATTTTTGCTCTCTAGAATAATATCCATTGCCTGGTCCCAGGGTACATCCTTGAGTCGAAGCGTCAGGTTGCCGGATACGCTGTCACTGATGACAAAGTTCAGCCCGGTAAAGTCGGCGAGCACCTGTAACGCGTCTCTAACCGAAATTCGCTGAAAGTTTAGTGAAAGCTTCTCACCGGTATAACCGAATTCATCTTTAACTCTCCTATCCTTTTCGCCTTCTGGTATTGGTTTAATGTTTATAGTGAACACATTGCCGGCCTGATAAGCAAGATGCTCATACGCTCCCGTTGGAGTAATAACAACACGTGTGTTTCGTCCGCGGCTAAATGTGTCTATTGTTTTCACCGGTGTCGCAAAATCAACCACGTCGAGTCGCTTTTGCAATGATAAGGGTACCCGTGTGTCGAGAAAATCGACCAGGATTTCACCCGCCTGTTCCCGGATATCTACACCGACAGAGGGGTCGGACAGCTTGATCACTATTTTCGCGCCGCCGTCGGGCTCTCTCCTAAAATCAATATCGGTAATTCGGTGCTTGCCTCCCTTACCGGAACCGGCAAAATGTGTCGTCCGGATTTGATCGTCCTGCAGGCTACGAATCGTGGGACTTTCTACCGTAATAACGTAGGCGTTTTCTTCGATACTGGTATTGTAGGCAACCGCCTGATACAGCGTGAGTACCACACGTGTACGATTACCTGATTGCACCACGTTTACGGTGTCCACTGCGCCGGTCTTGATGGGCACAGATTTCTTCAGAAGGTGAATTCCAGTATTGGAGAAATCCAGCGAGATGCGAGCCGGATTGGTAATAGTGAACGTGTTCGGTTTCGTTGGTGTTTGCACCATTTTCAACGTGATCTGAACGCGGCTGCCGGGCAGCTTGGTGAAACGCACATCGGTGATAGCGTTGCCACCCTTGCTCACTGTCATTTGCCTGCGTGCCGCTTTTGAACCACCTTTCAGGCGCGATATCCTGATGCGTAATTCACGACGCTTTTTCGTTACTTTCACCTGGCCCGGTTGATCCATTAACAGATCAATGTTAGTCGACGTGCCATCACCTGCCAGGTAGGGAAAAACACCTTTGACTATGCCACTGCCTGGCAGGTCAAGGAGTGATGTCCCCAGCGTGGTATCATGAATAATGATGCGCAGTCTTTTACCTCCTTCGAAACTTCGTGTTTCATAAGATGACACACTGCTGGACAGCTTGATTGATAAAACCGGCGCCTTGCCCTTGGACCGCCACTCCACTGACGTCACCTGACCCGCAAACACCGGGCTTGCGATTGCCAGTAGCAGCAATATATTTAATCCGGTAGTGATACGTTTTGACAAACTTTTCATAATATGACTTTCCATCATTGGCCCAGCCTCTGGATGAATCATTCTCTAAGCTTGATTGCAGCTTCCCGCTCTATCCAGTCACCCAGGGAGCTACGAACCAGTTCTACCAACACGATCTTATCTTCGGTAATCTCGGTAACCATCCCGAAGTTTCTTCCCATATGATTACCCACTTTTACGCGATGCATTTCTCCGTCGGCACTGGCGACTCGGATAACACCCCATATCACATTGCGCCTCTCCAATGTTCCAACCATCGTCAACGCATCCAGCGGATATTCTTCCAACGCTTCTTTCGGCCGCGTCATGTCGGGTTGCAGTCCTTCACCATCGTTTACCTTTGCTGAAACACCGGTATTGCGTAGATTCTCCCGGGAAAATGGATCCGGTAATTTATACGCGGTGTAGGCATATTTTTCGAACACCTTCACCTCGGGTATCGGGTCTACTCGTGGCTTTCGATCTTTGTGCGTGTTTTTGGTGAACGTGCGCAAATCGCTCAAGCCATCACTGCTACACGCAGTAACCGTGGCCGATAAAACCAATATACTTATTGCATATTTAAACTTCATAAAACGCACTCAATCTCACTTGCGACGACGACGCTTGCCTTTCTTTTTCTTCTGCTTTTTAGTTTCACTGCTGCTGAGATAACGATATGTCTTCGCAGTTGCGGTCATGCTCAGCACCTTACTTCTACTTTTTTTGCCTAATTTTCTGATTGTAATGTTATTGATAGTGACAATCCGGGGCAACGCTGCAACATCGCTCACGAAACCCGCAATCTGATGATAGGGGCCCGTGACCTGAATGCTAATAGGAAGTTCGGCGTAAAATCCTTTTATGCGCTCCTTACCCGGTTTAAACAAATTAAATTTCAAACCCTGGCCGAGGCCCGCCTGCGTAATATCCACCAGCAGATCCGGCACTTCCGTCGAGTTGGGCAACTGCCGCAGCAGGCTGCCAAATGTCTGCTTCATGTCCGTCATCTGCTGCTTATAGGCCGGTAAGTTCACAGCAAGGGCCTTTTTGGCCACGAATTGCTTACGCAGTAATTGCTCTTTCTCCTGCGCCAATTTGTAACCGTCAATCTCGTCCTGAATAATGAACCAGAAGCCGCCGGCCAGAATTGCCACCGCAATAACCCCGACGCCGATCACCTTGATGAACAGTGGCCACGCCGAAAAGTCGTTCCAGTCGATGCTCTGAAAGTCTTCAAGTTTCATGGCTTATTTATTCTTGTCCTTACTCTTGTCCTTATTCTTGTTTTCAATAGTGTCTTTAACTTTTTTTGGTACGGTGCGTTGGACAATGGTCATATTAAACGTGCTCACACGCCCGCCACCTGCACCCTGGGCCCTGACCACCGATAAACGTGGACTGGCAAACCAGGTCGACCCGGCAAAGTTCCGCATCAGGGTAGAAACGCGCGCGTTGGACTGTGCGATTCCGATAAGTGATAGCTTGTTACCTTGTTGCTTCAGGCTGGTGTAGTAAACGCCTTCCGGCAATGTCTGCGTCAACTCGTCGAGCACATGAACCATTCGCGTCCGGTCCGCCTGCAGCTTGTAAATAACATTCATGCGCTCAACCAGCGCCTTGCGCTTTTTCTTGATGTTTGATATTTCCTTGATGACATTATTCAGTACGGCGATTTCGGTTTTAAGGTACTCGTTTCTTTCGTTTTGCGCTTCTATCAGGCCACTAACATGCAGGTGGGCATAGAACACCACCAAACCCATTAGCATCCACGCGAAAATACCAATGCTCAGGAGCTGGCGATCCTGTTCCTTGCGCTGCATATCGCGCCATGGCAACAGGTTGATATGGGTCGTCATTTATCAAAACTCCTCATCGCCAGCCCGCAGGTAATCATCAATGAAGGTGCATCATTACTGAGAATCTGTGGTTTGATGCGGGATGCCAAAGACATGCTGGTAAACGGGTTCGCCACCACTGTCGGAATACCGGTTCGAGCTGCCACCAGTTCATCTACACCCGGGATCTGCGAGCAGCCACCTGCGAGCAGAATCTGATCGACACTGTTAAAGGTACTGGACGAATAGAAGAATTGCAGTGCCCGTGTTACTTCCTGACACAGAGCCTCCATAAACGGCCGCAATACGTCGGTCTGATAATTATCCGGCAGACCTCCCTGCTTCTTCGCCAAACCCGCCTCCTCATAAGAGAGGCCGTATCGACGTTGAATTTCTTCAGTCAATTGGCGGCCGCCGAAGGTGTGGTCACGGGTATAGACAGATTTGTTGCTGTGCATCACATTGATGTTGGTTG
>SDBV01011930.1_pt1 | contig 11193 bp, 9 predicted proteins | sample 2277081 | NCBI WGS metagenome assembly SDBV01 (sample SAMN10402039, study PRJNA504765) | marine sediment metagenome | isolation source: marine sediment core GS10_PC15, 223 cmbsf | place: Arctic Ocean: Southern Knipovich Ridge | collected 2010
GACCGACGCCTTCCTGCGCGACCTGGTCACCCGGGGGGTGTTCGCCGAACTGTTCGCGACCGACCGCAACGGCTTCGTCGTCGCGACTAGCGGAAAGACGTCCGACTTCGTCCAGAGCGACGAGGAATGGTGGCAGGTGGCCTTCAGCGAAGGCATCCACTTCTCGCAGGTAGAGCTGGACGAATCCTCCGCTTCCATCGCCATGTCGGTCTCTCTCGCGATCCCGGGGCCCGACGGCCGGCCGGCGGGCGTGATGAAGGCGGTGTTCGATATCAGCGGCGTGAATGATGAACTGAAGGGACTGACGCAGGACGGCGAATACGTCCAGGTGATCGACGAGCGCGGCCTCATCATCGCCGATCCCCATCTGGAGGATCTGCTCGAGCCGCACGTCGATCGCGACTTGCTGAAACCAGGGCGGATCGTGCGCAGCGCCGGCGAGCTCGGCGTTCCGGTCGTGGGCGCGGTGCGCGGCGCACTGGACGGCCGCTGGCGCGTGGTCTATTGGGTTCCCGAGGATCGTGCTTATGCCCTGCTGCGTGCCGCTCACCGGGCGATCATCGCGGGAGTGTTCATCGCGCTCTTCCTCGGAGTGATGGGAGTCGCGGGCGCGGGCGCCTGGGTGTTCCGGGAGATCAGCACACCCATTCGCTCGGTGGCGGCGGCGGCGGACAAGGTCGGCGCTGGCGACCTGCGTATCTCGGTAGCCGCCATGGGCAAGGGCGAGGTGGCGCGTCTGTGTGTTGCGGTACAGGCGATGATCGACAGCCTGCGCGACCTGGTCACGTCTATTCGTGAGGCGAGCTTCCACACGCGCTCGCGCAGTTACGAGATCGCCAGCGCTGTGGAGCAGCTGTCGGCGGGGACCCAGGAGATGACGGGGACGCTGACGAAGCTCACCGAGGAGGCGACCCGCAACTCCGATACGATTCAGGCTCTCAGTGACCGGATGGTCGAGCTCGAGGCCGTCGCCGTCGGGCTCGCTTCCGGTGCGGAGACCGCGATGAGCAGTAGCCGTCAGCTGCGCGATGTCGCGGAAGCGAGTCGTGAACGTTTGCAGGGTGGCAAGCAGCAGGTGGGGCAACTGGCCGAACGGTCGGAGCTCGCCACCTCGCGCCTGCTCGACTTTATGGGGGCGACCCAGCAGTTTGGTGAGTTCGTCGATCTCATTCAGCAGTTCGCTCGTCGCACCAATCTACTGGCATTGAACGCTGCGATCGAAGCGGCACGGGCCGGTGGCGAAGCGCGAGGTTTCGCGGTTCTGGCGGACGAGATTCGTAAGCTGGCCACACAGGCCGGCGACGCCGCGAACCGGGCCCAGCAGACGGTGAACGGAGTCTTCGGACAACTCGATGCAGCTCGCTCGGCGTTGGATGATGCGCAAGAAGCGACGCGAGCCATCGGGTCGGTGGTCGAATCGATGGATGAAGACTTCGGCCAGGTGGCCGCCGCCACCGTCGAGGCCGAAGACTGGGCGAAACGCGTAGCCGGGGTAAGCAACGAGGTTGATGAGAGCGTCCGCCACACCGCCGAGCAGCTCAAAGATGTGTCGACTGGCTTCACCGAGTTCGCCGCGGCGATGGAAGAGCTCGCCGCGGGCATGCAAGAGCAAAGCGCGTCGACCGAGGAGATCGCTGCGGCCGTCAACGCCCTCAACACCTCCGCGGCCGAGCTGGCGAACTACGCCGAACGGTTCACGGTGGACGATTTGCAGGGATTAGATGAGCAAACCCAAAGAAGGGACGAAATCGGGCGTCTCGCGGAAGCGCACGCCCGCGGCAGTGTCGACGTCAAAGGGGACCGCGTCCCGGCCGGCGCCGCAAGATAAAGTCCCGGCCGGCGGCAACGGGACGGGCGGCTCATGGATGTTGGCCACGCCCGAGATCGTCCGGCGGGCACTCGTCGTCGGCTCCATCGTCGCCCTCGTAGCCGCGGCCGCGGCAGGCGTTCTGCGCATCTGGATCTGGATCCTCGCGCTCGAGCCCCTAGCCCTCGGAGTGGTGATCGGCGAGGCGGCGGCGGCCCCGACCTCGGCGAGACATCGCTGGCCGCCGCCTTGGAGTTACGCGTATGTCTTCGGAATCGGCTTTCTGGCCTACCTGACGGTCCACCTGGTTTTCTGGCTCGCCAGCTCGGGCTTCCCACCTTCGGTATCGCTTTTCGCTTTCCTCAAGGCCGCCCCGTCCGCAACGGCTACTCCCCTCTTTCAGAGCGTCGACATACCCCGTCAACTCGCCCTCGCCACCGGCGGCGCGACGGCGCTCAAGTACTTCATCTGGCTCGTCGAAGGCATCCTCAGCGGTTGCGCCGCTGCACTCGCCTACCGGGCCGGATCCGTGAGGATGCTTCGGACCTGACGGTTGGCAGCGCCATCTCTCTGAATTAGACTCAAACGCACCGACGTCCACATCTCCGCTCCGAGGAGAGATGAGCGAACCGCAGACTCTACGCGGGACGAGCCGGCTCGTCCTTTATAGCAACCTGGTGCGGCTACCGCATACCGCCTTCGCGTTACCGTTCGCCATCGTGGGTGCGGTGTTCGCTTCCTACCGCTATCCCGTAACACGTGGCCAGCTGCTGTGGATTGTGGTCGCCTTCACCGCTGCGCGCTTCGTCGCCATGGCCCACAACCGGCTCGTCGATCGCGAGTTCGATGCCCGCAACCCGCGCACGGCCGGTCGCGAGCTGCCAGCCGGCCGGCTATCCGTCGGCGAAGCGAAGGCGTCGATCGTCGTGGCCGGCGCCGCCTTCTTCTTCGCGGCGGCGATGTTGAACAAGCTCGTCTTCTTGCTCTCGCCGATCGCCCTGGCGGTGATGCTCGGCTACAGTTATCTGAAACGGATCACAACGCTGACGCATCTGGGTCTCGGAGTTGCCGATGGGATCGCTCCCGCGGCGGCTTTCCTCGCCGTGTCGGCTCGCTGGAGCGATCCGTGGTACTTCCTGCCGCTGCTGGCGCTCGCGGTGGCGTTCTGGGTGGCGGGGTTCGATGTGCTGTACGCACTGCAAGATGTGCAGGTGGACCGTGCGGAGGGGTTACATTCGATTCCGGCCCGCTACGGGGAAGCGAGAGCTGTCTGGTTCGCACGCCTCTTCCAAGCGCTGGCCGTCTTCTTTCTGCTGACGGCCGGGCTCGCCTTTCCGGAGACTGGAGCTCTGTATTACGTGGGTGTTGCGCTTGTAGCTGCTGCACTCGTATACGAGCACTCGCTGATACGGCCGCACGATCTCACCAGGCTCAACGCCGCGTTCTTTAATGTCAACGCGCTCATCTCGGCGGTCTTCTGTATTTTCGTCATCGCCGACCGAATGATCCGCTGACGCCAAGCATGAAGGCGACTCATGTCTGATCCGAATCCAGCGCTCACCGTCGGCGTCACCGGGGCCTCGGGTGCCGTCTACGCCATCCGTCTGATTCGTGCCCTCGTCGACCTGCGGGTGCCCACTTTCCTCATCGTGTCGAGCCACGGCTGGCGCATCTTGGAGCTCGAGGCGGGCATCGTAGATGAGGGCCAGCTGCGAGAGCGCATCGCCGGCGATTGGGGGCGGATCGAAGTCGTGACCAACGCCGACAGGGGCGCCGAGCCTGCCTCCGGGTCCGCGCCCTCCCGCGGTATGGTCGTCTGCCCCTGCTCCATGGGAACGCTGTCGGCGATCGCCCAGGGCAGCTCCCGTTCGTTGATCGAGCGCGCCGCCGATGTGACGCTGAAAGAACGACGCCGACTGGTCCTGGTGCCGCGGGAGACGCCGCTCTCCGCCATCCATCTGGAGAACATGCTCGAGCTGACCCGGGCGGGCGCGGTGATCATGCCTGCGGCGCCGGGGTTCTACGATCGTCCGCGCTCGATCGAGGATCTAGCCGACTTCATCGTGGCGCGCGTCCTGACCCACGTTGGCCTGGATCATGACCTGGGGCCGCGGTGGCGTGGTAGTTCGGTGCGTCGGTAGACGATAAGTGGAGAGGGAATCGATGCGGATCGGTCTCATCTCAGACACCCACGGCCTGCTTCGCAATGAGGTTTACGCCGCGTTCGAGGATGTCGACGAAATCCTCCATGCCGGTGATGTCGGTGACCCGGCGATCCTCACGGAGCTCGAGGTGATCGCGCCCGTGGCTGCGGTGTTTGGGAATGTCGACGGACTCGAGGTGCAGCAGGAGGTGGCGGAGACCCTGGAGCTCGAGCGGTTCGGCCACCCCGTGGTCGTGGTGCACGGGCACCAGTGGGGTTCGCCGAAGTCGAGCGATCTGGCCGCCGCCTACCCGGATGCTTCCGTCATATTATATGGTCACACCCACCAGCCGCTCATCGAACGGGTCGGCCACATCCTGGTGGTCAACCCCGGCAGCGCGGGTCCCCGTCGTTTCCAGGACCCGGTCAGCGTCGCCATCCTGGAGCTGGAAGAGGGAGGGGCGCCTCGGGCGCGGCTGGTGAACCTTGTTCGGTGATTCAGTGCGGCGGTATTCGGTGCGGCGGTGGGCGACAGATGAAAAGCGTGAGGGGCTGCAGCCAGGCCACAACCCCTCACGTTGCGGAGCAAGGTGGGAATCAGAAAGGGTGGACCGCCTACGGCAATCCAGTTGCGGAGTTTCCCCCTGTACTCGACTCTTGGATGCCTGACCGGCGGTTATAGTTGCGTGCCGACGCACCGAAAACCACCGCCTACCGATGCACCGACCTCCGACGCACCGAACACACCGGGCAGTAGAAGGCGGAGCGTCCCGCCATCACCACCCGGGCGAGCTTCCCGTCGCAACGCATGCAGGCCGCGCCCGCGCGCCCGTACACCGCGAGCTCGTTCTGATAGTTACCCACCGCGCCGTTGACATCTTTGTAGTCGCTGAACGAGGTGCCCTGTTGGGCGATGGCGCGCTCGAGCACCTGGCGGATCGCTCCGTGCAGCCGTTCGATCTCGTCGGCCGCTAGAGTCCGCGCCGCTCGGCGCGGGTCGAGCGCGGCTAGGAAGCAAGCCTCGCTGGCGTAGATGTTCCCGATCCCCGCGATGCGATGCTGGTCGAGGAGCGCGTTGCGGATGGGCGCGCGAGAGCGGGCGAGCAGGTCGCCCAGGGCGTCGGGTGTGAAGTCATCCGAGAGCGGCTCGATGCCGAGGCGCAAGTCGATCTCGAGCCACTCCGCCGGATCGACGATCCACATGCGGGCGAAGCGGCGCACGTCGAAGAAGCGCACGATACCGGATGCATCGGTCCCCTCGACGAGCAGGCTGGCGGAGAGGTGGGGTGCCGTGCGCAACCGGCCCGGCGGCTCCCAGGTGAAGCGGCCTGTCATCCTGAGCTGGGTCACCCAGCGCGAGCCGTCATCCAGCTGGGCGGTGATCCACTTGCCGCGCCGGCCGACCCGTTCGATGCGGCGCCCGCTGAGGCGGCGGACGAAGGTACCGGGGCGCATTGGTTGGACGACCTCGTGGCGATGCACGCGGACGCGACGTACGAAGCTGCCGGCGAGGCGCCGGTCGAGGCCGCGGGCGATCGTTTCGGCTTCGGGCAGTTCGGGCACGGCTCCTCGTCAGGCCCGCTCGATCTCGCGGTAGGCGATGTCGTAGCGGAAGTACTTCCCCTCGAAGTCGATCGCTGCCGCGGCGTCTCTCGAGCGTTTTGCCGCCTTCGCCACGTCCGCGCCCAACCCGACCACGCCCAGCACGCGGCCGCCGTCCGTCACCAGCTCACCCTCAGGATCGCGCCGCGTTCCGGCGTGAAAGATCAGAACGTTCGAAGATTTCTTGATCCTGTCTGGGATGCGGATCGGCTTCCCCTTCTCGTAGGCGCCTGGATAGCCGGCGGAAGCGAGCACGGTGCAGACGGCGGCCCCGTCCGTCGACTCCAGCTTCATGTCGTCGATCCGCTCGCCGCCGGCGACGCGCGCGAAGAAGGGGATGAGCGGTGAGGCGGTGATGGGGAGCACCGCCTGGGTCTCTGGGTCGCCGAAGCGGCAGTTGAACTCGATCACCTGCGGTTCGCCATCGACGATCATCAGGCCGCAATAGAGGACGCCGCGGTATGGCCGCTTCTGCAGCCGCAGCTCGGCAAGGGTCGGATTGATGATTCGTTCCATCACCCTGTCGATCATCGCATCGTCGGCGATGGAGACCGGCGCGTAGGCGCCCATGCCACCGGTGTTGGGGCCGCTATCACCCTCGCCGATCGGCTTGTGGTCCTGCGAGGCGGCCAGTGGCAGCGCCGTCTTGCCGTCCGTGATGACGAGTACCGACAGTTCTTCGCCTGCGAGGAAATCCTCGACGACGATTGTGGTGCCGGCATCGCCGAACCGCTGCTCGAGCAGCATGGCGCGGGCGGCGTCGACGGCTTCATCGACTTCGCGACCGACGATAGCCCCCTTGCCAGCTGCCAGGCCCGATGCCTTCACGACGATGGGGGCACCCCGCCCGCGAATGTAGTGTTCCGCCTGCTCGAAGTCCTCGAACGTCTGGTAGTCGGCGCTGGGGATACGCGCCCGGGCCATCAGCTGCTTGGCGAACGCCTTCGAACCCTCGATCTCCGCCGCGGCGCGGGTCGGCCCGAAGGCCTTCAGGCCACGCTCCTGGAAGAGGTCGACGATCCCGGCGGCGAGTGGGGCCTCGGGGCCGACGATGGTGAGGTCGATCTCGCGCGAGTCGGCGAAGTCGGCGAGGGCGTCGATCTGGTCGGGCTTCAGCGGGACGGACTCGGCAAGCTCTTTCGTCCCGCCGTTGCCCGGCGCGGCGTAGATCTGCGCGCCGGGGTCCTCCCGCTTCAGCGTCCAGATGATGGTGTGCTCCCGCCCCCCACTTCCCACGACCAGGATCTTCATTCGGTCTCTCCGGCCTTCATGGCGCGTCGCCCAAGGCCTGGTCCAGATCCTCTATCAGGTCGTCCACGTCTTCGACGCCTACCGACAGCCGCACGAGCCCGTCGGTGATCCCCAGCTTCGCCCGGTGCTCCGGCGACACGGAGGCGTGGGTCATCGACGCGGGATGACTGATCAGGCTCTCCACCCCGCCCAGGCTCTCCGCCAGCGCGAAGATCCGCGTCTTACGGCAGAGATCCTCGGCCTGCCCGCGGCTTCCCAACTCCAGCGAGACTATCCCTGAGTACCCGCTCATCTGACGCTTCGCCAGCTCGTGCTGGGGATGCGAGGGGAGCCCGGGGTAAAAGACGCCACGGGTGCGTCCTCCCTCTTCCAGCCAGCGGGCGATCCGCAGCGCGCTCGCCTGGTGCACCTCCATCCGCGTGTGCAGCGTCTTCGTCCCGCGCAGCACCAGCCAGCAGTCCATGGGCGACGGCACGCCACCCGTCGCCATCTGCATGAAGTGGAGGCTCTCGGCCAGCTCGTCGTTCGAGGTGACGATGATCCCGCCGATCACATCGCTGTGCCCGTTCAGGTACTTGGTGGTGGAGTGCATGACCGCGTCGGCACCCAACTCCAGCGGCCGCTGGAAGTAGGGCGTGGCAAACGTGTTATCCACCATCAACAGAGCGCCGGCTTCGTGGGCGATCGCCGCCGCCGCCGCGATGTCGGTGATGTGCATCAGCGGGTTGGTCGGCGTCTCCACCAGGATGAGCCGCGTCTCCTCCCGGACCGCCTCGCGGATCAGCTCGGCGTCACGCGTGTCGACGAAAGAGAAGTCGAGCCCCAGCTTCGCGAACACCCGGCGGAACATGCGGTCGGTGCCGCCGTAGACGTTGGCGCCGCAGATGATGTGGTCGCCGGCCGAGAACTGCTTGATCACCGCCTCGATCGATGCGAGGCCCGAGGCGAAGGCGGCGCCGTGCTTCGCCCCTTCCAAGCCTGCGATGTTCGCTTCCAAGACCGTCCGCGTCGGGTTGACGCCGCGTGAATAGTCGTAACCCTTGTGGACGCCGATCGCCTCCTGGGCGTAGGTCGACGTCTGGTAGATGGGCGGCATCACCGCGCCCGTCGTGGGGTCCGGCTCCTGTCCCGCGTGCACCGCCCGCGTCGCGAAACGATAGTCCTTGTTTGATTTCATATTCAAGCGCCGCCAGGCCAAAGTGCGAAGAAGTAGACAAGTCTAGCCGCCGCGCCCGCGGCCGTCCAGCGCCTTCGGTCCGCTAGACTCTTCCGATCGAGCGGGATCACACGCTCGCATCCCAAGCGCAAGAATCGCCGTAGTTCTGACCAGGTTCGCCGTAGTCTTTACGAAATTCGCCGAAGTTTTTCCATTCTGTCCGTATCGGGAATCATCGCCACTCTACAGCTTTGAAAGACAGGCGCGCCTGTCTTTGGGCGCGCCGCCAATGCTCCAATGGTCAGACAACTTCTATGACGATCTTACCACTGGCCGTGTTCTCGTCCATCGTGGTGTGCGCCTCCCGGAGCTTCTCGAAAGGGAAGTTCGGTCCGAGCTTGAGCATGAGCTCACCAGACTCGACGAGAGAGACGTATTCTTGAAGCTGCGCGGATGTGATATCGGATGACTCACCGGCATATGAGGTCAACTTTACGCCAGTTGGCACATCGGCCATTGGGCGAAATTCCGTTAGAACCCACTCACCGCCAAGAATGCCGGTCATGCACACAATGCCGCCTCGTCGCGCCGCCTGCAGTGAATCCAGCAGTGTGGTGGCCCCCACCAACTCGAGGACGCGGTCGAAACCTTCTGGGTAGATCGCTCGGGCTTTGTGCGCTATGGATCCATCATCCACGAGCACGTGAGTAGCTCCTACAGCCACAAGGTCGTCGACCTTGGCCGCACTTCTGGTGGTCGCCGTAAGCTCGAGACCCGCCGCTCGCGCGAGAGCTATGGTTGCGAAGCCGATGGATGATGTGGCGCCTCGCACGAGGAGGTTCTCCGCGCGCTCAATCTCGAGGCCGGTGTGGAGCGAGCCGTGGACGGTCTGCAGCATCTCGGGCAACGCTCCGAGGATCTTCCAATCCAGGTTTGTCTTCAGTGGGAACACATGCTGCGATGGAACGAGAACATACTCCGCGTACGACCCGTCGAACTGCCGCCCCATCCCACCCATCAACGCCGCGACTCGCGTCCCGCGGGACAGGTTGGTGCCGGGCGCGGCAACCACTTCGCCGACGCATTCGATGCCTAGCACCCGGGGGAACTCCACGCTGGGCGACTTCCCCCGCCGTGTGAACCACTCTGATCGGTTGAGCCCGAATGCCCGGTTGCGAATCAAGACCCACCCGTCGCGAGGCTCTGGTCGAGGCATTTCTCGCAGCTCGAACTTTTCCGGGCCTCCGGGCTCTTCGATCACGAACGCGCGCATCATTTCCATTTTTCGCTCCTCGCAGCTCCTCCTGCAGCGCAATCTCCTGGCGGCCGAATAGAAGCAGATGTCGACGGCCCTGCGGTGTTACGCCCGGACGTCTTCCAGCACCGCTCCAAGATATAAGGCCCGCTACTCAAGCGAGGCGCAGCCCTTGAACGTGGAAAGCCTTTCCTATCTATTAAGGGTTCCAGCGAACCAGCTCCCCGTATGTCCGCCGAACTGAATCCGAGACGCAGCGACGACCGATTGACTCAGTGAGCACACTCCCAGATGGCCTCATAGTCAGCGTCTCCGGCATCCGCGGCCGGGTCGGGATCGACCTGACGCCGGATGTCGTGGCCCGCTTCGCCGCCGCCTTCGGTACCTACGCGAAGCGCCGCGGCTGGGGCGGGGCGGGGGAGGACCGGCTCGCCCTCGCCCGGGACTCACGCCCCAGCGGACCCGCCTTGCTCGACGCCGCCGCGGCGGGGCTCAGGTCCGTCGGCTGCGGCGTCAGCGACCTGGGGCTCGTCCCCACGCCGACGGCGCTGCTGGAGATCCAGGACCGCGGGCTGAGCGGGGGGATCGTGATCACCGCCAGCCACAACACCCGGGAATGGAACGCGCTGAAGCTGGCGAGTCCGGAAGGGGCGTTCCTGACGCCGGAAGAAGGGGCGGAGTTCCTGGCCGGGCTGCGGTCGGGGGAGGAGTCGGCCTACGTGGATTGGGGCGGCTTCGGCGGCCGCGAGGTCGGCGCGGGGAGCGTCGAGCGTCATCTCGAGCGCATCTTCGATCTCGATCTCATCGACCCCGACCTGATCGAGGCGCGGAAGATCCACGTCGCCGCCGATGCGGTGCGCGGGGCGGGCGGTGTCATCTTGCCGGGGCTGTTCGACGCGCTCGGCTGCGGGGTGAGCGCGATCGAGTTCGAGACCGATGGACGCTTCACCCGGGAGCCCGAACCCATCCCGGCCAATCTCGGTACGCTGTGCGAGACGGTGCGCAGCGAGGGGGCGGCGCTGGGGATGGCGGTGGATCCAGACGTCGATCGGCTGGCGCTGGTGGATGGGAGCGGCGCCGCCATCGGCGAGGACTACACGCTGGCCTTGGCGGCGCGGCTGGTTCTGGAGCACACGCCGGGCCCGGTGGTCGCCAACCTGTCGACCAGCCAGGTCGTCGAGGATGTTTGCGAGCGGGCCGGCGTACCGCTCCACCGCGCGCCGGTGGGGGAAGCGAACGTCGCCGCCATGATGCGGGAAGTGGGCGCGGCGGTGGGGGGTGAAGGGAACGGCGGTGTCATCCTGCCGGCGCTCCACTACACGCGGGATGCGCCGCTGGCGGTGGCGCTGATCTTGCAACTTCTCGCCGAGCAGGATGCGACCCTCGCCGATCTTGTGGCGGAATATCCACGCTACCGGATCCTCAAGGATCGCGTACCCCGGGCCGAGCTTGAATTGGACCGATTGGCCGGCGAAATTCAGGCATCATACCCCGGCGGCGCGATCGACCGGCGGGACGGGCTGCACATCCGGTGGCGTACGGACGGGATGTGGCTTCACGTGAGGCCGTCGGGCACGGAGCCGATCGTGCGCCTGATCGCCGAAGGCCCCGCCTCCGACGAGAGCCGGGTGAGAGAATTGATCGAAGCGAGCAAGGAGATAATCAACCCGCGGAGTTGAGCCGGCGCTAGGAGCACAGAGGCGACAGACGGGATGGGACAGAATGTGTGGAATAGTTGGTTACGTAGGGACGGCTGAGGCGGCGCCCCTGCTGCTGGAAGGGCTCCGGCGGCTGGAGTACCGCGGGTACGATTCGGCGGGGATCACCACGCTGGGTGAGAACGGCTCGCTGACCACGTTCAAGCGGGCGGGCAAGCTGGACGCGTTGATCGAGAACATCGATGGTAACATGCCGGCCGGCAGCGTGGGGATCGCCCACACGCGCTGGGCCACTCACGGCGCGCCGACGACGCCCAACGC
>SDBV01011931.1_pt1 | contig 11191 bp, 8 predicted proteins | sample 2277081 | NCBI WGS metagenome assembly SDBV01 (sample SAMN10402039, study PRJNA504765) | marine sediment metagenome | isolation source: marine sediment core GS10_PC15, 223 cmbsf | place: Arctic Ocean: Southern Knipovich Ridge | collected 2010
CACGAGTTCCTCGAGGCCATCTGGCCCCGTGCCCATTGGAACTACGGGCGGATGCGGGCGGCAATCTGCGTCTATCTTCTCGTCACCAGCTCCATTCTGGTCTGGACGGAAGTCTCCTTCGACGTGCTCACTCAAATCGCCAGCTTCATCATCAGCAACTTCGCCCTGGGCCTGGTGATGTTTGCTGCGCTGTATCTGAATTTCCAGCTCCCGCCGGCCTACCGAACGCGATGGCCGATGCTGGCCGGCGGCATCCTCTCGGCGATCGCCCTGGCCGTCTTTTCGGTGATCAGCGGCTGGGGCCTGGCGGCCAAGCTCTTGGCGGTGCACTGATACAATATCTTGACCACACGGGTTTTCTTCAGGCAAGGATTCAGCCAAGTACTTTAGGCACGAAGGGAGATCTTTGCATGGACCGAAGAGCATTCATCTCGTTGAGCAGTGCCGCGGTGGTTGCGGCCTGCGGGAAGGTAACTGCCTCGCAGCCCCGCGCCCAGAAGCAGCCGAGACAGGGCCCGGCGAAGATGCACGTGGGAACGCAGCGAGGACCGACCACTGCGGAAATGCTGAAGTTCTTCAAGCGACACGGGGTCGATCACATTTGCGGCTATCCGCCTAATCCCGGTCCCCAGGGGCATTGGTCGGTTGAGGATCTGGAGAAAACGCGCGAGCTTTGCGAAGCGCACGGGATCGCGCTGGATATGGTCGCCTTGCCCTTTCTGACTTCCAGTCACATCGATCGCGAGAGGCGCGGGGCGATCATGTTGGCCGACGACCCGCAGCGTGATCGGGATATCGAGTCGATCCACCGAATGATCGAGGGCTGTGCTAAAGTGGGTATCCCCGCTTTCAAGTACAACCTGTGCCTTTTGGGGGTGATGCGGACCGGCTCCATGCCCGGGCGGGGTGGCTCACGCTACAGTACCTGGCAGTTGGCCAAAGCCCCAGCCAAGCCGCTGACCCGGGCAGGCAGGATCACGGAGGACGTCTTCTGGCAGCGGATCACCTATTTCCTCCAACGCGTGATTCCGGTCTGCAATCAGCACCGCATTCGGGCGGCCTGCCATCCGCATGATCCGGGGGTCGCGCCCGAGGGTTTCCAGGGAGTCGTGCGCGTGCTGGGAACGGTCGAGGGTCTGAAACGTTTTATTTCTATTGAGGAGAGCGCTTACCATGGGCTGAATTTCTGTATCGGAAGCGTGTCAGAAATGCTCCAGGATCCGGCCCGTGAAATCAATGACGTAATCCGATTTTTCGGAAGTCGCAAGAAGATTTTCAACGTTCACTTTCGCAACATTCGCGGCCGGCGCGACAGTTTCCAGGAGGTCTTTCCGGACCAAGGCGACGTGGACATGCTGCAAGCGGCCAAAACACTGCACGACGTCGGCTACCCGTACATGGTGATGCCCGATCACATGCCCGGCCATCCGGACGATCCGCAAGGACGGCAGGCGTTCGCGTTTGGCTACGGCTATATCAAGGCGATCTTGCAGGCGGTGACAGGAGCATCACGTTGAGCACCTCCCAGGATTTGGACGACTCGTCTACGCCCCGTTTGGCAGCGCCGCCGAAGGGAGCGATCCGCAGTCTGGCGTGGATGGGCCCCATGCTCCTGCTGTTGGGTACGGCGATCGGCACCGGGGAATTGGTGGCCGAGCCGGCGGCCGGAGCGCGTTACGGCGGAACGATGTTTTGGGCCATCCTGTTCATCGTGGTCACCAAGGCAGCCTGGAACGAGGCCATCGGGCGGGTGAGCATCGTTACCGGCCAGAACTTCCTGGAATCCCTTTCAGGCGGTGGTCCGGTGGTCGCGTGGGTGCCGTGGGCCTGGTATGCGGTGAATATACTGAAGGATTTCTGCTTGCGAGGCGGGATCACGGCTATCGCCGGGATGATTTGCTACGACGTCTTCGGGCCGTTACCCTTGATCGGACTGCTTTCAGAGGATCACACATTTCACCAAATCGCCTGGACGTTGTTGAACTATGCACTCGTCTGGTCTCTGGTGGTGATTGGCGGTTACCGTATCGCCGAACACCTCAGCACCGTTCTGAGCATTCTGTTCACGGTATGTCTGGTAGCCTGCGCCGTGGCGGTCCTGCCCCAGGTGACCGGCGAATTAGCTCGCGGGTTGCTGCCCCGAATGTCGGCCGACAGCGACCAGTTGTTCATGCTGATGACCCTTTCCGGCATCGTCATGGCGGGCTCCACCACGGTGTTCTACAGCGCGTGGGCGGAAGAACGGCGGATGGGAATGTTCCGGTTTGTCCGGCACACCGGGCGCCGCCTGACGCGGCCGGAGATCGAGCCGCAGTCGGAGGAGGAAATCCGCCGAATGTCGGGATGGCTGCGAGTGAACTCTCTGAACGTGGCGATCACCTATCTGCTGGGAGCGCTGATTTGCGTCTCAACCTTTGTGCTCGGGGTCGCGGTGCTGCGACCTGCCGGAGTGACGTTACACGGCAACGAATTGGTTCAAGAGCTCAGTCTGATGGTGACCGGCGTGGCCGGACCATGGGCCAGACCCGTCTTCTACGTGGGTGCCTATGCGGCGGTCACCAGCACGGCGATCGGCATTCTCGACGGTGCTCCGCGGATGTACGTCCAGCCCTTGCGACGCCTGTTTCCGGCGCTGTTCGAGCGGCTCTCACCGGCTGCATGTCATCGGATCATTATGACGCTGATGGTGATCGGATGCTGGCTCGTCTACGTTTTTGTGCGGGACGCGCTGCAACTGGTGATGTGGATGGGAGCGATTGACGCCCCACTCGTGGGCATTCTCTTCGTGGCCTATGCCTACTTGGCCCGGTTCTACCTGCCCGGCGCCTACCGGCGTGGCACGGCGTGGACGCTGGCGATGTTTCTAATCGGCGCGCTCTATTTCACCCTCGGCGTGGGCTACGTCATTTACCGGCTGACAACGTCGTGAGCCTCTGCTTCAAACGATGGCCGCCGGACTGCACGACATTGTAGACCTTCTGGAATTCTCCGTATCCCCGGCGGAATCCTCTCGGCGATCGTCCTGGCCGTCTTTTCGGTGATCAGCGGCTGGGGCCTGGCGGCCAAGCTCTTGGCGGTGGACTGATACGGCCGCGCCTCTACCAGATCAAACCGGCCGCCAGTCCGCATACCAACAAGGTAATGCTACCGGGCTCAGGAACACTTGCCACACGGAACCCCAAGTAGTCGGCGACCTCGATCGCCGGGTCGAACTTGTCGCGGAAGGAGGCATGAAGGTCTAGGGAGTCGATGCCCCAACTGCCGCCACGCCAAGCACGCTGCGAACCGATCGCAGTTTCGTTCCACTCGTAGACGTTTCCACCCTGGCCCATCGTGCCATAGGCGCTCAGCACGCCGGTGTTGTCCACGTCGTTCGGACCGGGCTGGTGGTACCCGTCGTTAAACACGGCATCGAATGCGGTGTCTCCGGCGAAGTCGATCCCATCGGGCACCTCAGGATCATCATGCTGGGTGGGATAGTCCCAGTAGCCCGCCCCGCCGGGCTTGTTCGGGTCGTAGTACGCCGCCTTGTACCATTCGTCCTCGGTGGGGATGACGTACACGGTGCCGTAGGTGCTCACGGCACTGTCGCGGTCGATTCCGGTCACCTCACCGCTGCCGTTGATCGCGTACGCGCCTTCGCCTACGTCGCCCGAGGTGAGCCAGTTGCAGAACATGGCCGCCTCGTGCCAAGAAATCCTCACCACCGGCTGGTCGCCGCTCCACCACCCGGGATCGTCGAGCAGGTCATTCGCGTCGGCAGCAACCACCGCGTCCCACTGGTTCTCGGCGACTTCGTACTTGCCGATGCGGTAACCGTAGTCCACGCTACCGTATCCGGTCGTGCCGTCGTAGTTCATTACCTCGTCATCGGGGTCGTTGCCCGGGTCGCCAACGCTCACGAAGTCCAGATTGATGGTCGTGGTGCCGTGCGTAAGCGAGTCGGCGTGTGCCGTGGCGGCCAGCAGCGCGGCCGCGAAAGCGGCGGCGGGCAGCGATCGAAACAAGGACTTCTCAAACATGGCTTTCCTCCGGAGGTGAATCAATGTGGTTGTTGTTCTGCCCAAGGGGGCAGTCCCCTTTCCGCTCTCTCGAGAAACGGGGCAGTCACCACACGATAGTCGGCTGCTTGGAAAGCCCTGAGCGAACTGACAGACCGCGCCAACAAGGGGCTGTCCGCCAAGTCGTCGATGCGCTGCCTCGCTTGCTTTACTCGGTCCGGTTGATGCTGGAAAGAATACGGCTGTCCATAAGGGGAGACACGAATGTTGATTATAATCCGCAAATCCCGAAAATCAACATTTATGCCCCCAAGAAATAACGAACAACTTGCCCGAAAACCCCTCTTCGGGGTGACCGCAGTGCCGAGTAGGGCCTCGATTTCTATATTGCCCGGCTTTGGCGTAGAAGCCGAACGAGTTGTGGCAGATGGACGTGACCTATCATCTACCTTCCAGGTTACGGCTGGCACTACGCGATCGCGGTGATCGACTATTACTCGCGGTACCTGTTGGCCTGTTATCTGGCCACCAGCTACCGTGCCACCGAGGCACTTGCCCAAGTCAGCATCCCGCTCTATTCTTATAGAAATCAGAAAGAGGCAGTCTCAACCAAGGAGAATCCGATGGCCAACCTTGCCGCCACTTTAAAAGAAGAAATCCAGCGTTTAGCACGAAAGGAAATCAAGGCCCAAACGGGGACGACAAGACAGGCGGTCGCCCAATACCGGCGTGAGATCGCCAAGCTCAAGCGGCAGTTACATGAACAAGAGAAGAAGATTAGCTTCCTTCAGAAGCAGGAGCAGAAGCGTCTTGGGCAACCGCAAGCCGCCGAAGAATCTGCCGGGGACGTTCGGTTTTCGGCTAAATCGGTGAGAGCTCAGCGTAGTCGGCTGGGACTGTCCGCCAAGGACTATGGAAAACTCGTAGGTGTCTCGCCGCTGACGATCTACAACTGGGAGCAGGGCAAGACTCGTCCACAGAAGGCTCAGCTTGCTTCCTTAGCCGCCGTTCGAGGAATCGGTAAACGTGAGGCCTTGGTAAAGCTCGAACTGCTGAAAGCCGAAGAGGAGAAAGCCGCACGGAAGCCCGGCGAGAAAGCTCGGAAGAAGGCCAAGCGAAAGTAGGAGGTGATGGTATCGACGGTGGGTTTTCTGGTTATCTGGCCGCTAACAGGGCCGCTTAGCCACTCTCCACCAGCGGCAACTCCACTCGAACAAGCGTTCCCTTTCCCGGTGTGCTGTCGATGGTTGCCCGCCCTCCCAGGAGCCTCGCCCTTTCCCTAATACCGCCGATGCCGAAAGATGTTTCTGTTATCTCATCCGGGTCGAAGCCGATGCCCCAATCTTCGACTTCGATGCAAATTCGATTGTCCTGCTGCGTCAATCTGACCTGCACCTTGCTGCTTTCACTGTACCGACGAGCGTTTGTAACACTCTCCTGAACGATACGGAAGATGGCATTTTCGAGCAGCGGTTCCAATCGACCAAACTTGGCGTCGAACACAAAGCCAACCTCTGGGCCTTCTTGCATGCTTGGGTCATGAACGAGGTGCTCGATGGCAGCTACCACTCCTGCCTCGTCAAGAATAGGTGGCCGCAGCCCACTGATGAGACGCCGTGCCTCGTCCATGCCCCAAGTGAGTAGCTCTAAGCCCCGCTGGTAAGCCTCGGCCGCCGCCTCGGGATTCTCGTCCTTCAATTTTGAAGCGGCTTCTAACTGCATCTTTGCCCCGGCGATGTGCTGGGTGAATCCGTCGTGGATTTCATAGGCCGTGAGCTTTCGTTCTCGGTCGCTCGATTCCAGCAGGCGTCGAAGTGTTGCCCGTTCTCGCAGCACCGCTTCCTCTGCCCTCTTTCGTTGACTGATGTCACGCACGACGGCCTGGAGCACCGTCTGACCCTTGAGCTCCATGCTGCTGAGGAGGACATCTGCGAAGAACTCAACACCATCAGCCCGACAATGTAGCCACTCGAACTGGGCTCTTCCAGTCTCGATAGCCAAAGCGATCTTCGCTCTTGCCGCCGTCTGGGAGTCAGTTCCGTCCGGTTGCATCGGCGGGGACAACTCGCTAGGGTGCTTGCCGATGAACTGATCGCGAGTGGAGCAGCCAAAGATACCGAGCGTAGCGTCATTGCACTCAAAGAACTCATTCTCATCCAAAAGCATGACCGCATCATTGGTGGACTCGAAGAGGGCTCGGAATTGCTCTTCCGAATCCCGTAACGCTTCTTCGGCTCGTTTGCGTTCTTCTACTTCTTCCTTCTGTCGACTGTTTGCGGTGGCCAGTTCGGCGGTGCGTTTCTTGACTCGTTCCTCCAACTGGTCATGTGCCTCTTGCAAAGCCTCTTCCATTTGCTTTTGTTCGGTGACATCGGTGGAAATAATCGTGGCGGCGACAACCTGCCCGTCTCGCTTTACCGGCCCCACACGGTTGGCGACCCACAACGAGCCATATTCCCCTGGGGCTCTTACCTCAAAGGAGGCGGCTTCGCCCGTCTCGAAAACCTTCTCGATACCGGTCTTGATTCTATCGTGATACTCCGCAGGCACGAACTCGTAGACGCGCCTGGCAATAACTTCTTCTCGACTGCGTCCCGAAAATGTCCGGTTTATGAAAATGATCCTTCCGTCACGCTCCACGGTCAGGATAACATTCGGGGCATTCTCCACCAGCGAACGCCATTTGGCCTCGGAGGCCGCCAGGGCCTCCTCAGCTTCCTTTCGCTTGGTGATTTCACGAACGGTCCCCACGACTCCAATAATCTCTCCATCGGAGTTTACGTGGGGACTGTATACGCTAACGACCCACGCCCTCTTTCCCGTCTTTGGAATCAGATACTCTATGTCAGTTGAGCGGACGGTTTCTCCGTTTAATGCTCGCCGAAGCAGCTTGTCCACACCTTGTTCACGCAGGTGAGGGAAGAGCTCCAGAGCCGGTCTGCCTAAGACCTCTTTGGCAGGCACCCCCGACAACTGCTCCATGAACTCGTTCCACACTCGGTAGCGGAGTTCACGATCGTAGACGATGACTCCCTCCGCCACACTCGAAATAATCGTCCGATTGAATCGTTCCGATTCTTTCAGTGCCCTCTCTGCTTTTCGACGTTCAGTAAAGTCCGTGATGACTGACGAGAACCCCGTCACCTGTCCTTTTTCATCCCGCTTGTAGTCCCAGTCCACTTGAATATCAATGATGCGTCCGTCCTTGGTTTGATTCTTGGTGATGTAGGGCGTCCGTGGAGGCTGATCCTCAACCACGTGCTTCAGATACTCCTGCAGCTTCGGCTTCTCGGAGTCGTTCGCCAACAAGCTCCAGATCGATTTGCCCACCATTTCTTCTTCCGTATAGCCGTACATTTCTCGATGGGCTACGTTGGCCAAGGTGATGGTGCCAGAGCTATCGATTTCCCGGATTCCGTGGGGGATGGTATCCACCAACGTCTTGTAGCGGGCTTCGCTCGCCCGGAGTGCTTCCGCAGACTGCTTCAGTTCCGTAATGTCGTGTGCAATCCCGTAAACCACACTCTGTTCCGGCCTGGGAACCACCGTCCACGATAGCCATCGATACGTACCATCCTTGCAGACGTTTCGGTTTTCAAAATTGACTAATGGCTCACCGGCGGCAAGCTTCTCCAAATGAGCCTTGGATGCGGCATGGTCGTCGGGGTGGATGATCTCAAAGGCTGACTGCGACAACAATTCCTCTTCCGTGTAGCCGAGAATCCTAGTGAACGCCGGATTCACTTGTTTGAAATAGCCGTCCAGACCGGCCACGCACAACAAGACGGGCGAAAGGTCCATGACGTGGTCGTACACTTCCTTGCCCTGCCCAACGTCGGCTTCACGTTGTTCCAGCACGGCGACTCGCTGACGCAAGTCTGCCAACGCTTCCAATAGTTGTTCTCTGGAGGCCTGTTCGTCATTCATTTTCCGCATTCCACGCCCTGATACCTGAACTGGACTGAACGGCCCCCTTAGTTTAGCCGGCCTGGAATGGAGGCGGCAAGAGCGCCTCTGACAGCGATCGTAAGCCGAGGTAGTGGGGCTGGCAGACCAGGCAGCGTGATCCGGTTGTCTACGTTCGAGGCAAGGTTTCGCATCCCGCCCGCGCCCCGGCACAAGCGGCGTAAAACGTCGCCCGCCCGGAGTCCACCAGTGCTGGGCTATCGCACCCGCCGGGTGGCCAAAAATGGCGGCTTGACCCCGGGCGGGGGGTTGTAAACTTGTATATACTCCCGAGTTGCGCAAGTGGGGGCAGCGGAGCTTGCGACTCTCGTCGAGAAGCTGCCGGCGGAAGTGGCTCAGCTACGGGTCGGCGGCGGACGACGATCGATTGCGTCTTTTCGCCATGGCGGCTACAGTGAATACTCCCCGCTGTGGCCCGGAACCGATCGATGGCCGACGCCTCGGAAATCCTTCATGTCCAAGCCAACTCCAGAGCAGTCGCCCCAACCGGAGGCGGATTCGCGTTGCCGGCGGCGTGGCGTGTTCACCCGCGGCATCCTCTGCGGGATCGTCGTTCTGGCGGGCTGGGGTCTCTATCTCGGCGCGCTGCCGGACCCCACGCAACCGTCCGGCGGCCCGGCCCCTGCCGCGGCGGAACAAGATGCAGCCCCCGTGAAAGCGGGTCCATCCGAAGGACCCAGCGCCGCGCCGACTCCGACGGACCCGGATGCTCGGTTCCGACAATTGGCCGTCGGCACCTGGCAGGACGACTATCAAGGCAAGCGGACCATGACGCTCCGAGAAGACGGAACCGGCACCATGCTCGTAGAGCTCAGCGGCATGAGGGCGATGTTCGCCTCCCGACTGCGATTCGACATGCAATGGTCCGTGCAGGCAGGGCGGCTGAAGAAGCGCACCATCGGGGGAGAACCGGCCGGCAAAGTGGCCCTGATTCTCAAGACCATGGGCGATCGTGTCGACGAGCCGATCCTCGAATTGACCGCGGACCGAATGCTGGTGCTGGATCAAGACGGTCAGACCCGGTACGACTGGCGTCGGGTACGATGAATCCCTCCGTGATCACACCCCCGCTGGTCAACCACCCTCGAATGAAGCACAATAGGCCGATTCGAGGGTTCTTGCGAACGTGACGCCTCCGCGGCGGGAAATATATGGCCATTTGAACCTCTTTTACGGAAAGACGAGAGACATGAGTTCGACCATTGTAGACATCCGCGCCCGACAGATCCTCGACAGCCGAGGCAATCCGACGATTGAGGTCGACGTGGAGACGGCCGACGGCTCCTTCGGCCGGGCGGCGGTGCCCAGCGGAGCCAGCACCGGAGTGCACGAAGCCTGGGAATTGCGAGATGGGGACAAGGAGGTGTACCTCGGAAAGGGGGTCACCCAGGCCGTCGACAACGTCAACGAAAAGCTGGCCGACGAACTGTGCGGCACCGACGCCCTGGACCAGGTCGCCTTGGACCGGCGGATGATTGCCATCGACGGCACCGAGAACAAGAAGAGCCTGGGGGCCAACGCCATCCTGGGCGTCTCGCTGGCGGCAGCCCACGCGGCGGCCAGTCACTGCGGGCTGCCGCTGTTTCGATACCTTGGCGGCGTGGGAGCCCGGTTGCTGCCGGCCCCGATGATGAACGTCGTCAACGGCGGCCAGCACGCCGACAACGACGTCGACGTGCAGGAGTTCATGATCATGCCGTTGGGCATGGACACCTTCAGCGACGCCATCCGCTGCGGCTGCGAGATCTTCCATCACCTGAAGAAAGTGCTTCAGTCCAAGAAGCTGGCTACCAACGTCGGCGACGAGGGCGGCTTCGCCCCCGACCTGAAGAGCAACAAGGAGGCCCTGGACCTGATCATGGAGGCGGCCGCTAAAGCCGGTTACGAAATGGGCAAACAGGTGTTCATCGCCATGGACCCGGCGGCCTCCGAGTTCTACGACGAGAAGACGAAGCGCTACGGCATCGACGGCCGGCAGCTCGACGCCGCCGGATTGGTCGATCAATACGCGCAGTGGGTCGATCAGTATCCCATCTGCTCGATCGAGGACGGTCTGGCCCAGGACGACTGGGACGGCTGGAAGCTGATGACCGACAAACTCGGCCAGAAGATCCAGATCGTCGGCGACGACCTGTTCGTGACCAACACCAAGCGGCTACAGCGGGGTATCGACGAGGGCGTCGCCAACAGCATCCTGATCAAGATCAACCAGATCGGCACCTTGACCGAGACGATCGAGGCCATCGAACTGGCCCGGCTGGCCGGCTATACCAGCGTGACCAGCCACCGCAGCGGCGAGACCGAAGACACCACCATCGCCGACCTGGCCGTGGCGTTGGGAACCGGCCAGATCAAGACCGGCTCGGCCTCGCGCACTGACCGGATGGCCAAGTACAACCAGTTGCTGCGGATCGAGGAGATCCTCGGCGACGGGGCGCTCTACGGGGGGCCGATTTTCCCGATGAAATCCTAGCGCAGCCCGTGGTTGCAACCAAAGGGGATTAGGAAGTTAGGGGGTTAGGGACTCGGGATTGGGGATTGGGTTTGTCCTCGCAACCCTAACAGCCTAACCTCCTAACAACCTCGGTTGCAAATGGGGACGGGGCGCTTTTTCCGCCACGTTCATTGCAGACGCAAACATCTTAACTGGAAAAAGCCCCCCGTCCCCATTTGCTCATCGTCCCCATTTGCTCATCGTCCCCATTTGCCATGCTCACGCTCCTGGAAAGCCCCCTGCCGGTGATTCTCTTCGGTATCATTGCCGAAGCCGTTCTGGGTATCGTCCTGGTCCGCACCGGACGGGGCGTGCTGATCTGGGTGATGATCGGCGTGCTCGTGCTGGTGTCGGCCGGCGTCGCGTTGGAATGGCTGGTGGTTACCGACGTGGAGACTGTGGAAGCCGCGTTCGAAAGCATGGCGGCGGCGTTGGAGACCAACGACCCCGACGCGGTGCTCGCACACATCGACCCGGCGGCTGCCGACACCCGCAACCTGGCCGCCTGGGGACTGCGGCAGGTCGAGTTCACCAAAGTCGGTATCACCGGGCTCGACGTCGAGGTGATCTACACCACCAGTCCACACACGGCCAAGGTCCACGTCACCGGGATCGTCCGCTTTCAGGACCGTACCGGGATGATCCCCTACAGCAGCTATCCGCTGAACTTCACGACCACGCTCCGATGGAGATCTGAACGCTGGGTCATCACCGGGCACGAGTGGGAGAA
>SDBV01011932.1_pt1 | contig 11191 bp, 17 predicted proteins | sample 2277081 | NCBI WGS metagenome assembly SDBV01 (sample SAMN10402039, study PRJNA504765) | marine sediment metagenome | isolation source: marine sediment core GS10_PC15, 223 cmbsf | place: Arctic Ocean: Southern Knipovich Ridge | collected 2010
TTATTGGACAGCCATGTATTGATTCGTTCGAGATTCTTGGTGAACGGCACAAGGAATTCCTTGCCTACGGTCTGCTTTATGGTCTTCCAGATGTTCTGCCAGCGCCGCATCTGATTCTGCGTCTGCTCGAACGTGCGCGCCAGGTCGCCCTGATCTTTCTTGGTGCGCAGCATCAGCACGTGGAAGCGCTCCATGACCTTTTGTGCCTGGGTCATCTCGTCGCCTTGTTGAATGATGCCGCGATTGAGCGCCGACAACTTGATGATCTGATCGTCGATGACGATGCCGAGTTTACGCAGCGGCTCGATCTCGCCCGACAGACCGGCGGTGATGCGGCGAAACGCTTCCTGGAGCGGCAGGTTGCGGAAGCTCGACAGGTCGATACCGAGTTGCGTGACCGCCTTGGACATATCGAAGGCGGCGTTTTCGGCCAGGCCGATGTTCTCGAAAAACAGCTTGAAGGTTCCCGCCGTCTTGAGTAGGTCGGCCTCCACCAGATCGAACGATTGATTTAACCCGCGTGCCCATTGTTCGGCCCCGTCGGCGAAGCGACCGAACGAGATGCGTGCCAGGTTCATCGTCTCGACCACATCGGCGGCCGCGATGACGCTTTCCTTGAGGAACCTGTTGTGCGCACGGAAAGCGCTGCCCGCGACCTGTAACGCCTTCTGCAACACCAAGACCTTACTGGCCGCCCATAAGACACTACTACCAAAGCCCTTCATGTGTGTACTGGCACGTTTGGTGAACCGCTTCGTGCGCTGCTCCGCCTTATCGAAGTCCTTGGTCAGCCCCGAAATGGGCGCTTCGATACGGACAAACGCCTGACCTAGATTAACGCCGCTGCTGGGCACGTTGGGCCGCCTCCCGCGCTCTGTTCTCTTCGTTGATCATCTCACACATCTTGGCGTACATGGCGTCGAATCGCGTGCAGGGCCAGGCCATCACTTCTTCGATGCTTTGGTTGTAGTACCGGACGACCTGCGCGATCCGCTTGACTTCGTCGATGCGTCGGTAGGGTTTCCCTCACGTTCTTCGTCGTCGCCCCAACCGTTCAGGCGCGACATTACCTCCAGGCTGTCACCCAGTTCGTCGTTGCTGATCGTTTCCTGGACGCGGTCGAACGTGAGTTGCGGCGGGCGCTTCAGGATGCACCGCCACAACCAGAATACCTGCCCGTCCTCACTGGCGACCTCGGTTTGCAGGTCGTTCTGAGTCACCATCTGACCGTGCAGACGAGAGATCATGTCGCTGTGAGCATCGCGCTCCCGCACGTCCATTTCTGTGACCGGCGGTTGCAGGGCCAAGTAATTCTGAATGCGCTTCTGGCGAATGCGGTTGTGCGTCTCCGCACGATCCGCCACGTTGAGCTTGCGAATCTTGTAGGGCTTACCGCCGATAGTGACATCAGCGTTGCCATCGACGAGGGCACCGAGATCAGAGGTCATAATTCACCTAAGCACTGGTAAAGTCACCGACGGAAACGTAGGAACACACGAACGCCGGGACTCCGTTCGGGTCTTGAGTGCTACTAACCCCTGTGATGCAAATTTGACCCAGAGTTACCGTTGTTGTGCCGAGAACGATCGTCAATGCCGGGAAAGCAGGCGCTCCCTGGCCCGTGTTGAAGTGGAAATCACCCAGTCCCATCGCCGTAGTATCATCGACCCATACGCTGAAACTGCCTGTAGCCGTAGTCTTACCGGGTATACTTTCGACGAAATCGTCGGGGCTGTCGAAAGTCGTCACCTCAGTTCCGTTGTTTGCCATGCTCAACGACACATCAAAACAGTTGGCCCCATAGGAGCCACTCCCACCCAACTGACTCACGAAGGTAATACTCCCTTCTTTTCCGTGTGCTATCGATGTAAGCGTAGGCATATCAAGTATCCTTTACTGTTAACTACTGGTGAATGTTCCGACGGAAACGTAGGAACACACGAACGCCGGGACTCCGTTCGGGTCCTGGGTCGTATCTATTGACGTAATGCGCACTGAAGCCATTACGACGTTGGTTGCGCCCAAAACGACCGTCAATGCCGGGAAGTCTGTGCCGGGATCAAAATGGAGGTCGGCCAGCCCCATCGCCGTAGCATCGTCAACCCACACGCTGAAACTGCCCGACGCGGAAGTTTTTCCAGGAATGGTGTCGGTGAAATCGGTAGCCGTATCGAAGGTCGTCACCTCTGCCGCAGCGTTAGTGATTTCAAGCGACACGTCAAAGCAATTGGCCCCGTAAGTGCCGACCCCCGCAGCGCCTTCGCTGATAAAGGTAATACTCCCTTCTTTTCCGTGTGCTATCGATGTAAGCGTAGGCATATCAAGTATCCTTTCGAGCCGCGATCAGCTCGTAATCGGCCGAAACGTGCCAGACCTCGTCCACCGGGATCAGTCGCGGCGACGTGAATCTCGTCACAGAAACCCCGGAGAACTTACCGTCGTCCGGGTAGTTAAGCGTGCCGTTGTCCAGCACTCCGTCGAACGCCTCGAATACATTGCAGGCCTCTGTGGGCTCCGTCGTCTCGGAGTAGGCGGAAACCTGGACCATAGGCCGCTCCAGTCGCCCCACCGGATCGCCGGGGCCGGCCTTGAATACATTGTCCTTGACGCCGCCGATGAAGTGGTAAACGACGTAGGGGAAGGAATCGCCCCAGTTCTTGCGAGCCCGCCCATGCGCGATACGATCGCCCACCAAGGCCGCCAGGTCAGTATCGGCTCTCAGTGTGTCGTAGATGGCTTCAGCCACGTCAATCATCCCTGCCTCACCTGGAATCCTTTTTTGCGAAACTCCCGCCTCACCCTGAGCACGCTACGAAATAGCGCAGGTCGTAGGTGGGGGCGGTTCAACTGCCGCGCGGCACCAGGCTCACCCGCCATCAGTTCAAGCACAAGCGCGTAAGGCGGTGTATGGTCGTAGCCCACCTCCACCGACAGATCGTCCGGGGTCGCAGGCTTCAACTGGACGCCGCTTCGTAGCTCCCCAGTCCGCTTGTGCGGCGGCGCCCCCCATGCCGACGCGGGCGGGTAGGGCTCGCTAATGAGTTCCTTCACGTCCGTCTGCATAGCCACGCCAACGCGATTGAGTATGGGGGCCACGCCACGCCGAATAGTGGCCTCGGCCGCCTTGCCGTGCCAGATGACGGTCTGTCTACTAGAAAGTCTAAGAGCCATCAGGTTCGCCAGCTCCCTTGTTGACGGTGCAGCTCCAGCACGCACAGTCGGTTCTGCTCATCGACGTCCAGGACGCCGTCTATCTCGAAGAGGCGGCTATCGAAATTCACGCGGAAGGGTGTTTCCGTGTCCCGCCCGATCAGGTCTCGCAGCGATGTCTGCCCCTCGGTCTCCGTTATGGCGTCCTCGAAATAGCCGCGAAACGTGTTGCGGAAGGTCGCCTTTTCGTACTGGCCCGATTCCTCGGCCTTCAATGGTCGGATGCGACAACGCACGGGTGTGAGCACCGGCCCCCAGTGGGTGGTAACGCCGCCCTTGCCGTCCGACGTCTCGACCGACTGCTCGATGGTGCAGGTGTTCTTGAGGAGGCTGTGAAGGCTCATTCGGCATCCTTCCATTGCAGTCGATCCGCTTCGACCTTCCACGTCTCAGAAATACGCTCGATCTCGATTACGCCATTCAATTGTTCACCGTCGAGAAAAACAAGCCCGCCATGATCCCCAAGTCTTACCGCACGAATCTCGCCGTCTCTAAGAAATCTCATGTCACAATCGCCGACACCCTTCGGTAGTTCATGTGCGGCTCCAGTCGGTCGCGCATGCCGCCGTCCAGAAAGTCGGCCCGGTTCTCGTCGGTGCCGACGTTCACGCGATAGTCGCCGAGCATCTCGCTCTGCACGCTGCGATCGGTCAGTGAGCCGTGGAATATATTGGCGGTCAACTGGATGGCCTCATCCTCGATATCGTCCGGGACGGTGCTGGCTCCGGCCGTGTATTCGCAGTAGATGTTCCGCACGCCCTTAGCAAACCACGGCCCCCGGATGAACCCGGCTGGCCCATCCAACGTGTACCCGACAACGTCCGTCGCCGGGATAGGCAGCAAGGCAACCTGATTCAGTGCGTTCTGGGAGCTGACGACGAACAGGTCGGCAGACCCTACGGGGTTCGTCCTGGATACGGACGTTGCGCTCCAGCCCCCGGTGAATGCGCCGATGGCCGTCGCCATGTCGGCCAGCGTCGTGTTGTCCGCAAACGTAGCAGTCTGACTGCCCGCATCGCCCCCGCCTGTTATGGTGGCCGTCAGGGTCGTCGTAGAGACCCCCACGGTCGCCCGATGGGCGGTCGTCGAACTACACGTAACCGCCAGGCCGTCGTCCACTCCGACCGATAGGCGGGCCACGGCCGTAACCGGATATTCCGCCAGGAAGAATGAATAATTATCGTCGCCGTCGAAGCGGTGAGCGTAGCTGCGTGTGAGAATCCGACGCCCCAGATACGTCTCGATGATGTCGCTGGCACGATCGATCAGTCCCTCCAGGAGCGTATCATGGTCCTCGGTCATTTCGTGCAGAAACGATTTGGCGTTCACCAGAGTTGTCAGGGCATAGGTGTCAATGGCCATCGTGTTCGCCTATGCGGTGTATCCTTCCACGATGACGGTGGCGTTCCCCGCCCCGCTGGCGTCCATCACCAGGGCCGTGTCGGCAGCCAGCTTTATCGGCTTATGGAAAACGATCTGCGGCAAAGTCGTGTTGGCCGCCATATAGATCGGCCCCACGATCACGGTGGTTACGGCACCAGCAGTCTCGCCGGCGCCGATGGTGAAATCGATGGCGGACGCACTATTGAGGACAATGGAATTGATGTAATGCGACTGGCCGGTGGTTGCCGGAGCCGCCTTGATCGCCTCGGTTCCCGACCAGTCGGCGTTGGTCGCGTTCACCACCCAGCCGAAACTGCTCACCGTCGAACTGGCTATCGTTGCCCCTGCCATCTATTTCTCCCCGTTGTTCGCGGTCTTGTCGTCGATCCGCCAGCCGTTGTCGGTAATCACGACATCCTCGATTGCGAGCGCGCCCTCCTTGACGGCTCGCAATAAAGCCAACAACTTGTGGTACTCCTCATTGGAGACCTGTAAGGCATAATCCTTTCTGCCCAACGCTTCGTGAAGGTTCATGCGTCTCCTAACTGATCCTATTTGCGATAAGCAATCCAGGTGTCGGCCGCCGTGTTGACAAAGATGAACGTGCCCGACGAGTTGGCCGGATCGTCGGTGGCGTTTTCTACGATCGATTCGCCAGTAACGGTCATGCCCGACCCACCCGCCACAAGGTCAATGACCTTGTTCGTCGCAGCGACATTGATGAAGGTCAGCTCGAACGAGTCGCCGACCGTGGGCGTGGTGCCGAATAGCGCCGAGATCTGTGCGCCGGTCTGCGTGGTGTAATTGGACGGATCTGCGGTCGGCGTTCCGACAATCACTCCAGACAACAAGTCGGAATCCGAGATCGTGGCGGCACCGGCCATCGTTTGCGCGAGCTTCTTTTGCATGAACGACTGGCCACGAGAGATGACGTTGCCGGCAACGCCAGCCGTACCGCCCGTGCCACCGGCCGCTGATACGAGCAGCACGTCGCCGCCCTCGCCGCCGGTGTCACTTCCGCCCGATGCAGCTCCACCGGCCCCGGCCGTAACGGTGACGGATCCGCCTCTGCCGCCGACACTGGAGGCAGTTGTTACCGCTCCACCGGCCGCAGCGGTCAGTCCGAGTTCTCCACCAACACCACCGGCCGTGGTAGAACCCGTCTGAGTTCCACCGATGCCGGATGTGATCTGAATCGCACCACCAGCCCCGCCCGCATGAGCACCTGTCGAGTCCGTAGTGCCACCGACACCACTGGTGAGCGTCAACGCACCACCTGCGCCGCCCGCTTCACCCGTCGCGGCACCGGTATTGGCCCCACCGGCACCGGTAATGACCGAGAACGCACCACCTGCGCCGCACGCCACGGCGTCAGCCGCCGCCGCGCCCTCGCCGGTCTTCAGGTTGTAGAGCCCGCCGGCCTTCGCCGTCGTCGGCGTTGCACCGGCATCCTGTGTCTCGATATAGATATCCTGTCCAGCCGCGTCAGTAGCACCGGCGAAGGAACTGATTGCGGCGTCGTCCATCTTGAGCAGGCCGACGCCGGACCCGGCAGCCCCCACGTTGAACGTGAAGCCGGCAACGGAGTTGACACTGAAAGCCGCCTCTTCCGTCAGCACGAAACTGGCGGCGGCCCCGCCGTCCGGGATGGTATAGGTCCGCGCCGCCGCCTGCGAGGCGTTGGTGATGGTGGTCGTAGTGTTCCCGGCACTGTCGGCGGCACTGATCGTCAGCTTGCCCTTGGACGCCGTCGAGGGGAATACGTCGAGACTGCCAGCCGTCCCGGACGAACCCAGGTCGAGAGCGTCTTCCACTTCGGCACTGACGATGACCTGACCGCTGGTGGCAACCGAGAAGACCGTCGTACCGGGTGACGCCTCATCATAGTATTCGAGAGCTCCAGTCGAGGAGTTTATCCGAGTTCTAAGCGTTGCCACTCAGCACCTCCTTTCGCGGGCGACCCCGCTTACGCTTTAGCGTCTCACCGTCCACCATCTTGTTGCGGACACCGACGGTAACGGCCTTCTGGCTGATCTCCACACGCCCCTGCTCGCGTAGCCGACTGGCCGCGTCGCGAGGCATCACCACAACGTCGCCGGTACGATAAACTCCATAGTCTTTCGTGAATTGAACACGCATTGGATTCTCCTATGCCTTGGGATCGGGTACGGCCGCCTGCGCGTAGCGCGCCTGGCGCAGAACGTAGAACACGGCGATCAGATCGGCGTTCGATCCCGGCGTGGCGATGTTGCAACTGAACCACGGGGAATCAGTGGTCAACGACGCCGCACTGACTTCGATTACCGTAATCGTGTTGGCGGTCGCCGTCAGATTGAACGTGTCGCTACTGACGGTGGTTTTACTGTAGCCGGTTCCGGTAAGTCCCACCTGCGACCAATAATCCGTAAAGCCAAGCGCTGTAGTCGTACCGCCAGTAGCCGCCGTGTGCTGCTTGAGCGTCACAGCCGGAGTGCCGCCCGCCCATGCACCCTGCATGATAATGACCGTAACATGGCCGTACTTTTGCAGGTTGACGCGATCGCCGGTTACAGCCGCCCCGGTGGTATCGATGGGCACAGCGCCATATTCGAGTGCCGCAATCTCATGTAGCATGTTTCTCATGGTTAGCTCCTTGTCGCCAGGGTAATGAACGGACTGGTGGTGCTGCCGCTGCCGCCCTTGTAGGGCGTCAGGACGGAGTTCCACAACGGCTGACCGTCAACTCGGAAGATGAACCGGAACGACTGCTGATCCGTCGCGAAATAAACGTGAATACTGGAAGCGGTCTGGATGCCGCCGGCCTTGGTGATCATCTGATACTGGGACAAATCCAGCAGCATGATATCCCCGACCGTCCCCAATGTTTCAGCGTGCTCGATTTCGATAACCGGCCTGCCAAAGATGGTTCCCAGCGGAGGATCGGCCGCACCCCGAGGCGGCTGCCAGACAAGCTGGCCACCGGCAGTCTGTATCTCGACGCCCAATCGCATGAGTTGCAAAATGACGTTGGGGTTGATGAACCAGGCAACTGAACTGGACCGCTTGGAGGCGGGATGCAATCGCATCCACATCTTGACGATGTTGTTATAGACGATGGTCTCCAGTGTCTGTGAACCTTCCTTTGCAACCGAAACCGTAGCCGCAGCATTCAGAATGCCTTCCGGGTTGGTAGCCCCGTCGCCGCGAACAATGGCATCGTCCAGCTTGAAAGCGATCTCCTCGCCGCTGGCCCGCGTCAGGAAGCCCATCAGAGCCGTAGCATCGCTCAGCAGTTCGTCAGTGGCATGGGCCAGGACCGTCAGCTTACGCAGCTTCAGCGCCATCTCGCGCCACGTCGGTGCAGACTTGGTCAGGCTGGCGCCCTCAGCGACCCAGTAGCCCCGGATGCCGCCCCAGCGAGAGCCGTCCACACGAGAGGTCTCATCAACGGCGGGCAAGGTCATATTGTTGCCCTCGATATCGAGCTTTCGGGCGCGGCTGAACAGCGGCGCCTCCTGGTGGGCGATCTCGAATATCTCGCGCGACATCTGCGGCGGCACTAGGAACCCGCCATCACTGTCGGTGCCTTCCGACATGCCCTGCACGGCTTTGAGCCGTTCGTCGAAGCCGTTTTGTTTTCCAACCTCGTGTACGGCTTGCAGAAAGTGGCCGGTCGTCTTGAAGCCCCAGGACGGATGCTCCGTGCTACGCGGGGCCTTGACCGTGATGTGCTTGTGGTCGTTGACCGACTCCTTGAGGATAGGCGCCAGTTTCTCGTCCAGCACGGTGCCGATCAGATCACCCAGGTCGCCCTTGGTGATGTAGTCACCTTCGTCCTGCCCCGTTGGCTTTGCCTTGGGCGCGTGCTTCTCATCTTTCTCATCCTCCTGCTCGGATTCGGCTTCGCGCTTCTGTGCAATTCCGTCGTCCAGCAGCGTCTTAGCCGTCCGACTATCCACTTCGAGAATGGTGCCGGCCTTGTATTCGTTACCGTCACATTCCCAGTCTTTAAGAAGAACTAGGTCTTCCATATCGATTCTCCTATTGATTCCCCCAAAAAAAAGGGGCGCGAAGTAGCGGGAGACTATCCCGGTACCACGCGCCCCTTGTCGGGCAACGATTGACAAGCACCTACAAGCCGTCAGCTTCTACGGCAGGCACCCTATTCTTTTGGGGTTGTCAGATTCTCTCTCACAAACAACGATATCGCCTCGCACTTCTAACCTGGCAAGCCGGCGAGCTACGCCGCTTGCCCCCAGTTTTCCATGCTCGGCGTCACACCCGCCCCAACGCCCTCGCGATACTGGTTTCAATCGTCTGCCTGGCATCAGAGCGTTTCGCCCAGATTGTTCCCCGCCGACAGACATGGCGTTTACGCCTAACCACACGCTTCGGGCGCACGAGGGGCTCGTGTACGACAACGATTGTAGCACCACACTCTTTCCCCGTCCATCCCAACCTTTTTGCCGTCTCCGGTCGGCAGATTCCTTTGGAGACCGCCATTGCCAGGGCTTCCGGGTTGGCCGGCAGCCCGACGGCGCTGTACTCCATGAGCGTCCACTTGGTGTAGATCCGCTTCGCTTTGGCCCATGCCGGGTTTCGCACGATCTCTTTTTCGGTCGGCTCATGCCATTCAGCGTCGCGCATCGGAAAGGCGACGCTGAACCCACGCATGATTCTCTCCTGGTAGAGTCCGTGCAAATCGTTACCGAAGACGGTATTGGCAAACTGCGTCTTGGCGACCACGTTCTTGCCCGCCGCCTTGATCCACAGGTTTTTGCCGACGGGCGGCTCGGAGTGATCGTGTCCGTAGTACACGACCGGATTGTTGATGTACTGATCCAGTACGATACCCTTGGGCAACAACACCTCGCCGTCCAGGTCAACCGCCGAGGTGCTGATCTTGGCCACTACCGTGCGCGGCTCCATCTCCTCGCCCGTCTTGTCCACGATCTCACAGGGGAACACGGCGTACTTGAGGCGCAGGTCCTCGAAGACTTCCGTCTTCACGTCCATCTCTTTCTCAACGGCCTCCCTGATGAACTGCGGACAGAAGGCATCCCTGGTAATCGTTGGATCGGTGTGGGCCGTCCAGGTTGTCAAAGCCGCCGAATTGTCGGGTTCCACCGCAACCATTACGTCAATCCCACGAGAATGATATTGTAGGTGATGCTGGTACCGCCGCCGTCCACGGTAATTACGTCCCCGGTTCCTGCGGTCAAGTCCGCCCCATCCAGGGGCGACCACCAGTGAAAACCGCCGCTGGGGCCGACCTTGATCGTCGGACTGGTGCCGCCCAGGATATTCGTCAAACCAGTACCGGAAACCGTGACTAGCTGGGTAGCCGTCGTCGAATTGTTCAGCACCAGAAGATGCTTGCAGTTGGTCAGCGCCAAATTGTCGGCAAAAGCGTTTGCCAGCGTAGTACCCACCACGTCCAGATTATCAGCACCGCTCGTCGTTCGCCGATCCGAGAAAAACTCGTTCGCCTGGCTGGCACCCGTGCCGCTTGTCAACGCCGTTGTGCTGGTGATGTCGATCGTTTCCTTGGCGGTCGTCAGGTCCGGGCTCTTCAGTAGCGAACCGAGCAAGTGCGTCTTCGTCGTCAGGCTAAGCGTTGCCATATCAGGTCACTCCCACGAGGGTGCATCTACAGTTCGGGTGCGCCGGTGGATGTTGGATATCACCGTAAGTAGCGATCATCGTATCGCCGTCTGCCGCTGACCAGGGTTCGCCCGCCCCGATGAATTGTTGCACAAGACCGACCTGTTGTCCATCCAGGGCCAAACAAAATTTACAGGCGTCGCTGCTGGCCAGCCACCTTTTTGCCGAAACCACCCCCGTTTGGCGCCAGGCTTCCACCGCCCCGGCGTTCAGAACGCGGATTATTTCGCTGCGGGCCACCCGACCGGCCCTAAAATCATCACTGCCGCCGTAAACCGCCTCGATACGCGACTGAAGTTGGGCGATGGTCTCGCCTTTTTTGAGGGATTGGGCAAGTACCCCACGTAAAGTTTCCCCGTTGAGAGGTAGCACCCGCGACTGGAAATCCCGCAAAAGGTCATCTACAACCCTCGAAAGTGGTGATTCGTCAATTTCTATCGCTTGGCGGACATCCCGCACCCCAGCATTTACGCCGCGCGCGATTAGCTGCTCGTAGGCCGGGCGCAACACCTCCTCGAATTTCGGCCCCCACTCTTCGGGGTCCAGAGTGGCTACCAAAGCCTCGGTTTCGATCGTCTCGAGCGTCGATTCGGACCCGTGCCGCGACACCCAGAGAGCCAGCAGAGTAATAATCGCCCCCTGCTGCGCGGCATGGACCTGCCGGATACGGCCCTGGAGATCATTCGTCTCCTCCAGTTCCTCGATTCCCTCAGCTAAATCGCGCAATTGTCCTTTCGTACACATCTTTTTTTTTTCCGTTAGAGATTTATCCGGTTCGGGAGGTTGGCCCCCGTCGCCACGCGGCAGATGCGAGCCAGCGCCCGCCCCGCCGGCGGGGTCATTGTTCCGCAGTTCGTCGCCATCAGGGTGAGGCGGCTTGCCCGACTCCTCGCGGGCCTCGTTAGGTGTCCAAATGCCCGATGTCACGTAGAGCTGGTGCTTGGTGACCATTTGC
>SDBV01011933.1_pt1 | contig 11190 bp, 5 predicted proteins | sample 2277081 | NCBI WGS metagenome assembly SDBV01 (sample SAMN10402039, study PRJNA504765) | marine sediment metagenome | isolation source: marine sediment core GS10_PC15, 223 cmbsf | place: Arctic Ocean: Southern Knipovich Ridge | collected 2010
CATAAATAACATTGTCTGACTCTCCTTTACTTTAAGATAAAGACTTCTGCAAACCTGAAGGTAATTCAACTGACCCCGAATCGCAACAACAATTCGCAAGCCCCTGGGCCCTGTATTAACAATCTTCCGGAAAAACAAAGAAGCAACAAGCGTACCAAAAAACAGCACCCCAACGTAACCCACTGAATGAAAAGACATTATGAAAATTCAAACCAAAAACCGAAGCATCGCCCACTACCCCCCAATGCACCCCCACCGCACACCCAATGTACATCCTGTGCACAAAGCAACTCTCCCACCCTCTCCCCACTTCAACATCGCAACGCAGCGGAGATTCCGATTTATCGGGGTTCATTATTTCTCGGTTCGACATTCGACATTCCCTGTTATACGAAAAACAAACCCAACCAAACCCAATCGCACCCTCGCCCTGCAATATAAACCCTTGACAAAACCTCGTCCCCATCCTGCCCGACGAACTCGACGAAGAATACTGACACCGCCCGTCCCTCCTGCCCCAGAGACCGTAGCCGCCCGAACGGTTACGGCCGAATAGAAGCCCCCTTCTTTTGGACCGCGCCGTGTTTCTACCCGATTTGGCGCGGGATGCGGGGGCCGTTTGGGCGCTCATGAAACGTTTTTTTAAAATTTTTCGGGTGGCCCGAATCGCTGTAAGTGCTTGCCTGTCCAGTATTTACCCCCCCCACACACACACAAGACAAAGAAACAAAAAACGGCTTCCGGGCCTTCGGGCGGAGATTTTTCTCTTGCCAAAACCGGCCTGATGCGGTAATATTTAAAATCAACCTTTAGCCCCTTGGTTGATCTGAGGAATGGGGGCGGGGTGGAGTAGAGGTTTGAAAAAAATGAGGAGACATCGCGTTTTGGAGGAATTGCCGGCTGGATCGGCCCTGCTTTTTGCAGGTACCCAGTACTGGTCGGGTGTGCGCATTCCACTGTCTGTCCATCAAGCAACGCCTCCCCTGAGTAATCCCCCTGTCAACTTAAGTATTTGCCGTTCTTTCGGTAACAGGAAATAGAAGAAGAATATGAACAAAAAGAAAACTATGAAACGAAAAAAAGGTTTTACGTTGATTGAGTTGCTTGTAGTTATCGCAATTATCGCGATGCTGCTTGCTATTTTAGTGCCGGGATTGCAAAAAGTTAAGGAAAGTGCCAAAAGCATTGTCTCCCGCACGAATATACGCTCCCTTTTATTAGGCTTCAGGTTGTATGTCGAAGAGAACGACCAAAAGCTTTTGAGACACGGACAACCTGGTGGAGATGAAAATTTATGGATGATGGAGATTCGGGACCAGGTCGGCGATGTCGACAAGGTGCGATATTGTCCCTCGTCAAAACTCAATCCCAAAGCGCCGCCATTTACATGGCCCAATGGCATGGGCTCTTCCAAACTGACCTGGATCTGGCCTTATGGTGCTGTTGATTCTAACGGTAATCTTATTCCCCCGGGAAGCGTTACTGTTGATCAAGCAGAGTACGGCTCTTACGGATATAACTTCTGGCTCTATGCCGACAGGGTATTTGTAGGGACCGCCGAATGGGAATCGAGTGCATGGATGACTGCAAGTCCACCAAATTCCGCATCTGTCCCGGTATTTGTGGACTGCAAATGGGTTGACTATTTCGCCAGGGACACGGACATCTGTCCCGCTAATTTCGATCTGAATACAGGTACTGGAACTGGTATAAGGCGGTTTTTGATGAATCGACACGGCGATAAAATCAATGTGGGTTTCATCGATGGTCATGTGGAACCGGTCAAATTGGAAATGCTGTGGTCCCTGAAGTGGAGTAAAGCCTTTCAAACCAAGGGTGTAATGACCAGGACGGATGGAAGTCCTATATACCGGAGAAGTAATTAGATTGCAGACAAGGTATCCGGAAAGCATCTGGTTACGAGTATTGATGAAAATTTAAGGGTTTGCTTAAGTGATGAATGAGCGATTCCTGGGGTTGATGGTTGAAAAGAAACAGGCTTCATCATCAATCCCGCTTATCGCAACTTCAAAACTTTGAAATTGAATATTAAACGCTGTTAGCTAATCGCTAATTGCTTATTGTTAATTTAATGCCTCTCTGAAATAATTTGTGGGTCATCAGATGGCCAAATAATACCTAAAGCATTGTTATGAAAGCAGATACGGCATTTGGACTGCCGTTCTTTTCTGAGTCTTTTAAATTCAGTCTGTTATTCTCGGCAAAACAGTTTGGGCACACAGCTAAATTGGGATGCAGGTCGGCACTTTCACTTTCACTCAGGCGGCAGGCCTTCCCGAACTGACGACACGCGAGTCGCAAGCGGAAGTTACCGTCGAGCAGGGCCAGACGATCACGAAGGTGCGCCCCTCCTGGGCGATCTGCCGCTGTTGGGATTTCTCTTCAAGCACGAGCAGACCGAACTCCGCCACAGCGTCCTCACCATCTTCATCACACCGCAGGTCATGGACTCCGACAACCTAAAACCCGCATGGCCCATGCTCGATCTCAAAGACCACAAAATCATCCCCATCCTCCCCGACGAACTCGACGAAGAATACTGACACCGCCCGTCCCTCCTGCCCCAGAGACCGTAGCCGCCCGAACGGTTACGGCCGAATAGAAGCCCCCTTCGTTCGGACCGCGCCGTGTTGCTGGTTGATTTGGCGCGGGATGCGGGGGCCGTTTGAGGGTTCTGGGGAACTTTTTTTAAATTTTTTTGGTCAATCTGAATCGCTGTAAGTGCCGGTCTGTCAAGTACTTACCCCCTCCCCCCGCAAGACAAAAAAACGGCTTCCGGGCCGTCGGGCGGAAATCTTTCCCTTGATAAAACCGACCCGATGCGGTATTATCTATAGTAACCCTTCAGGCCCTTAGTTGATCTGAGGAGAGAGGGGGGAGAGGGAGTAGCGGTTTGAAAAGAATGAGCAGGCAACGCGTTTTGGAGGAATTGCCGGCTGGTTCGGCCCTGCTTTTTGCAGGTAGCCGGTACGGTCCGGATGCGTGCATTCCAATGTCGGCGAGCGTCGTCGGCAGCAACCCTTTTTCACCTGAGTTGTTTTCAAGGTTTTCGGCGCCGCTGTGGTGTCGACAAACTCGGCAAATTTCGTATTTTTAATGTAATATTTTATTACCTTTTTTGAGGAGATGTAAAATGAAGACGAAATTGTTATTGATGTTAGTCGCAGCAGCGGCCCTGTTCGCCCTGTCGGCGACGGCCGGCGCGGCCGACCCGTGTTCAATCACAGTCCTTAACTTCGGATTCGAGTCCAGGGTTTTCGCCGATGATGGTTACGGCGGAATGAATTCCGGCGATAGTTGGGGCTATTTTGCAATCGATGGATACGGAGGGATATGGAGACCCCTTGCCAGCGCCTTCGGAGGTGGAGTTCCAGAGGGAGATAACGTTGGGTTTGCGGATGTGTATGAGGGCGCCACTGGGCTCAGCGGCCTCGCACAGGTCCTGATCGATACGTTTGAACCCAACCAAGTATACACGCTGACGGTCGAGGTGGGCAACAGCGGGTATTATGAGTGGGCCGGCTACATAATTCAACTCGTCGCCGGAGGAACCCAAGCTGGCGGTGCTACTGAGGTAACCGGCGGAGAAGTCCTTGCCCAAGACGACAACACACTGGAGGTACGTAGTGGTAAGTTTCTAACTTCGACCACCACGTATTACCCAGATGGGGCGCACGGGCACTTGGCGGGACTGCCCCTGCAAATTCGGTTGCTCGGCAAGATCCCTCTCAGCGGTCTGAACGAACCCTGCTTCGACTGGGTCAGGCTTACAAAGGAAGACGCTACTTATCTACCCGTGAGGGATCCTTCTCCGAGTTACGGCCAAGAGTTAATTCCAAGCACCGATGTAACGTTGAGTTGGACAAACGCAGACTCGACGGATGATCCTCCCGGTGATGTGTATGTTCAAGTGTATTGGGGTACGGATCCGGCCGGTCTTACCAAGATATTTCCCCTGAGTGGGAAACCTGCGGTAGCGAGTTCTGTTAATGTGGGCGTTAACCCTGAAGGCACATACTACTGGCAGGTGGAGTCGTGGACTGAAGGTACTAATAATGGACCGTCGGACCAAACAGGGGCTGTGTGGTATTACGATATAGTGGATCTTCCACCTTCTGTGGAAATCAATACCCCGGACATGAATACCTGGTCAGGTCAAGGGGTACCATTGGCTGCAACCGTTGACGATGATGGTGGGTCGACCATAAACTATCTCTGGACTGCCGACCCTGCCGGCGGTGTTTCATTCGATGACGATACCGCTATAGATCCAACTGTTACGATTACCGGACTCATCGGCGATCCGAATACCGTTACGTTGACATTTGCGGCGACCGACGATAAAGCTACTGCGACAGATACCATGACGATTGACGTGTACTCTGATGCCTGTGCGGCGACTCGTCTTTCCGGGGCTCTGTCGGCGGATACGGACATTACCGGGGATACTTGTAAAACAGACCTCGAAGATTTAGCTTTGGCGCTGGCAGCATGGCTGGATGATTCTAAGTTAACAACACCGATTGCTAAACCTTAAATGCAGTTATTGACCATTTGCGGTTGTTAATAAAGTATAATTTTACTTAAGTTTAACAGGAGAATATGATGATTACAAAAAACAGAATCAAAAAAATATTAAACATCGCCGCCGTGGCGATGGCATTGCTCGGCCTCACGGGCGCCACGGCCAGTGCCGGGACCATCAGTTATGTCCCGATCACCGGTGACGCCGATTCCGGCATCAGTACGGACAACACGTATACCCACGCCATTGACTTTGGGAATCAGCCGACGGGCGGTGGCATTGCGACAGTTAACGGCGTCATCTTTGCCGATGGCAGCATCGGCAGTTTTCCCGCCATTGGCGGATCATCGCAAACGGTCGGAACCGGCTCGAGTACTATTCCCAATAACCATGGCGGAAACAATGGCGCCGATGCGTATCTCACTGCCGGCGGTATGAGGGAACTGGTGTATGACATGATCTATAACGACGCCACCGCCGTGATCACGCTCACCGGCTTGACCCCCGGGCGCCAGTATCAATTCCGGCTTTACCACCGTTCATGGGGTGGTACCCGCTCTCAGGATATAGGTTTTGACACGGATGGAGTTGGGACAGATATCACAGGCGCTGAGGACACCGCGGTATTCTTTGAAGATGACGCAACTCAACCGGATCCAGGTTTTGCCACGGCCACTCAGGTGTACGCATTGACGTATGACTATACCCTGTCATCAGGGGTAACCACTCTGACCGTTTACATAAACAGTACCGGGACCGGCACCTACCATCTCTACGGACTCACGAACGAGGCTGGTTCGAACGCTTCTAATCCTTCTCCGGATATCGGCGAACTGGTTCACCCCGGCAATGTGGATTTGGGCTGGACGAATGCAGACCCGAACGCGCCGGCCACTTCAGTGTATGTGGATGTCTGGTTTGGGATGGATCCGGATAACCTGACGCAGGTTGTTACCGCAGAAGAAAACACGACTTCCAAGACGGTCGACGCTTCGGATCCAAATACATACTACTGGCGCGTGGATTCGTATGTTAACGGTAGTGCAACCGGCGATCCGATCGAAGGACCTTTGTGGTGGTTCATTGCAAAAGATGATATGCCACCTGTTGTGGATGCCGGCGTCGAAATGATTACATGGCAAGATGAGCCTGTACAATTGGCCCCGGACGTTGTTGATGACGGCAAGTCGCTCTTGACCTTTCGCTGGACTGCGCCTTCGGACCCTGACGTTGTTGTTGTATTCTCAGATCCTAACACGTTAGCTCCAACGGTTACGATTGGGATTGCCAAACCGTTTTTTGTCCCATTCGTCGGCAACGGCGGCTTTGAGGACCCGGTGTTGGCCAATGGCTCTGAGACGTTCACTTACCCTGTCTGGGCCGAGGCTGACTATTCGTTATGGCAGTATATATGGTACTATGTCGATGATAATTATACCTCGATCTATAACCCCACCATCGCCGCTGATGGCTTCGAAGCTCCAGAGGGTGAAAACGTTGGGTGTGTCTATACCTATCCAGGGTATGATTATGCCTTGACCCAAATTCTCGCTGAAACCCTGCAGGCAAGCACGAGGTACGATCTAAGCGTTCAGGTAGGTAATTCCGGTGTTTATAACGAAGGTGTTAGTCTTGACTATCGCGTGGAATTGTGGACCGGCGGTAACGTTGGTGATCGTAGTTTTCTCTATGGATCTGGTGAACAAACGATCGATCCGAACCAGTGGGAGACGGTCAACCTGACCTACGCCTGTGGCCCCAACCACGAACAACTTGGAGAGCCGCTGGAGATTCGGCTCATTGCAGAGTCATACGCAGATGGCCACGCAGTGTATTTCGATGACGTTATACTTACCATTGATGGTGAATCTGGAAGTTTTCCGCCGCATACCGTTACGTTGACACTTGCGGTTCACGACGAAGATAACCCGACGCCTGTGGAAGATACGATGACGATTGACGTGTACGCTGATGAATGTCTGGCGGCTATTGGTGCGGGTCTGGCGCCTGATGCAGGCGACATTGACGAGGATTGTATGACAAACCTCAAAGATATTGCTGAGATAGCCGCAGCATGGCTTGATGTTTATTCGTTAACAGCACCGTTTGCTAAACCCTAAACCGTTTGCTGAATAATGTAGTTATAATTTATCGGGCGCCTGGGAAAAGTCTCAGGCGCCCAATTTTGTTTTGTGTCATCGATTTGCTCAAGCAATAAAGACTACCCAATATGTATGGGTATTTGATTTTGGGCGTGTTGCTCAATTAAGGGTACAAGTTAAGTAAAGCTGCCTGGTTTCTTTTCTGACTCAGTATAGACAATGTGATCATTGAGCAGACGCTTTTTTGGCGATTTCCTCGTAAACCCGGCGGGCCTGCTTGAAGATTGCCTGTACCTGCTGTCGTTCGTTGTCGGATTTGTATCTGCCGGGCTGACTGCTCACTTCAAGCAGCCTGTCTATCCAGCGAATCATAAACTCGGCGTCCTTTTTCGACGCGATTTCCTTACCGTCGACAATGATGTAGACAGGGCTCGTATGTGCCTGCCGCAATCGTCCGTCCGGGCCTTTGAATATCGCGCGGGCAATTAGCCAGCCGCTGCGATTTGGTTTGAGTTCGGCGGTAAGGGCTGCTTTGAGCATCGGCCTGTGCGGACGTTCGGCAAGGTCAATCCTCTTGACAATCTCGCCGTTTTGAATCAGTTCGAGCGAATCGATCTTCTCAATACTGCTGAGTTGTGCCTTAACCCGAATCTCTTTGTGCCCATCGCGGGCGTATTGAATCGCGGCACCGCAATCACGACCGTCCGCGGTCAGGATAAGCATCGGCCCGCTCGTGGCAAATGTCCGCCCTGCCCGAATTGCCTTTAAGTAATTCGCTTCGCAGAGCGGCCCGTCCAGCTTGGCATAGGTGCGGTTGTAACCCAAGGGCACAGGCATCACACCCATCGCCGAACCGCCTGTCGCCGCCAATTTGAAACCGCAATTAAGAAAGTGATAATACGTCGAATTCGTTAGATGAAAAAGCTCATCAGGCGCCAGGCCCTTCTCTTCGTCTTCGATGCCGGGACGCGCCATGCCCCAGCCCCATGGAATTGTCCTCTCGCGATGGTAGTGATTGTGGCAGACCTGAACCGAATCAAACAGCCCCAACGCTACCCCGACAACATTCTCACCCCATATCGGCTTGTCCGTATCGATCACACAATCAGGCGTTGTCGCCTTAGCCATCCGCAGCAGCATTGCATCACAGGGATACTTGTTGCGCACAGGCGGAATCTCAACCGGCTCCGTCAGGCCGAACATCAGCAGCGCCCCCACCGATTCAAAAGCCTTGCCGCCGATACGCTCAATCTCGATGTTTCGCAGCGTAACCACGTGAGTGCCGTCGGCATAAATGTCCGGCCGCTCGGCATATTCACCCCAACCCAATTGCGCGGACCTCGTCTTCAACTGATTCCACAGCGAAAGCACCGGCTCATAATTCACATCGTCGGCAAGCGCCAACTCCTTCAGCGTCTCGATGCTGTCAGCCCCGAAATGACAATGAATATCTCCCGAATACCACCCGGCCTCGACCATATTCACCCACCGCTCAAGCTCAATCGCCACCTCCACAGTCCCGTCGGCAGGCACAACGACTTCCCTGTCGACCGCGTAGTATTCCTTGCCTCGCTCCACATGAACTATCGCCTTGCCCGCGCCGACCTCAATGACGAACTTACCTCCGCATGAAAAACTCCGATCCCTGGGATACGGCGTACATGTCTGCCCGACCGGATCGAACAGCCGCTCGCCCTGCGACTCCACCCATGCCCTGCAGGGCAGTAACCCGCCGGCGCCCCGCTCGCGCACTGTAACCGAAATTGCAGAGCCCGCCGACATTACCCATCCTGCACACAATTGCACCACCAGCACAAACAACACCTTCGATGTGATATCTTTGGATACGTGTTTTTGCATAGTCCCCTCTCCACCTTAATCGGACATATCAGTAATCAAAACGCCGCCGGTAACATACCACAAACACCCACAATAATCAATCGCAGCCGCCCATGCAGTTTAGCGACACAACAAAACCACATCCCCCATACCGCACCCTTATCCCGCATTTGACGGGTAAACAGTGGCAAATGAACTGGATTTTGACAGTATAGAGCTTATGGAGACCTATTGTGGCTGACATAGTTTCAAAATGAAGTTGAAAAGCTTGAGTTTTCGAGACAGATTTGATATTCTATTAGAAAAGAGGCCCAGTCCCGATGCATCGGGATAGCTGAGGAAGGATATAGAGGTGGCACAATGTTGAAACAAAAAGTAATCTTAATGGCTCTTATCCTGATTTTCGGCCTGACAGGTTATGTCAGAGCCGATTTGATCGCATACTGGCCCTTTGACGAGCGGGGAGGGGATATCGCCTACGACCGAATGGGTGACAACCATGGGCAAATCACTGGTTGCACATGGGTCATGCCGGGCAAGATAGGCGACGCGGCACTTGAGGGCTCCGGCGGGGACGAAGTGAACTGTGGCCCCGGACCAGCACCGACGACCGAGGACCTGACCTTAGCCTGGTGGATGATTGACAACCATGACAGCTTCGGCACCATCATGGACAAGTCGGTCACCGATAGCGGATATGGTTACAATATTTTAGTGCGATCTGCGTCGGAGGACAGCCCTCTTCGGTTCCGGATCGGAGGCTGGCAGTCTTACGGCGACTGGGGCAGTGAGTGCCGTCTTCCCGCGGGAGCATATAACGACGGGGAGTGGGTGCACATTACGTGCACTTATGACAGCGCTACCGATACCGCGACAATCTATGTCAACGGAGAATTGCAGGCAAACGGCAGCTACAATCCAAAAACCGGCATTGCCGGTCCCGACGGTTATTGTGATGGGGTGAACAACACCGAGGCGCCGCTTTACATCCGCGGCGGGGAGGAGACTTTCAACGGTATACTGGACGAAGTGGCCATCTGGGACACCGCATTGACCCCCGATCAGGTACGAAGCGTTTACGAATCGGGCGTCAGCCTCCCGCCGGGAGCATCGGCCGAATTGTCTGCCGCCCTAACGAAGATAAAAGAGCACTTGATGGGTGGGACCCAGTTGACCGAAACCCAGATCAATGAGCAGAAAGAGCTTATCGCCTCTCAGATATACCGTCTGACCAACGATCCAAATCTCATTGAAGATGCCATAGAAATCATCGCCTATTATGAAGCCCATGAAGGTCCACTGTTCATCAATGCCAGGACCAGGAACGGGTTTCCAAGAGAGCCGGAAACCGACGACGGAAGGGCGATTGACAGGGCGATGTTTGTGCTTCAGCAGGGGGTACACAGCCTTGTGGTGAATGACCTGACCATTGCATCGTACCGGCACCTGATTGACGGATTGAAGTTTGAGACCTCTTCCTATTTCCCGGGGGCCGCGGAACGGCCTGTAGATCCGAGCGTCACCTATTCCGTGCAGGTGAACGCTTCCATGCCGGCGGATTGGGGCAAACGGACAGCATTTTCGAAAGTGCCGGTGCGCCGTCCAACAGGATGTTACCTGTCGCCGGGCAGCATAGGTAAAGTGGTCGTTCCCGAAGCCATGGTAAACAATGGTTTCAGTATCCTGGTGGGGGCGCATACCCGGAGTAAATCGGTAAAAACACAAATAAAGCGGTTCGACCAGGTCACCAAAACATACGACGTAACCGGTACGGAAACAAGAATCGCGAACCCTTTCGGCGGGGGTATCTACATCGTTGTTCCCTACGAAGCCGACCTGGGAGTCGTGACAGTGGAGGTTACCAATGTCATCCGCTCGCCCTTCTTTTCCAAAAAGCCCTTCCACCAGACTTCCCTGCGCAAGTGGCGGGACACCGAACGCAAACATCCCGGCCCCTGGGCCGATTTCGAGTCCGAAAAGTTCATGATGCAGGTGCCAACGAGCTGGATTTACAACTTTGACGACCCGGTCGCGCTGATGGAGAGTTGGGATACCGCCATGGACGGAGTTTCGGAACTACTCGGGTATCCACTGGTGCGCAATAATGTGGTGCTCTACGTGCAGGTGGATGTTTCCATCGCTCATGGCGCGTACGGCATCGGGTATCCCCAGATAAACAACACTTATAATCCCGCCAGCGCGGAGAACGGAAACAAGAACCACTGGTTATTGCGGAACCCGATGAATTTTCCCGTGGAATTTCACGAGTTAGGCCATGCCCAATTGTTTTCTAAATTTCCCGGACACACAGAATCCATGGTTAACCTGCCATATGTATATGTTGCTACCGAAAAGTTTGGCGTGGGACTCGTCGAAGCATTTACAGATTCTATGGTTCTTGGGTATTTGGAGAATATGAGTGTAGATCAAGCAGCCCTGACCTGGATGGTTACCGAGAACTTTAGAAACGGCAACCCAATGGACATAACCAATAGCACGAAGAATGAAGTGCGATATCAACACCGTGGTTATGGCAGATATGTGGACCTCGCTGTTCTTTTTGGATGGGATGTATTGAGCAATTTTTATTACCAGGAGCACTTAGACTATATGTCTGGGGCGCCGGATGACGGCCTTGGCCAGGTCGATAGCCGTATTCTAAGGCTTTCCAAAGCTGCCGGCGTGGATCTAACGCCTTTGATT
>SDBV01011934.1_pt1 | contig 11190 bp, 6 predicted proteins | sample 2277081 | NCBI WGS metagenome assembly SDBV01 (sample SAMN10402039, study PRJNA504765) | marine sediment metagenome | isolation source: marine sediment core GS10_PC15, 223 cmbsf | place: Arctic Ocean: Southern Knipovich Ridge | collected 2010
ATTTTTATGAGCACGCTCATTTTCCTCTTGACCCGCCCCCGTTTTGGTGTATACTTAATATGAACATGCTCATATTGAGGATCAGGCGATGCGTGTGACTGCCGAAACCAAAGCGAAAACCAGAGACAGGATTCTGGAGGCCGCGCGTAAGCTCTTCGCTGACAAAGGGTTCGACGAGACTACCACACGCGACATCGCCGCCGCGGCTAGCATCGCCACGGGCACCCTCTTCAACTACTTCGCCAGCAAGGAGGCGCTCGGCATGGCCCTGGTGGCGGAAGCCCTGGACGCGGCCCAGGCCGATTTCGAACAACGACGCCGGGGTGGCGAGAGGCTGGAGGAGGTCCTGTTCGCCAACGTCATCGCGGGCTTGCGGCGGCTCGCGCCGTACCGCCACGCGGTCGGCCCGATCGTCGAGACCGGGCTGAGCCCGTTTACGTCGGCGAATTCCGGCGAAGGTCAGCGGGTCCGCGCCGAGCAGCTCCAGAGCGTGGCCGAGCTGATCGCGCGGGACGAGCGGGCCGCGACCCCGTCGTTCGTGGCCATGCACTTGTATTGGACGCTCTATCTGGGCGTGCTCGCGTTCTGGTCGTCCGATGAGTCGCCCCACCAGGAAGACACGCTGGTGGTGCTGGATCAATCGTTGCGGTTGTTCGTGTCATCGTTGCTGAAAGACACGCAGATGAAGGAGGTGTCGCATGGCACCTGATCTCGGAGATCTGGTCGCGGCCTTGCCGGCGGACGCCGACGAGGAATCCGTCTCGCCGCAACTGGCCCTGCAGGAACTGCTCGGCAAGTTGTCGCATAAGCCGATCCCGGTCGGACGGCTGGTCCGGCTGTGGGCCCTGGGCAGCGTGCACGCCAAGATCGCGGCCGCATACCTGGCCTACTGGATTCGCACGAGCTACGCGTCCGCCGACGAGAAGGAGCGGTTGCTCAACGAGACGCACCTGAAGGCCGCGTTGAAGCTGCTGGGGAGCATGAGCTACCTGCGCGGCATGATCATGAAGATCGGGCAGGCGCTGGCGTACTACCCCAAGCTCGTGCCGGATGAGTTCGTGCGGACCCTCGATCGGCTCCACTTCGAATCGCCGCCGATGCACTTCTCGCTGTTGCGGGAGCACATCCGCAACGAGCTGGGAAAGGACCCCACCGAAGTGTTCGATGACTTCGAGACCGAGGCGTTCGCCGCGGCCTCACTGGGTCAGGTACACCGCGCGCGGCTGAAGACGGGCGAGCCGGTCGCCATCAAGATCCAGTACCCCGGCATCGCCCGGACGATTCAGTCCGATTTCAAGAACATGATGGCGTTGCTGGCCCCGATGCGCCTGAGCCCGGACTGGGACAACATTCGCGAGCAGTGGGAAGACATCCGCCAGATGCTGGAGTGGGAGACCGATTACGAGCGCGAGGCGGGCTGGCTGCGCAAGGCCCGCGGCGCCTTCACCGAGGGGGACCAGATCGTGATCCCACGCCCGTACGAAGAATTCACGACCCGGCGCGTGCTGACGATGGATTATATCGACGGCGTACACATCGACGAATACCTCGCGACCAAGCCGTCACAGGAGCAGCGCGACCGCTACGGGACGTTGATCATGCGGGCGGCGTTTCGCACCCACCGCGCCCTGAGGCTCTGGTACGCCGACTCCAACCCGGGCAACTACCTGTTCATGAAGGACGGCCGCCTGGGCGTCATCGACTTCGGCTGCTGCCGCGAGCTCTCCGACGAGGATTGCGCCTACCAGGCCGAGTATGAACGGGCGCTCGCGGAGGGCGGCGAAGCACTGCGCCGAGTGATGATGCGCGCGGCCGACCGCGATCCGGACGGCCCGGCCGACGAGGAATATCTGGCACTCATGAAGCAGTACTCGGACTGGATGTGCGGATACCTGTTTCATGAAGGGCCGTTCGATTTCGGCAGCGCGGAGTTCATGCAGCGCGGTATCGACGTGATCGTCGAGCTGGGCCGCAAGCGGCACTTCCGAACGTTGCCGATCAACAACTGGTTCAGTCGCCAATTGCTCGGGCTCCGCGCGCTGGCCCACCGGCTGCGGGCTCGCATCGATATGAAGCGGCTCAATGAGGAAGAAACTCAGCGCGCCATGAAAAGGCAGTGATGTGGAGAGGATCGACGGGGGCCGGCGCGCGGGCGGTGTCGGGAACGCCAGCCGTTGATTCGGTCAATCCTGGAAAGCAAGGGCGACATGGACGGGGACGAACTCCGAACACACGACGAATCGACCCGGGCACCCGCGGCCCGCGCGGGATTCCGCTTGCTCCTTTCCCTGCGGAAATGCGGCGGCCTCTGGCTCCGGGCGGCCGGCCGGTTCACATGGAGACGCGGGCAGATCCGCCTGGGTCTGTGGGTCGTCACATCAAAGACAGATGAATCGTCGGGTCAATGACTCGACCTACGGGCGGATGCCCGTCGAAGTCGCCAGACCGGTGAAGCGGCGGGAGCCGAGGGTCCACTCGGGGATGCCCTCCGGCCAGAGAGACACGGAAACGGTGAACTCATCGTCAATGTTGTCGTACTCGAAACTCAGCCCGACATACCAGCGCGGCAACTTGCGGATATAGACCACCGCGATTTCGCCGAGTTCGCCGCTGTCGACGTCGAACCACGCCCGCGTGGCGGTGATGTGCTTCTCGTTGAGCCGGTAGTTCCAGCCCCCGCCGACTAGGCTCATGTCGATGTCGCCGGCGTAGCGCGAGCCGAAGACGTACGCCAGGCGCGGGCTGCGCTCGACGGCCAGCGAGACGTTGTGCCGGTCGTAGGCCCAGTCGTTCAGATCGATATTGAAGTCGTAGAGCAGGCTGGTGGTGTCGCTGAGGCGATAGATCAGGTCGCCGGCGAAGTAGTTCCGCGTGCGGCTGTTCTCGGGCCGCAGTGGATCGGCGTAGCCATTCGAAATGTCCCGTCGGCCGTCGGTGTTCCCAAAGATGCCGACTTCGAGATTCAGCGTGAGCAGGTCCACGGTCCGCCGCTGGTCTGCCGCGCCGCGCTTGGTCTGCCAGGTCTGCCGCACGCCGGCCGTGAACCCGTGGAAGCCGTCGATGGTCTCGATGCCGTAGTCGAACGGCGTGATCAGCTCGCTGCGCGTGTTGCTGTGGGCCCACCAGGCGGCGAAATCGGGCTTGATGATGTGCCGGATACGATGGATGTCCAGCAGCTCGGACTCGATGTCGTCATATACGCGGCTGAAGCTGATGCCGCCCCGGGCACCGTATACGCCCAGCCCGCGCCACAGGCCGCCCTCGTCCAGCGGCTGGTTGTCCCAGTAGGTCCCGCGCACAGAGGCGAACGGGACCAGATTGAACGGGCCGAGTTTGAGCGGCAACTCGGCTTCCTGCCGGATGTCGCCGCGGAACGTGACGCCCGTGGCGCGGCCGCGCCGCCCGGGCAGCCCCGTGTACTGCTGCTCATAGAGCCAGAAGGGCAGGCCATCGGCATCCACACCGGCCACGCGCTTGCGCACCGACCCCACGCGCGACTCGTGGTAGAGGATGATCGGATCGAGGAACGTGTCGCCGATGCGGCGGTAGGCCAACTCGGGCAGGTGCTCGGTCTGCGTGACGAAGTCGAGCAGGCACCAGTTCGCCAGCAGGGTGATGGCCTCCGTGTCGCGGGCCCGCTTGAGGTAGATCAGCGTCTCCTGTTCCTTGCCCTCGTGAAACTCGGACCGCTCCCATTCTTCGAGGAAATTCGGATCACTGAGGTAGGCGACCTCAACGGTAGCTTCCCAGTCGTAGGGCAAAAAGTGCCGGTGACGCCACAAGACCCGGCCGCGCTCGTGCGTCGTCAGCTCCTCCTCCGCGCGACGCAGCGGACCGAGCGTGTCCCGGCCTTCGTCATGGAGGAAATACCCGCGGAACAGGCCGTACTGATCCTCGCGCTCGTAGTCGGCGTTCACGCCCAGCCCCGGCCCGCGGTCCGAGAAGTAGTCCAGATCAAGCGTAGCGTCCAAGCCCTCCGGCGGCCGAATGCCGAGCAGGTTGAAGAGATACCACGACGTCTCGAGTTCCGCGCCCCGATCGCTGCTGTAGCCCGTGCGCATGCGGCGGATGAGCGTCTCGCTGGCTTCGAGCGTTCCTTTGCTGTACGGCCACCACAAAAACGGCACGCCCTCGACATTGAGGGTCGTGTTCTTCATTTCGTACTCGCCGCGGATCGCGCCGGCGGCCTGCCCCTCACTGTCGCGCGCCGTCAGATCACGGATCTTGATCCGCTCCGCACCCACGTGGTAGCTCGGCGTGTAAAACTCGCTGGTCGTGACGACCGCGTCCTCGGCGGAGAACTCGCTGGCCGAGAGTTGGCGGATTTCCGCCGCGCGCACATACAGCGGGATCTCCCGTTCCGGAATGTCTGCCCGGAAGACGGCGTCCAGGATCAGCGCCCGGTCGCGCTCGAAGTCGTAGTACAGCCGCGCGGCCCGCACGAACCGGTGGCCCAGCGACAGGACCACGTCGCCCTCCAGATAGACCGCTCGCACCTCCTCCTGCGAGCCGGAGGTCCCCAGGCCCAGCACGGCGGCGGCCTCCGGCGGCGCAGCGGCCCGCTCCTCCGGTTCGGGTTCATCCTCGGTAGTCGGCGGTCCGGTCCCGAGCTTCTCCGGCGCCGGCTCGTCCGACTCCGGCTCTTCGCCCGCCGGCTGATCTTCGGGCGGTGTCTGACCCCGGTCCTCGCCCTGCAACTCGCGACCGAAGAAGCCGGCTCCGCCCTCGGACGCCGGAAATACAACCGCGTTGTCGGCGCGAATCTCCAGCACCGCGGCGGTCCGCCCGCCGGCCTGCGAGAAATACACGCCGCCGGTCATCACGAAGACCTGCTGTCCGTCCGGCGTCCGGGCCGGTTCGATATTGGGCACGCCGTATCGAATGACGCGGGACGGACGTGCGGAGCGCGGGGCGCGCACTTCAATCGGGCGTTTCACTTCCGGGGCGATGCCGCGCGGCGAGACCTCGCCCCGCTCGATAGCCGCGCGATCCTGCAACGCCTGTTGATAAAGCGGGGAGTCTTCCCGGCCCTCGGGCGCGTGCGCGTCGTGGAGCTTGATGATCTGTCCGTACGTGCGGACCCCGCGAATCAGCAGGACCGTGTCCAGCGTGACCGTGCCGCCCGGCTCGCGCACCTCGGCATTCTCGGAGAGGTAGACCGTCAGCTCGTGGAATCGGCGGCCTCCCTGATCCGTTCCGCCAACGGCGATCCAGACCACGGCGTTGCTGGCGGACATCCGGCGGGGTCCCATGTCCAGCCGAAACCCGCCGCTGAACAGGAGCACGAGCGTCCCGTCGTCTTCCGTCCACTGATGGACGTAGCGGCCGCGGAGCTCGATGTCCTGTTCGCTGATGGCCGAGGCCAGCAGGGGCTCGTCGTGGAATTCGCGCTGCGGTGCGGCGGGCACGGGGAGCGTGAGCGCCAGAAACGCGACCAGCACCACCCGCTGCCGCGCAAACACCCCTCGCGCGCCGCGCCGGACGCGCCACGAAGCGGGCGACGAGATGAAGCTGCCCTCAGACCGCACCAATCACTCTCAGCAAGTGAATACCAGACCTCGCACGCAGCCATTATCGGGACCCCGCCGACCGGGTCAATGGCGCGGGACGGTGACGGGCAGACGGGCTTTCGCCCGCGGGTCGGGTTTATGGTATGCTCCGCGTTTCGCTCCTAGCGCACAGGACGGTTTCACCAGGCCACCGCGAATATTGATGCCAGCTTCCATTCGCCATTACTGCGGGCTCTTCGGGATCGCCGGTCATCCCGACGCCGCGCAACTCACCTACCTCGGTCTTTATGCGCAGCAGCACCGCGGGCAGGAATCGGCCGGCATCGCCACGTCGGACGGCAATACCCTGGTTCAGCGCGCGGGGCTGGGGCTGGTCACCGACGCGATCAAGCAGTCGGAACTGAACGCGCTCCGCAATCCGTTGGCGATCGGCCACGTACGCTACTCCACCACCGGCTCATGCAGCGAGTCGAACTCGCAGCCCCTGCTGGTGACGTGCTCGATCGGGCAGGTGGCCATCTGCCACAACGGAAACCTGGTGAACGCGGTCGCGATGCGGCGGCAATATGAGCGCGAAGGCCACATCTTCGTGACCACCTCGGACACCGAGGTCATCCTGCACATGCTGGCCAGTCAGGAGTTCGCCGAGAAACCCGACCCCCTGGCGACGGTGCTGCGGCACCTGTGCGGCTCCTACTGCCTGCTGTTGCTCTACCCCGACCGCATCGAGGCGGTGCGTGACCCGGCGGGCAACCGGCCGCTCTGTCTGGGGCGGCTGGGGGAGGCCTGGGTGGTGGTCAGCGAGACCTGCGCGCTGGACCTCATCGACGCCACCCACGTCCGGGACGTCGCGCCGGGGGAGATCGTCACGCTCACCCAGCACGGGCTCTCGTCGCGGCGCTTCGTCGAAGAGGGGGCCGACCGACGGGCCCACTGCGTCTTTGAGCACGTCTACTTCGCCGACCCGGCCAGCCAGGTCTTCGGCGAGAATGTGCACCTGGCGCGCAAGGAGATGGGACGCAACCTGGCGCGCGAGGCGCCGGCGGACGTGGACCTGGTCATCCCCGTGCCGAACTGCGCCCGCTGTGCGGCGTTGGGCTACCACGAGGTGTCCGGCATCCCACTCGGACGTGGCTTCACCACGAACCACTACGTCGGGCGCTCGTTCATCCAGCCGTCGCAGTCGATTCGCGACCTGACCGTGCGGCTGAAGCTCAACCCGATTCGCGGCGCGGTCGAAGGCCGGCGGCTGGTCGTCGTGGAGGATTCGGTCGTGCGCGGCACGACGACCCGCGGCAAGATGCAGTCGCTCCGCGACGCCGGCGCCAAGGAGATTCACCTGCGCGTCGCCAGCCCGCCGATCCGGCACCCCTGCTACTACGGCATCGATTTCCCCAGCCGCGAAGAGCTCATCGCCAACGAACGTTCGGTCGAGGAAGTCCGCGCCTATCTCGGCGTGGATTCCCTGGCCTACCTGTCGTTGGAGGGCCTGTTGACGTCCATCCGCACCGCGAACGAGGACTTCTGCCACGCCTGCTTCACCGGCGACTACCCCATTCCGATCGATCCCAGCTTTCAGAAAGACACCTTCGAGCGCCACCAAATGCGCTTCTTCGACGCCACCGGGCAAGTCCGCCGGAACACTACCTGAACATTGTGGATTGACGATTGCAGATTGACGGTTGACGATTGGGGGGCGTTGGCCGGGTGCGCGCTCATCGAGCAAGGCCCACCCTCACCAGTGAACCCCCCTATCCATCAATGTCGGCGCTCATGCCGGCGGCGCGACAGGCCCTACCGCCGACGTCGCACCAGCATCAAAACGCCGAGCACCGCGACGCCAAAGGTCGCCGGTTCCGGAGCGATCTCGTAGAAAGTCGTGCCGCCGCCGAGGTCGCCGGCCGTGAGCATGAAGTTGAGCTGCGCGCTCATGTCATCCACGTCGCCCGCCACGTCCGCGAAGCCCTCGAGCGGATAGTCGTCGGAGACACTGTCGCTGCCGCCCGGCCCGGCACTGACGCCGGACAACAGGCTGACGAACGGCGTGCCACCAGGCACGAGGCCGTTGTACTGGGCGTGGTAGATGCTCGTGTCGCCGATCTCGGTCAGGGCCGCGCCGTCGCCGGTCTGATCGGTGACGTTGACCGCGGCGCTGGCCTGTCCCTCGGAGTACGCATCGGGAATCGTCGTGAAGCCCAGCAGGGGCGAGGTAATGGTGAAAGCGGTGTCGGAATCACCTGAGATCACCGAGAACCCGAGCGCGATCTTCGGATCGGCCGAGATGAGGAGATTGCCGCTCTGCAAAGTGGCAATCTGCAGGAACGGCGTATCATCATCCCAGATCTCGGTCGCAAACGGCAGCGTCCACGTATACGCATCGAGCCCCGGGAGATACGTCAGGACGTCGGAGGTGAACTCCACGGATCCGGAGCCGCTGTCGTTGGTGGCCTCGACGCGGAAAACGACGTCCGAGATGTCCGCCGCCGCAAACGAGGTCGCCAACAGAATCAGACCGAGCGGCAGCACCCAGGTCATGCGCTGTTTGCGAGTATTCATCCATCAACCCTCTCTTGATGGCGTAACGGGATTGCCCGTTTCCGCCCCACGGTACACCCGAGATCTTCCTTCATTTGGTTTATCCCCTCACAATACTGAAGTCAAGTTCTATATGTCCCCAGCCGCGCCGCTCGCGGAGGTTGGTACGATAGAAACGCGGCGTGCGCCTTCCCGGCTGGCGAACAAGCCACACCGGCGCACATAATCCCTTCCGTGTCGTCGCTCGCCCGATAATGAATGCAGCAAACACCACCCGGCCACAATTCGGTGCGCGCCGCAGGCAACTTTGGGTCCGTAAATGCGTACAAGTTTGCGGGAACCGGGCGCCGCCGCCGGCGTCTAAACCGCCGTCAACCGCTTTTGGCAAAGGAGGTTCTAATGTTTGCCGTGCACCGCACTCTCTCGGCCGGCGTCGTCGCTTGCGTCGTGGCCGCCTTGTCCCTCACGCAACCAGCCTACCCCCAGGAAAGTCCGAGCCTCCCCGGCGGGGCGCTCCAGATCCTGGGCGACGATGGTCGGGTCGCTGGAGCCTGTCCGCTGAAGCACACGGAGGTCGACGCCGACATCATCGGCTTCGTCGGCCGGGTCACGGTCCGGCAGGTTTTTCACAACCCGACCGACCGGAAGATCGAGGCCATCTACGTTTTCCCCCTGCCCCAAACCGCCGCCGTGGATGACATGGTCATGCAGGTCGGAGACCGGCGAATCGTCGGGCAGATCAAGGAACGCGCGGAAGCCCGCGAGATCTACGAAGCGGCCCGGGCCGCCGGCCACGTGGCTAGCCTGCTCGACCAGGAGCGGCCGAACATCTTCACCCAGTCCGTCGCCAACATCGAGCCCGGCGTCGAGGTCGCCATCGAGATCAGCTACGTCGAGACGCTGAAGTATGAAGACGGCGTCTTCGAGTGGGTCTTCCCCATGGTTGTCGGACCGCGCTACATCCCCGGCGGCGGCAGCGCCCCCGCACCCCTGACCACCGGCACGCCGACGCCGCAGGTCCCCGACGCCGACCGCATCACGCCGCCGGTGACGCCCAAGGGCACGCGGGCCGGCCACGACATCAGCCTCGTTGTGAATCTCGACGCCGGCATGACCCTGTACGACCTGGACAGCGTGCTGCACGAGGTCGACGCGGTGAGCGACGGCGCCGGCCGGGCCACGATCACGCTCAAAAACGAGGCCGAGATCCCCAACAAGGACTTTATTCTCCGCTACCGGCTGGCGAGCGAAGAGATCGGCGACGCGTACCTCGTGCACGAGGACGAGCGCGGGCGGTTCTTCACCCTGATTCTCCAGCCGCCGCAACGCGTGGCGCCGGCGCAGGTCGTGCCGCGCGAGCTGATCTTCGTGCTGGACACGTCCGGGTCGATGAGCGGCTTCCCGATCGAGAAGGCCAAGGAAGTGATGACGAAGCTGATCGGAACCATGATGCCGCACGACACGTTCAACGTGATCACTTTCGCGGGTAACACGCGGATACTGTGGGGCGCGCCGCGACCCGCGACGGACCGGAACATCGCCCAGGCACAAGACTTTCTGGCCCAGCAGCGCGGCGGCGGCGGCACCGAGATGATGAAAGCCATCAACGCGGCGCTGGTGCAAACGCGCGCGGATGCCGAGGACGCCGGCGTGGTTCAGCCCCTTCGCGTCGTGTGCTTCATGACCGACGGCTACGTGGGCAACGACATGGCGATTATCGACGCCATCAAGAAAAACGCCGACACGACCTGCGTATTCAGCTTCGGCATTGGCAACAGCGTGAACCGCTTTCTGCTGGACAACATAGCCCACGCCGGCCGCGGGGAGGTCGAGTACGTCACGCTACTTCACCGGCAGGATGCCGGTGCCACAAGCCAGGCCGATGCGGCGGTGGAACGTTTCCACACGCGTGTGCTGGCCCCGGTGCTGACGGACATCGAGATCGACTGGGGCACGCTGCCCGTCGCGGACGTATATCCGCAGCGCATCCCCGACCTGTTCAGCGCCAAACCGATCATGGTCCACGGACGGCTGGAAGGCGAGCCCAACGGCGTCATCACGCTGCGCGGCTACACCGGCGCCGGACCGTACGAGGAGCAGATCGAAGTGAGCTGGCCCGACACGCCGCCGGACCACAGCGCCCTGGCCTCCCTCTGGGCCCGGGCCAAAGTGGACGAGCTGATGATGCGGGATTACGCGGCGGCCCAAAGCGGCCAGTTCCCGGACGAGCTGAAGCAGGAGGTGATCGCCCTGGGCCTCGAATTCCGCCTGATGACGCAGTTCACCAGCTTCGTCGCCGTCGAAGAGATGACCGTCACCGCCGGCGGCGAGCCCACGACCATCCGCGTCCCCGTCGAAATGCCGGATGGCGTGAGCTATGAAGGCGTATTCGGGGAGCAGCTCGAATTCGCGGGACAAAGAGGCCTGTCCTTGTCCTACGGATACCACCTGTCCTTCGGGAAGAGGGCGAGTGCCAGGCTGGGTCAGCCTATGGCGACGCCCCCACCGCTTGAAAGACCTGCGTTCAAACTCAACGCCGCATCACCGCGGGAAGCAGTAGCCCTCCTTGATCAATTGGAAGCAGATGGGCGTCCCGCCACGCAGCCTGTTCTTACGCCGGAAGACGCCGTCCGTCTGAGACTCGCCGAATCGCTGCAAGGCCTGGCCGAGAAGGTGGAGCAGGAAGGCCAGGACGGCAATCTGGCCGTCGGCAAGCTGAAGGTCGTCAACTACCGCGTGGACGTGATGATCTTCCTGCGCGACACGTCGGAGCAGACGCTGGCGGCGCTGCAGGAGCTCGGTTTACAGCAGACCGGCGAGAGCAAGGCGATCAGGATGTTGACCGGCTCGATCGACGTGCGGAAGCTCAAAGACCTCGCGCAGCTATCCGCCGTCATCCGCGTGCGTCCGGTGGTGGAGCCGTAGACGAAGGCGTGCAAACTCCCCTCCCTCTCAGGAGGGGCTGGGGGAGGGTTGAGCGTACACGGCCGCAGGCGCTCGGCGGGTGGCCCATGGCTTCAGCCGTGGGGAACGCGAATGGTGCTCGTCAGTCATTCGTGTCCCCCATCTCTGAAGAGGTGGGCCGCCCGCCCCACTTGGCGCCCCACCGAACATTATCGGAATACAACCTCCTTGCGCGACAGCC
>SDBV01011935.1_pt1 | contig 11189 bp, 9 predicted proteins | sample 2277081 | NCBI WGS metagenome assembly SDBV01 (sample SAMN10402039, study PRJNA504765) | marine sediment metagenome | isolation source: marine sediment core GS10_PC15, 223 cmbsf | place: Arctic Ocean: Southern Knipovich Ridge | collected 2010
GTGATAAGATTGCTGACAATATCAGTAACGACCCCCACTTGCGCCGCCAGGTGTTCAACGTCCGCCAGGCGCTGCACGCGGCCGCCCCGTCCGACTAGCGGTAAGTTAGCGCTGGTTTTCAATCCTCTCCCCCACTTTTTCGACAGGTCAGGTCGACGTTTGATAACTCTCCGCCGTCCGACTTCAACCTTTGGCGGCCTGGACCGACGGTCAGCCAAACTTAACGCCTGACGAGAGGCGTGCTACTATTAGTATGAATAGTAGATACCCTATTACATTAAAGAATACTGAGAAGGGGTACCTACGACATTTCGAATTACAGGTGAACGGTGTTCGATACTGCCGAGATTACAGTTAGGGCGGGTAACGGCGGCGACGGCGCCATCAGTTTTCGCCATGAGAAGTATGTTCCCTTCGGCGGGCCCGATGGTGGTGACGGCGGCAACGGGGGTAACGTTATCATTGCTGCCGATCGTGGCATTACCAACCTGCTGGCCTTTCAGGGAAAGACACGCTATCGGGCAGACCACGGTGGTAACGGCGGCGGCCGGAAGAAGCACGGCGCCCGCGGCCGGGACGTGGTCCTCACCGTGCCAGTTGGTACCCTAGTCCTTGACCATGATGAGGCTGGTGGTGATGTAGTTCTCGCAGATCTCGATGAGGACGGCCATCGGGTGACCGTTACCACCGGTGGACGCGGCGGCCAGGGTAACATTCATTTTGCCTCGTCGACTAACCAGACGCCGCGGATTGCCCAAAAGGGGGAAGCTGGCGAGAAACGTTTCCTGAGACTGGAACTGCGACTGATCGCTGATGTCAGCATCATCGGCTATCCGAACGCCGGAAAATCGACCCTGCTGGCGGCGGCGTCGGCCGCCAAGCCGAAGATCGCCGGCTATCCGTTTACCACCACCGGCCCGATCGTCGGCGTTGTCGAAATCGGTCATGAGACGTTCGTTCTCGCCGAAGTTCCGGGATTGATTGAGGGCGCCCACAGCGGCCGCGGCCTGGGGCACGATTTCCTCCGCCACGCCACCCGCACCCGGGTGCTGATCCATCTCATCGACGGCAGCGCTGCAGAGCCAGCCGACGACCTGGCGACAGTCAACAGCGAACTCGGTTTGTTCGACACCGGCCTGGCCGACAAGCCGCAACTGGTCGTCGTTAACAAGATCGACCTACCCGAGGTCAGGGAACGGCTGCCGGAATTGGAAAAGAGCTTTCGCGCCGTCGGCATCTCGCCGGTGGCGATATCAGCGGCCAGTGGTGAGGGCGTCGCCGACCTAATGCGGCGAGCCTTTGAGATGCTGGCAGCGGCGACGCCGGTTGAGCCCGAAGTCGCTGAGAAGGTCTTTCGTCCGCAGCCACGCGGGGACGGCATCAGCGTCGAGCGTGACGGCGATGGCTACAGGGTGACCGCGCCGGCACTGGAGCGGATCGTTGCCCGCGCCGACCTGTCGGATTCAGCGGTACGTCTCCAGATCCGCCGCCGGCTGGGCCGTCTCGGCATCAACCGAGCGCTCAGTAAGGCCGGCGTCGGCGACGGCGACCGTGTTCGCTGCGGTGATTTCGAGTGGGAGTACTAGCGGGTGAAGATCGGCATCCTCGGCGGCACCTTCGACCCGATCCACAACGGTCACCTCGCCGTGGCGGCGACCGTCCGGGAGAAACTCAGTCTCGACGAAGTCAGCTTCGTGCCCGCGGGACAGCCGTGGCAGAAGGCCGACCGCGACGTCTCGCCGGTGGAGGACCGGCTGGAGATGGTGCGTCTCGCCGTCGAGGGGTGGCCGGGATACCGTCTGTCCACCATCGAGGCTCACCGGTCGAGGGATACCTACTCGCTGGAGACGCTGATTGAGATTCGCCGCCATCGTCACCTGGGCGAAGGGGATGAGGTGTATTTCATACTCGGCTGGGACAGTCTTGCCCAATTTCCGGGATGGTATGCGCCGGAACGGATCATCCGGCTTTGCAAGCTGGCTGCGGTGCCGCGGCCGGGCTATCCCCGCCCTGACGTTTCCGCCATGGAAAAGGCGGTACCCGGTGCTTCCCGGCGGGTGGTGTTGCTAGACGAGCCACACGTCGATATCAGCGCGTCTCAGATACGTGGGCTGGTTGCCGCCGGGCGGCCGATTGCCGACCTGGTGCCGGCGGCGGTCGCCGAGTACATCGAGGAGCACGGGCTCTACCGGGGGGCCGACTAGCGACCTGCGGCCAGCCGGCGGCTAGATGTCGAGGTTGGTGACGCTCTTGGCGTGAGCCTGGATGAAGGCGCGCCGCGGCGGGACTTCCTCGCCCATCAGGGTCGAGAAGATGTGGTCGGCGCGGGTCATGTCCTCGATGCCGACCTCGAGCAAGGTCCGGTTGGCCGGGTCCATCGTCGTCTCCCAGAGCTGGGTGGTGTTCATCTCGCCGAGACCCTTGTAGCGCTGGACGTTGACCTTTCGCGCGTTCTTCAGTTCTTTGATGACCTCGTCCTTCTCTTCATCGGAGTAGACCCACCGTTCGAAACGGTTGGCGGTGATACGGTAGAGCGGCGGCTGGGCGATGAAGAGGTGGCCGTTGGTGACCAGCTGCAGCATGTGGCGGAAGAAGAAGGTCAGCAGCAGGGTACGGATGTGCGAGCCGTCGACGTCGGCGTCGGCCATCACTATCACCCGGTGGTAGCGGAGGCGGGCGAGGTCGAAGTCGTCATCGATACCGGCGCCGAGAGCGGTGATAATCGCCCGGATGGCGTCGTGGGCGAGCATCTTGTCGGGCGGCGCCTTCTCGACGTTAAGGATCTTGCCCCAGAGCGGCAGGATGGCCTGGAAGCGCCGGTTGCGGCCCTGCTTCGCGGAACCGCCGGCAGAATCACCCTCGACCAGGTAGATCTCGCAGAGTGACGGTTCCTTCTCCGAGCAGTCGGCCAGCTTGCCGGGCAGCGTTCCGCCATCGAGGCCGGTCTTGCGGACGACCAACTCACGCGCCTTGCGGGCTGCTTCTCTCGCCCTGGCCGAGAGAACGCACTTGTCGATGATCTTCTTGATGTCGTCGGGGTGCTCTTCGAAGTAGAGGCCGAGTCCCTCGCCGACAGCGCTCTCGACGTGGCCCTTGACTTCGGGGTTGCCGAGTTTGCCCTTGGTCTGCCCCTCGAACTGGGGCTCGGTGATCTTGACGCTGATCACCGCCGCCAGGCCCTCGCGGACGTCCTCACCAGTCAGGCTGGAAACTTCGTCGCGCAGTGACTTGTTCTTGCGGGCGTAGTCGTTGAGGGCGCGGGTCAGCGCCGAACGGAAGCCGGTGAGGTGGGTACCGCCGTCGATCGTATTGACGCAGTTGGCGAAACTGGAAGTAGATTCGGTGAAGCCGTCGTTATACTGCAGCGCGGCCTCGACAACGGTGCCGTTGACCGCCTTGTTGATGTAGATCGGCTGCAGGTGGCGGACGACGCGGCCACGGTTGAGATGGCGGACGAAGCTCGCGATGCCGCCCTCGAAGTAGAAGGTGCGTTCTTCGTCGCGGCGTTGGTCGGAAAGCGAGATCTCAAGGCCGCGGTTGAGATAGGCGATCTCGCGCATCCGGTCGATGAGGATATCGAAATCGTAGGTGGCGTCGCCGAAGATCTCGGTGTCGGCGAGGAACGTCGTGGTCGTCCCGGTGCCCTCGGCGGCGCCGACGATCTCGAGCTCTCCCTGGGGTATCCCCTGCCTGAAGCTCTGGCGGTGGAGATGGCCGTCGAGCCGGACCTCGACCTCGAGCGAGGCGGAAAGGGCGTTGACCACCGAGGCACCGACCCCGTGAAGGCCACCGGACACCTGGTAGACCTTGCCGCCGAACTTGGCGCCGGCGTGGAGGACGGTCATCACTGTCTCCACCGCCGACTTCTTGGTCTGCGGGTGGATATCGACGGGGATGCCGCGACCGTTGTCGATGACCTGCACCGAGTTGTCCTTGTGAATCGTCACCTCAACGCGGTCGCAGAAGCCGGCCATGGCCTCGTCGACGCTGTTGTAGACGATCTCGTAGACGAGGTGGTGCATGCCGCGGGAGTCGGTGCTGCCGATGTACATTCCCGGCCGGCGGCGGACGGCTTCGCGACCACCGAGAACCTGGATATCAGCGGCCTTGTAGTCGGCGTCACCGTTGAGGTTGAATTGTTCGTCCTGCGCCGCAGGCGGCGTGATCTCTTCCGGTTCCGGCGGGGCGTTCTTGTCCTTGGTCATGCAGGCCACACTCCTCGTGATCGGACATGCGCGGGTACGATTAGATACGTGAGCGGTCGGCCGGGGACGTTGGGAGGCTGAGTCTTCGAGGTAAGGACATGATAGGTGAAGATACAACCATCGGAAAGATTATACCATAGTTTTGGGCGAAATGGAAGCTGTGGAAGGGGGTGTTTCGTGCCTGCGGGTGGGCTTCGGCGGCGCCGAGCGACTATCCCTGGCCGAGAAGCTCCATCAGCCGGCCGACGGGTACCGTCTCCTGCTGCGAAGTCGCCATTTCGCGCAGCACGACCGTGCCCGAAGCGACTTCGTCGTCGCCGATGATGGCGACCCGGGAGACGTCCAGTTTGCCGGCCTGGCGGAGTTGTGACTTCAGGCTGCGGCCGCCGGTGGCGACGATTACGCCAATGCCCTGCGTCCGGAGGGTGGTCGCCAGCTTTAGGGCGACCTCGCCGGCGGCGTCGCCGAGATGGGCGATGAAAAGCCTGGGGCCGGCTGTCGGTGGCAAAGACAGGCCAGCCTTCTTTAGATTCAGTATCAGGCGCTCTATGCCGAGGCCGAAGCCGATGCCGGGGGCAGGTCTGCCGCCCAGTTCCTCGACGAGACCGTCATAGCGGCCACCGCCGCAGATGGTGCTCTGGGTGCCGGCTTCCAGCGGCTGAATCTCGAAGACGGTCCTGGTGTAGTAGTCGAGTCCTCTGACGAGATGGGCGTCTACCAGGAAGGGAATCTCCAGCGAGGTAAGGTTTGCCTGGAGCGCGGCGAAGTGGTCGGCGCAGTCCGTGCAGAGGTGGTCAACGCTCTTCGGGGCGTCTTTGGCCAGCTCGTGACAGTGCGGCTGCTTGCAGTCGAGCAGCCGCAGCGGGTTTCTCTGAAGCCGGTTGCGGCAGTCGCCGCACAACTCACCGGCACGGTCGCCGTAGTACGCCTTGAGGAGATCGAGGTAGGCAGGGCGGCACTGCGGATCGCCGATGCTGTTGATCAGCAACTGGACACTTGTGAGGTCCAGCGAGTGAAGCAACCGCCAGGCAAGGTCAATCACTTCGGCGTCCAAGGCGGGGTCAGCGTCGCCGATTGCCTCGATGCCGAACTGGTGGTGCTGCCGATACCTGCCTGCCTGAGGGCGGTCGTAGCGGAAGATCGGGGTGACGTAGTAGAACTTGACCGGCTGCGGCCGGGTGTGCATCCCGTGCTCGATGTAGGCGCGGCAGACGGGAGGGGTTCCCTCCGGGCGCAGCGTCAGGCTGTTGCCGCCGCGGTCGTCGAAAGTGTACATCTCCCTCTCGACGATATCCGTGGTCTCGCCAGTGCCGCGACTGAAAAGTGTCGTGTCCTCAAAGGTGGGGGTGTCAATCCGCTGGTAGCCGTAGAGACGGCAGGTCTCCTCGACGCGGTCGATGACGTAGCGCCAGTACGGCTGCTCAGCCGGCAGGATGTCAGTGGTGCCGCGCGGTGCCCGAAACAAGGGTGTCCCTCCCCGACCCATAGGCTAGAATAGCATCGCCGGAGGCGACTGTAAAGGCGCCGTTGACTTTTTGTATCGGCTCGAGCCTTGCGCTATACTGAGGTGTGCGGACAGCAGGTGAACGGTGGTCATAAGTCAACTCATCGAGCGGGCGCGGAAGTATCTTCCGCCGGCGAAAATCGCCGTCGTCGAGGATGCCTACGAGTATGCCAGCCGGGCGCACGACGGGCAGACGCGCAAGTCCGGCGACCCCTACATCGAGCACCCGCTGCAGACCGCCCTGATTCTCGCCGAGCTGGAACTCGACGCCAGCGCGCTGGCGGCGGCGCTGCTCCACGACGTCACCGAGAACTGCGATATTCCGATCTCCGAGTTGGAGGTTCACTTCGGCTCTGAGGTGGCCAAGCTGGTCGACGCCACCACCAAGCTCGGCAAGCTCTCCTGGCAGGCTGCCGGCTTGCAGCCGGACGGCGAGAGGGCCCGCCGCGGCTCCGGTGAGGAACAGGCGGAAAACCTCAGAAAGATGCTGGTGGCGATGGCCGAGGACCTTCGCGTCGTCTTCATCAAGCTGGCCGACCGGTTGCACAACATGCGGACACTTTGGGCGCTCGACGAGGAGAAGCAGCTGGTCATCGCACGCGAGACGCTGGAGATCTACGCGCCGCTGGCGCACCGCCTCGGTATCTGGGAGCTTAAGTGGCAACTCGAGGACCTGTGTTTCCGCTACCTCGAGCCGGAGCGCTACCACGAGATCGCCGGGCTGCTCGCCTCGAAACGGGAGCACCGCGAGAGTTTCATCGCCGCAGTCACCGCCGACCTCAACCAGGAGTTGCAGCGGGTGGGTCTGACGGCCGAAGTCAGCGGCCGGCCGAAGCACCTCTACGGCATCTACACCAAGATCGAGCGCTATGCCGCCATCGGCAAGGACTTCGACGATATCCACGACCTGCTGGCGCTACGGGTGCTGGTCGATACCGTGCCCGACTGCTATGGCGCCCTCGGTACCGTTCACGCCCTGTGGCGTCCGATACGCGACCAGTTCAACGACTACATCGCCAACCCCAAGCCGAACGGCTACCAGGCGCTGCACACCGCGGTGATGTGCCAGGGGACGACGCCGCTCGAGGTGCAGATACGTACCCGTGAGATGCACCACCTCGCCGAGTACGGCTTCGCCGTCCACTGGCGCTACAAGGAAGGCGGCAAGCGGGACTCCGGCTTCGAGGAAGGCGTCAGCTGGCTGCGCCAGTTGATCGAGTGGCACCGCGAACTGCGCGGCGCCGAGGAGTTCCTCGAATCGGTGCGGACCGACGTTTTCAGCGACCAAGTCTTCGTCTACACCCCCCGCGGTGAGATTAAGGACCTGCCCCAGGGCTCGACGCCGCTCGACTTTGCCTACCGGATTCACACCGACCTCGGCCACCGCTGCATCGGCGCCAAGGTCAACGGCCGCCTGGTGACGCTCAACCATCAACTCGAGAACGGCGACGTCGTCCATATAATGGCCGCCAAGGGCGACCGCGGCCCGAGCCGCGACTGGCTCAACGCCAACCTCGGCTACGCCAAGACGTCGCACGCCCGAGAGAAGATACGGCAGTGGTTCAAGAAGCGGGAGCGGACGGAGAATGTCGAGCGTGGACGCGAACTGCTCGAGAAGCTGATGAGGCAACTCGGCATCAAGTTCAGCGAACGGACGAATCTTGCCGAGATGTTCAAGTACGACACCATCGACGAGTTTTACAGCGCGATCGGCTACGGCGGGGTGACCACCAACCAGATCATCGCCCGGCTGACGGTGGAGGAGGAAGAGGCGCCGAAGACGGTTGCGGCGGCGCCGAAGAATCGGCCGACATCGGCGGTCAAGGTGCTCGGTTCCGGGGACATGCTGACCAACCTCGCCCAGTGCTGCGACCCGGTACCCGGCGACGATATCGTCGGCTACGTCACCCGCAGCCGCGGCGTCACCGTCCACCGTAGCGACTGCATCAACGTCGTCAACGAGGAAGAGAAGGAGCGTCTCCTCGGCGTCGAGTGGGGCAGGGCCGACGTTCTCTACCCGGTCAAGGTACGCGTCGACGCCTGGGACCGGGTGGGATTGATGAAGGACATCACCACTCTGGTGGCTGAGGAGAAGGTGAACATCGCCGCTATCAACCAGGTCAACAACGACGATCAGACAATCACTATCTACTTTACGCTGGAAATCGAGGGCCTCGCCCAGCTCAGTCGGCTGCTGACGCGGGCGGAGATGATTCGCGGCGTTATCACCGTCGTCCGCGAGGGGGAGGCAGCCGCCGTCAGGAGCGGCACGAAGAGCCACTGAATCCATGGCAGACTGACCGCCGTGTAACCCGGCGGCTTTCTTTGCGAAGACACGGAATCCAGGAGGAAGAGATTGCCGATCACCAAATCAGCCAAGAAGCAAGTGGGCGTCGATGAACGTCGGCGGCAGCGGAACAAGTCGGTACGCAGCCTCTGCCGGGGCAACGTCGTCAAGGCGGGGCGTGTGATTAGCGACGGCGACTTCGAGGCGGCCCGCGAGGCCGTCGCCGTTGCCGTCAAGTCGCTCGACCGGGCCGTCGCGAAGGGTGTCATCCACGCTAACAACGCCGCCCGGCGCAAGTCGCGTCTGATGAAGAAACTGAGCCAAGCCGAGGGCGCTTAGGAGCCGGCCGCCGGCCGGTTTGACATCCATCTCTTTGGGGGTGTAGATTACGCGTGACCTGCGGCCACGATTGGCCGGGGGCGGCGTCGGATCCGGGTGTCACGGGAGAATCCCGTGGCGCTGCCGAGAAAAGGATCCGGCCGGGGGAAGTCAGGATGCTGAGCCAGTTTCAGAGAGTGGGGCGTGACCTTTTCACACGAGGGCTGGGCGCCTCCAGTACCGGCAACCTGAGTGTCAGGCTCGGCGACCGCATTGTCATCACCCGTCGCAACTGTGAGCTAGGCTCGCTCGAGGAGGACGACCTTGTCGAGACCGGGCTTTCCAAGAATGATCGGGCGACGCCGATGGCTTCGGCCGACCTCGCTGTCCATCGGGCGATCTACCGGCTGACACCGGCCCAGGCAGTCGTTCACGCGCATCCGCCGCACGCCATTGCCCTGTCGCTGGCGGTCGCCGAGATCGTACCCAACTGCGCGGAGGGGCTGGCGATTGTCGGTGAAGTGCCGGTACTCGGCGGCGACGGCCTCGACAAGCCGGCCGATTTCGCGGCGAAGATCGCCGCTTCGCTCCGAGAGCACCGCGCCGTGATGCTGCATGGCCACGGCAGCTACGCCGTCGGCCAGTTACTTGAGGAAGCCTATCAGGGAACGGCGATGCTCGAGGAGAGCAGCCAGGTCACGTGCCTGCTGAAGTCTTTGCAGGTAAATGCGGCGGAGGGCCGGAGTGCGGCGGAGGGCCGGAGTGCGGCGGAGGGCCAGGACGCGGCGAAGGACCAGGCCAACTAGCCGCCAGCTGGCGCAGTCAGCTGCCTAGTCGCCGCGGATAAAGTCCTTGACCCCGGTTGACTGTTTCAGCGACGCCAGTGCCGTTGAACTGAACTTGGCGGCGATGGTCAGTCCGACGACGATCGACCAGACGACGAACATTCCCATCTGCGGTCCGGTGAGCCAGACGACGAACGGCAACGAGATGAGGCCGATCCCCATCGCCAGGGCGACATTGCGCACCGCCACCAGCGGGACGATGATGAGGCCGAGCACGATGGCGAGCCCCAGCCAGTAGTCGTAGACCGGCATCAGGACGACCAAGGCGCCGATGGCGGCGCCCATTCCCCTGCCGCCGGTGAACTTGAGCCAGACCATCCAGTTGTGGCCGACGATGCTCGCCCCGGCGGCGATGAAGACGTAGACGGGGTCGAGGTCGAGCGCCCCGTGAGCGATCGCCACCGCCACGGCTCCCTTGCCGAAGTCGACGGCGGCGACGCCGATTGCCGGCAGGAGGCCGACCTCCCGGAAGGTATTGAGTCCGCCGACGTTGCCGCCGCCGAGGCGGCGGATGTCCTTGCCGATCGCCCAGCGGGTGAACAGGAAGGCGGATGGGATCGAGCCCAGCCCGTAGCCAATGAGAAAGGCGACCAGGCCTGTGACGAATTCGTTGCCGATCAATTCAGTCCTCCCGAGGGTCTATTTCTGGTAGACCGGTGTGCACCAGCCGGCGTACTTCGGGTTCTTGCCCAGTATCACGTCCGCGTAAAGCTTCTGTAGTTTGGCGGTGACCTGGCCGATCTCGCCGTCGGCGACCTTGCGCCGGTCGATCTCGGCGATCGGCGTCACGTGGGCGGCGGTGCCGGTCATGAAGCATTCTTCGGCGGTGTAGAGTTCGACGCGGGCGATGCGCCGCTCGACGGTCTCGATGCCGTGTTCGTCACGGGCGAGCGTGATCACGGTGGCGCGCGTAATCCCGACGAGGATGCCTTCCGATGCCGGCGGTGTCACCAGCTTGCCGTCGACGACGAGAAAGATGTTCTCGCCGCTGCCTTCGGCGACGTAGCCATCCGCGGTGAGCATGATCGCCTCGTCGAAGCCGTTGTCGATTGCCTCGGTCTTGGCGACGGCGTTGGTCACGTAGAGACCGGAGATCTTGGCGCGCGGCACCTCGCTGGGGAAGCGCCACGATGAGACCTGGCAGCGCGCCCGGTCGGCATCGATGTAGCGCCCCCAGGGGAAGACGAACATCAGGAAGTCACTGTCGAGGCCGTGAAGGCGCACGCCCATCGACTCCGAGCTCTTGTAGGCGAGCGGGCGGACGTAGACGTCCTCGGTGAAGCCGCACTTCCTTACTAGTTCCACAGTTAGCCGGCAGAGGTCGTCCAGCGAGTGGGGAAGCTCGATGTTGAGCAGGCGGCAGCCGTCGAGAAGACGCTGGTAGTGTTCCCGGTTGCGGAAGATAAGGAGCTGCTCCTGTTCGGCGTTCCAGTTGCCGCGAATACCCTCGAAGATGGCCGTGCCGTAGTGCATGAAGTTGGTCATCACGCTGATATTGGCGTCCTCAATGGGGACGATCTTGTTTTTCAAATAGGCATATGACGGCATGTCAGATGGTCTCCTCTCCCGTGGGCGGCCGGTTCAGCGATGTGGACTATTATACGTGAGGAATCGGGGTGAGGCAAGTGCGTCAGCGTGACAGACTCGGCGTCTGCAGGGTGTAGTCGCCGCCGTCGGAGCGGAAGATGTCGCGCAGCTGCAGCGTCCGCCCGGTCTGAATCGAGGTGAACCCGTACTTCTCGCGGATACGGTCGACGGTACGGTTGAGCTTCTCGATTCTGGCGCCGGAGGCGTCCAGCATCGCCAGTTGTCGCGCCGGCTCGGACAGGTTCGATACGCCGATGCCGACGAGGCGCACCGGCTGTCTTTCCCCGGAGAGCGCCTGGCGCATCAGCTTGACGCCGGTACCGAAGACGACTTGGTCGGCGTCGATTGCCTGGGCGAGGGTCTGGCTGCGGGTGAGCGTCGTGAAATCGGCGTAGCGTAGCTTGAGGGTGATGCACCTTGCCTGGCGGCCGCGGCGGCGTAGG
>SDBV01011936.1_pt1 | contig 11188 bp, 3 predicted proteins | sample 2277081 | NCBI WGS metagenome assembly SDBV01 (sample SAMN10402039, study PRJNA504765) | marine sediment metagenome | isolation source: marine sediment core GS10_PC15, 223 cmbsf | place: Arctic Ocean: Southern Knipovich Ridge | collected 2010
TCGTCTATCTTCAGCCTGTCGAATGTCAGCACGGCAATTACTACCACCACGCCACAAATCCCGCCGATGATTATCGAGGACAAAGGGGTCACTGAGTCGGCGCTTGCGGTTATGCCTACCAGGCCAGCCAGTGAGCCGTTCAGAATCATCGACAGATCAGGTTTCTTCTGCACGATCCATGTGGTAGCCATGGCGCCCATTATGCCGGCCGCGGAGGCCAACGATGTCGTCACGAATACCAATGAAACCAGGGCTGGGTCCGCGCTCAGCACTGAACCGCCGTTAAAACCAAACCAGCCCAACCACAGCAGGAAAACGCCTATGGTTGCCAGAGGCATGCTGTGTCCGGCAATGGCGTGGTTCGCACCGTTGTACTTGCCGCTACGTGGGCCCAGAACTAGGATTCCCATCAATGCCGCCCAGCCGCCCACCGAGTGGACCAGCGTCGAGCCGGCAAAATCGTAGAAACCCATCGAAGCAAGGAATCCGCCGCCCCACTGCCACGAACCCGCTATCGGGTAAATGAGGGCAACATAAATCGTCGTGAAAATGAGAAAGCTACCGAGCTTTATGCGCTCGGCAACGGCGCCGGATACGATGGTTGCGGCAGTTGCAGCAAACATACCCTGGAAGATGAAGTCCGTCCAATACGTGTACGCTCCATCCATATACGCTTTAGTCATTCCGTCAGCAGGTGGCTTAAGGCCAAAGCCTGCCTCAGCCAGGCCCAGGAAGCCGTTGAAATCGCCCGGGTACATCAGGGCGAAGCCGCAGATTGCATAGGTGAGCAAACCAATGGCAACAATTGCGGTGTTCTTGAAGAGAATGTTGACAGTGTTCTTGGCCTGCGTCAACCCGGATTCGAGTGTGGCAAATCCAAGGTGCATTATGAAAACCAAAAAGGCCGCTACCAACATCCATGTATTATTCACGGCGAACATTGCATCGCTCACTTCACTTACCTCACTCACTTCACTTACCTCACTCACTTCCTCTTGAGCGTGCGTGCAAAGTGGGAATATCACACATGCAATAAGAAACGCCATCAACAATCTAGTTTTCATTTTTCTTCCTCCTTTTTTTTGGGGGAACATGAGCTTTATGCTATTTCCCGTGTTTGTACAATGCGGCTGGTATTGATTTCCGCACAAAACAATTGACTTTCAAACACAAGATGCGTGCCAAAAGTGACTGAGAAGGAATGTAATAGGCTTAAGTAGTTGCTATTAAATGGGATATCGATTGTAGAAGATTGGTGGGGGGCAAAATACGCAGCTTAGATTCCTACATTTTTGTAATCCAAGGCCGACGTTCCTACATTTTGGTAAGAACCCCGGTCATTTTGATGTGCATTATCTCGTTGGCTGCAAACGAAGTCTGAATACTTCAGTCTTCTGGATCAAACAGCTCCGAGTTGTCAGTCAGACCCTCGTCTATCCTTCGCGCGGCCTTTCGGCCCTCGGCAATCGCTCTCACAACGAGTGATTGTCCGATTCTCGCGTCACCCGCTGCATAGACTTTCGGATTGCCGGTTTTGAAGTTGTCATCAGTTTTGATGTTACCACGCTTGTCCAGTTCAAGTTCGAGATCCTTTGCCACCGTGTCCTGTTCAGGATGCAAGAAGCCCATAGCGAGCAGCACCAAATCACAATCCATGCTGAATTCACTGCCGGGAACCTCGACCATTTTGCGCTGTCCCCTATCATTCGGGGCGCTCCATTCAATCCTGACTGCATTCAATTGCTGAACATGGCCATTCTTGCCTGTGAAGCTCTTTGTAAGGATGCTCCAATCACGCTTGCCGCCTTCTTCATGGCTGGTGGAAGTGCGGAAGATCATCGGCCAGGACGGCCACAACATGGTATCGTCGCGCTCCAGAGGCGGCCTTGGAAGTAATTCTATGGACTGCACGTTCGTGGCGCCCTGCCTTACACTGGTTCCAATGCAGTCAGATCCCGTATCGCCCGCACCAATTACGACCACATTCTTGTCAGTTGCAAGGATTTCGGGTCCCTCAACTTCTTTACTCAAGTTACGTCTGTTCTGCTGCGGGAGAAAATCCATGGCCAAGTGAATTCCGTCCAGGTCTGAGCCAGGAATATCGAGCGTTCTGGCCTCCGTAGCGCCCATAGTCAGCAATATTGCGTCAAAAGCATCAAGTTCGCTTGTTGGTAAGTCTTTGCCCACCCATGCGTTACAGCGAAACTCGATACCTTCCGCTTCAAGTTGATCCAAACGCCTCTTGACAATATCCTTCGAGAGCTTAAAGTTAGGTATACCATACATCAGCAGCCCGCCGGGTTCATCACTGCGCTCAAACACAGTCACCTTGTGCCCTGCCCGCCGAAGCTGTTGAGCTGCGGCAAGACCTGCGGGCCCGGAGCCAACGACAGCCACGCTTTTGCCGGTTTCCTGCTCTGGCGGCTCAGGTTTTATGATGCCTTTTTCCCACCCATACTCCCCGATACATTTTTCAATGAACTCAATTGCAACAGGCGGCTGATTGATTCCCAGCACGCACGCTGGTTCGCAAGGCGCAGGACACACCCTGCCTGTAAACTCGGGGAAGTTATTGGTGGAATGAAGAACCTTCAACGCCTTTTCCCAGTCTTCATCCTTGAGTGCATTATTGAAATCCGGAATGAGATTGTCAAGCGGACACCCGAAATGACAGAAAGGTACGCCGCAATCCATGCACCTTAAGGCTTGGCGTTCTACTCTGTCGGGAGGCAGCGTCCCGGCAAACTCCTCGAAGTGCTCGACGCGTTCATCAACGGGCGGATTGCCCGGGAGTTCACGGTCAAACATCATGAAACCTTTTTCCTTTTTATCATTCGGCAACATGCGCCATCTCCTTAAAAGTACTCTGTTTACGCGCATCTATTGCGTCAGCGTAATCCTTTGGCATAACTCGCACAAACTTGCTCACATATTCGCTCCAATTGTTCAATATGCGCTCGGCAATCGGGCTCTCAGTGTATCTTACGTGGTTATAAAGAAGGTTCCTGACCTCAGGTATGCTCTGCTCATGGAGCGGCCTGAGACCGACCATCTCTGTATTGCAATTGGCATCGAAAGTGCCGTCTTCATCCAGGACAAAGGCAATTCCTCCGCTCATGCCTGCCGCGAAGTTGCGGCCTGTCTTGCCAAGAATTACCACCCGCCCTCCAGTCATGTATTCGCATCCGTTGTCGCCTACGCCTTCTACAACGGCATTAGCGCCACTGTTGCGCACGCAGAACCTTTCTCCCGCCATGCCACGGAAATAACATTCACCGCCGGTCGCGCCATAAAGGGCGACATTGCCAATTATTATGTTGTCCTCCGGCACAAGCTTTGATTCCTTCGGGGGTTTCACAATTATCTTGCCACCGGAAAGACCCTTGCCCACGTAGTCGTTGGCTTCACCTTCCACGCTCAAAGTCACCCCCCTGATAGCGAAGGCGCCAAAGCTCTGGCCAGCCGTTCCCTTACAATCGATCCAAACCGTGTCCTCCGAAAGAGAGCCGGTGTACATGCCCAGATTATGCCTGCGGGTCAATTCACTGGAAAGGATGGTGCCTATCGTCCTGTTTACATTCTCGATTCTCTGGCTGAAACGGACCGGCGCTTTCATAATGATCGCGGCACGCGCCTTCTCGATAAACTCATTGTCCAGCGCTTTTTCAATGTCGTGTTCCTGTTTCTTGCTGCAATAAAGCGTTTCGCCCTCTTTGTTTTGGGGTACGCACAAGATGCGCGACAGATCCAGGGTCTTTGCCTTCCAGTGGTCATCGAGGGGATTAAACTCGAGCATATCCGCCCGGCCTATCATCTCAGTAACGGTTCTGAAACCAAGCTCGGCCATTATTTCCCTCAGTTCCTCAGCAACAAAGAAGAAGTATCGCACTACGTATTCGGGCTTGCCGTCAAATCTCCTGCGAAGCTCGGGGTCTTGGGTCGCTATGCCCACCGGACATGTGTTCTTGTGGCACTTGCGCATCATGATGCATCCCGAAACAATCAAAGGCAGTGTGGCAAATCCAAATTCGTCCGCCCCAAGCAGTGCCGCAATGGCAACGTCGCGTCCTGTCTTTAACTGACCGTCAGTTTGCACGCGAATGCGGCTTCTTAGATTGTTTTCGACAAGAACCTGCTGCGCCTCGGCCAAACCCAACTCCCACGGCAAGCCAGCATGTTTAATCGAACTGATGGGAGAGGCCCCGGTTCCGCCGTCGCTGCCACTGATGAGAACAAGGTCGGCCTTCGCCTTCGACACGCCTGCGGCAATTGTTCCCACGCCCACCTCGGCAACCAGTTTCACCGAAACGTTGGCGTAAATATTGGCGTTCTTAAGATCATAGATAAGCTGGGCCAGATCCTCAATTGAATATATGTCGTGATGAGGCGGCGGCGAGATAAGTTCAACACCCGGCGTCGAGTGCCGGCACTTGGCTATGGAGTCCATGACCTTGTGTCCCGGAAGCTGGCCGCCCTCACCTGGTTTTGCTCCCTGGGCCATTTTGATTTGTAATTCGTCGGCATTCACAAGGTACTCGTTTGTGACCCCAAAACGTCCGGAAGCAACCTGCTTGATGGCACTGCGACGCGAATCGCCATTGGGATCGGCATTGAATCTGGCGGGATCTTCCCCTCCTTCACCAGTGTTGCTTCTTCCGCCAATACGGTTCATAGCAATTGCCAGGTTTTCATGAGCCTCTTTACTTATTGAGCCAAAAGACATTGCACCCGTGCAAAATCTCCTCACGATTTCTTTGGCAGGCTCGACTTCGTCAAGCGGAACGCTCTTTCCTTTTTTGAACTTGAGCAAACCTCGCAAAGTCGCCAGACACCTGTTTCGATCATTGACGAGTTTAGCGAATTCGCGATACTTTTCTTTGCTGTTGACACGTGTGGCCTGCTGGATAGTCGAAATTGTGTCTGGATTGATCTGATGATACTCGCCATCTTCGAGCCATCTGTATTGGCCACCGAGATCAAGGTCAGGATAAGTCTTCCGTTGCTCAGAAAACGCCGCCTTGTGGCGCATCAGAGCTTCCCTCGCGACTTCTTTGACTCCAATGCCCTCGACACGAGTCACCGTATCGGTAAAGTACTTTCCCACAAGCTCGGAGCTTAACCCTACGGCCTCAAAAATCTGTGCGCTACGGTAGCTGTGTAGAGTTGAAATGCCGCTCTTGGACATAACTTTGAGCAGGCCCTTCTCTATCGCCAGCTTGTACTTTCTCACAGCCTCATCCTTGATCGCTACGGACATGCTTCTCACTATCCCCAGATCCCGGATGCTTCTAAAGGCAAGATATGGACAGATAGCGCCAGCGCCATAGCCAGTAAGCAACGCAAAATGCATTATCTCGCGGGGTTCACCGGACTCAACGATGATTCCACACTTACACCGAATCTGTTCTCTTATCAAGTGGTGGTGGACAGCGCCGCAAGCGAGCAGGCTGGGAAGAGGCGCAAGCTCCGAATCCGGCCACCTGTCCGAGAGAATGAGTATAGTCACACCTTCCTCCACTGCCTGGGATGCCTCCGAACAGATGCGCTCAAGGGCTTCTTCCATTCCCGCTACGCCGTCCTTGGCAGTAAACAGCGTCGAGATTACGCGCGCTACGATACCCGGACGCTTTGAATCCTGAATGTGATCGAGTTGCGCTCTGGTGACTATCGGCGAAGCCAAATGCAATTGCTGGCAATGCTCAGGCGTTTCATCAAGAAGGTTGCGCTCCATACCAATTGTAGTGTTGAGCGACATCACGTTCTTTTCACGAATCGGGTCAATCGGAGGATTGGTAACCTGGGCAAAAAGCTGCTTGAAATAGTTGAACAAAAGCTGTGGGCGTAGGGAAAGAACAGCCAAAGGAACATCATTGCCCATTGAGCCAGTTGGCTCCTTCCCGTTGGCTGCCATCGGCTCAATGATCACATCAAGATCTTCCTGTGTGTACCCGAAGCTTCGCTGAAGCTTGATCAACGAAACATCCTCAACTCGTCTGGGATTAACAGGACAATCTTCTGGCAGCTTTACCTGATGCATTTCAAGCCACTTGCGGTAAGGACGCGTATACGAGAGGCGCTCCTTGATTTTTTCGTCGTCAATTATGCGTTTCTGTTCGGTATCAACAAGGAACATTCGACCAGGTTGAAGCCTGCCCTTTTGTATAATCTTCTCTTGCGGAATGTCCAGCACGCCCACCTCAGACGCCATTACAACAAAATCGTCGTCTGTCACCCAGTAACGAGAAGGACGAAGGCCGTTCCGGTCAAGAACGCCACCGATACGAATGCCATCAGTAAACGCGATTGCCGCTGGGCCGTCCCAGGGTTCCATGATGCTTGAGTTGTACTCGTAGAACGCCTTTTTAAGATCCGACATGCTTTCGTGACCGCTCCAAGGCTCAGGCACCATCATCATCATGGCATGGTCGATGCTCCGGCCCCCTCGAACCAACACCTCCAGCGTATTGTCGAATGTGGCCGAATCGCTTGCTCCTTTCTCAATTATTGGAAGCAATTTGTCCATATTCTTGCCAAAGAGAGTAGTGCGCATGTGGCGTTCACGGGAAGTCATCATGTGGACATTGCCGCGCAGGGTGTTTATTTCACCGTTGTGAGCGACAAATCTGAAAGGATGCGCCAAAGGCCAGGAAGGCATGGTGTTGGTGCTGTAACGTTGATGAACCAGGGCAAATGCACTGTGAAAACTCTCGTCGGAGATGTCCTCATAGTAATTCCCCATCTGATCGGCCAACATCAGGCCCTTGTACACAATCGTGCGAGCTGAAAGACTCGGCACATAGAACTGTTCCTTTGACGGAATATCCGAATCTCTAACCGCATGCTCGGCAACCTTGCGTATTACATAAAGGATCCTTTCGAATCCATCAACATCAAGACAATCCTGCGACTGGACAAATACCTGCTGTATTACCGGCTCGTTTTCACGCGCCAGCCAGCCCAAGGCCGACGAATCACGCGGAACGTCGCGCCAGCCAAGCAATACTTGCCCCTCATCTTCAATCGTCCTATTCAATATCGACTTGGCAGCCTCACGCGCTTTCTTGTCATGGGGCAGAAACACCATTCCTATCGCATATCTGCCCGGCGTGGGAAGCTCGAAGCCCAAGTCGTCGGCCTTTTCCGCGAAGAAAGCATGCGGGATTTGTACAATCATTCCCGCCCCGTCGCCCGTCTTGGGATCGCAGCCAGTCGCACCGCGGTGAGCAAGGTTCCCAAGCACCTGGATTCCCTGATTGACGATCTTATGGGTTTGTTTGCCATTTATGTTCGCAACAAACCCCACACCACAGGCATCATGCTCGAAACGCGGATCATAAAGTCCCTGTGTTGAAAATTCTCTCATGTGCTTCCTAACCTTTCTGAAATACTACTTAATCTAAGTGTCTCTCTCGCTAGGCCCTTGCATTGGCCAATTTCACAAGCACACATGCCAGCATGTCCCTGTTGGACATCTCAGCGGATGCTCCGATATTGCATAATGTTTCTTGGGGGGCCCGGTTTCGGCGAGTATAAATTAAACGAACATGCTATGAGTCGGTGTCGTCACGAGCACTGGGCATATTATACATATTCGGCTAGCTTCATGCCAAAAAGAACGCCGGCCACACTCCAATATGTCCACCCCCTGATTACTAAACACAAATGGAACGAAGAAAATTCGCGGAAAACACAATCAAACATGGATGCACAGGATGTCCAGGACAAAAAATGAATCTTGTTCATCCTCTAAATCAATGTTGAAATTCTCTATTCCGGGCCCCGCGCCCCCCAACGGCGCAGAATCCTAAAACGACACGGATCTCGTCCACGCATCCAATCAGCAAAAACTATAAAAACTCGTCTTTGCGAGGAGGTACGACGAAGCAATCTACTGTCCTTACCCAGTGACGCTCAACAGGTTAAGCCGAAAGTGTCTGTAAATATAAAACCCCATGTCCTTAGCAGCATAGAGCGCCATGGCCGCAACCAACAAAAAAACATTGGCCTTCATTAGCGTTCATTAGCGGTTAATCAAAAAGAAGAGGAGGAGCAAACCGCTAATTCACGCTAATTCACGCTAATACCTTGTGTATTTCCACTTTCCGTGCTATGCTCGGGCTACTATAGGGAGCGATAATTATGAAGGATTTCTTCATAAGTTATAACAAGGCTGACAAGGCATGGGCGGAATGGATTGGCTGGATTCTCAAGGAGGCGGGGAATTCGGTAGTGGTTCAAGCTTGGGATTTTCGGCCTGGGGCAAATTTCGCATTGGAGATGGATGCGGCAATGGAGGAATCCGAGAGGACTATCGCTGTTTTGTCGCAGGAATACCTCAACGCCGAATACACCCATCCTGAATGGGCCGCAGCTTTCGCAGATGACCCCGGAGGCAAAAAGAGAACGCTTGTCCCCGTCAGAGTTGGCGATTGTAAACTTAAAGGCCTCTTGAAGCAGATTATCAACATAGACTTTGTGGGTCGCTCAGAAAAGGAATGTGCTCAGGCTCTCGAGGACGGCCTGAAGAGTGATGGTAGACCTTCTGCCAAACCCATTTTCCCTGGCAGGACAATAAAAGGCCCTAGCCCCAAACCCTCATTCCCCGGCACAGCAACAGTCAATAGAGGAGGAGCATCGACTGACATCCGCTTCTCCCGTTCCTGGCCAAACACCGATCCTTATCTTGTCGGCCGCGAAGCCCATATTAAGGCGCTCGACGAGGCTTGGGAAAACGATGCAACCAATATCGTCACCCTGGTCGCGTTTGGTGGGATTGGCAAGACCGCCTTGCTCAATCATTGGGCTAACGAACATATGCAACCCGACGCCTGGCGCGGGGCTCAACGCGTTTATGCCTGGTCCTTCTATAGCCAGGGTTCGGATGAGGGGCGTCAGTCTTCGGCGGATGCATTTGTAGCTGACGCCCTGCGTTGGTTTGGCGATGAGAAAATGGCCGCCAGCGCGGCCGGTGCTTATGAGAAGGGCCTTCGGATTGCTCAACTTGTGCAGGAAAGGAAAACCTTGCTGCTCCTCGACGGCATGGAGCCGCTCCAGCATCCCCCAGGTCCGCACAATGAGGGTGTACTCAAAGACCCCGCGCTTCAAGGGCTTTTGAAGACACTCGCCCGCGGAAACCCAGGACTTTGCGTGGTCACCACCCGTATTGCGGTAAAAGACCTCGAAGCTTTCGAGAACTCGTCGCTCCAAAGAATCGATCTCGAAACACTCTCCGATAAGGATGGCGCGGCATATCTCAAACATCTCAAGGTCGCCGGAAGCGATGCCGACCTATGCGATGCGTCGAAAGATTTCAAGGGACATGCGCTAGCACTCACCCTTCTCGGACACTATGTGAGCGCCGTGCTCGATGGCAATATAAGTAGACGAGGCGAAATACCTCATCTGACTGCCGACGAAGCTCAGGGTGGCCATGCACGTGCTGTTATGACTGGTTACGAGAACTGGTTTTCCACTGAGAACAAACCTGAACTCGATATCCTTCGCATTATGGGCCTCTTCGACCGGCCTGTCGAACACGATGCAGTGGATGTTCTTCGAGCGCACCCCCCTATCCCGGATTTGACGGATAGGCTCGACGGCCTATCAGAAGAGAAATGGAAGTTCGCGTTGAAACACCTGCGCGATGCCGGATTGTTGGCCAAAACGGACGCTAATGACAACACCCTTCTGGATTGCCACCCATTGGTCCGCGAACATTTTGGCGAACAACTCGAAAAAGACTATCCCGAAGCGTGGAAAGAGGCGCATGGGCGGCTCTACGAGCATTATAGGGACAAGGCGAAAGACTTCCCGGATACGGTTGACGAGATGCAACCGCTATACGCCGCCGTGGGGCATGGGTGTAAGGCTGGGCGGCATCAGGAAGCCTTCGATGACGTCTACTGGAAACGAATTCAACGGGAAAATCTTTTTTTCAATCTCAAAAGACTTGGCGCCTTCGGTGCTGACATGGCTGTTATGTCAGGTTTTTTTGATGAGTTGTGGTCGCGGCCAGTGATGGACTTGAAAGAAAATGCCAGGAGCTTTGTGCTCAGCGAAGCCGGTTCCGATCTCCGTGCACTGGGTCGTTTGTCCGAGGCCACTGAGCCCATGAAGGCTGGACTTGAGGCTGACCTGAAACGAGAGGACTGGAGAAACGCGGGCATAGCCGCTGGCAACCTTTCTGAACTATACCTCACCATCGGCGAAATGGAGCAGGCCGTGGACTACGCCAGACAAAGCGTCGACTTAGCTGACCGCGGTGGAGACGAGTATCAGAAGATGGCAAACCGAACGGGTCTGGCAGATGCGCTACACCAGATGGATCGCCGGAATGAGGCTGAGGGGCTGTTCCGCGAGGCCGAAGATATGCAGCGGGAAGGACAGCCGGAATACCGGTTTATGTACTCGCTCTATGGCTATCGATACTGCGGCCTGCTGATGGCTCAGGGTAAATACGATGAGGTTCTTGAACGCGCTACACAGACCTTGGAATGGGTCACACAACATCAATTGCTTCTTGACATTGCTCTGGACAACCTTTCGTTGGGACATGCTCATATTATGATAGCGGAACGCGACGGTACTGTCGATTACGGCGCTGGAGCTGCACATCTTGATCGTGCCGTGGACGGCCTGCGTCTTTCGGGTCAACAAGATTATTTGCCACGAGGCCTTCTTGCGCGCGCTTCGTTTAGGCGTCTACGCTCCGATTATGACGCGGCCCGGCTCGACCTGGAAGAAGCGATGGACCTTGCCACACGTTGCGGTATGCGGCTTCATGAGACGGATGCCTGCCTAGAATATGCGCGTGTTTATCTCGATATGGCTGATGGGGAAGCGGATAAGGGTTATCGGGAGCTTGCGAGGGAGTATGTTGTCAGGGCGGAAGGGCTTATAGAAAAGACGGGGTATCACCGCCGCGACAAAGAACTGGAGGAACTAAAACAACGTTTGACATGATTTACAAGATTAACAAGATTAAAAACAAAAAAATATTTAGATCTTGTTCTATTCTTATTTCGTTCTCTTATTATTTTCTTTTTTTGTTTATCTGAATCTTGTAAATCATGTAAATTGTATATTGAAATCGGTCTTTTTCTGGGATGCGCAGCATGATAGTAATAGTCATAGTAAGTTTCTTTCTCTTTGCTTCTTTCTCTTTCTTTGTGGAAAGTGTGGATAAGTT
>SDBV01011937.1_pt1 | contig 11187 bp, 7 predicted proteins | sample 2277081 | NCBI WGS metagenome assembly SDBV01 (sample SAMN10402039, study PRJNA504765) | marine sediment metagenome | isolation source: marine sediment core GS10_PC15, 223 cmbsf | place: Arctic Ocean: Southern Knipovich Ridge | collected 2010
GTAGATTAAATTTTTCTCGAGTATCAATAATATTTGGAATTAGTTTTTCAGTAGGAATTATCAATGTATTTGCTTTTTTCCAAGAAGATACATCAGATAATAATGCAGTTGAGTAGTTATACCTACCAAGAGATAAAATATCATATGCGTGATAGTATCGCTTTTCAAAATCAGGAAGGAGCAAGATTGTTTCACTATTGGGAACAGGCGCAGAAATTGGAGGGAGCTCATACAAACTTCCACCTTCTTGAATAATTCTAGGTGCCACAGATAATAGATGTGAAACGAGGTAACTGTTTTCATAATTCTTTAGGTATTTTTGGTCATTTTCGGTGATTAGTAGAACGGAAGGACTGTTTAATGTTGAAAAGGCAGTCATTGTAGTCTCGGGACTTTTGCTGGACCACATTTGTTCTCTATAATGATCAGGTGAAACTCCCAAAGTAGCAAAATCAGCAATACTTCTTGATCTGTCTGTTATTGTAAGAAGGAGTGAATAGGGATCTACGCCTTGAAGTAATTCTTGAATGTTTTTCTCATTTTTTGATAGTGAGTTATTTTCAGAAATAGTCATCTGAAACTCTATAGACAAAAATGTAGATAAAATTCCTCCAACCATAATGATTGAAAAAATAGTTACAATTCCAATTTTTTTGAAATAACCTGAATTCCAGCTAAAATTATACCTTTGAAGAAATTTAGAAAAGAATAAAGCTGCTATAATAGAAGAAGAAGCAAAAACATAAGGAATTAATCGTCTTTCCCAATATCCAGTATTAAAAAGTGATTCAGCATTAACAAAAGTTAGTAATTTACCTGCAATGAATATAGAAACGAGTAATGCAACGAAAATAATGACAGGGTTATTCCAGTATTTCTTTAAAGAAAACATAATTCCAGGAATAACTATAACACCGATTATTCCCAAAAACATTGGATAAAATTCCCAGGGAACAGCTAGGATTTCACTAACATTTTCTAAAACAAAATTATCTGCATTGTAAATCCAATACATCAGAAGAGTCAGATATACAAAAAGAACTATAGAAGCAGCAAGCTTCCAGTTAAATTTTATATGTATTTTAGGACGTTGTGGGAACTTTACAAGAATTAAAGTTAGGCCTACCATTCCTAAAAGAATTATTATTATTTGTGGACTTAGTGGTTGATAAGAATCAGTAAAATTATTTTGGTAATTAGTTACTAAAATTAAAAGAGCTAAAGAGATTACTATGCAAATTGCAGTCTCGGCTATTCTTAGATTTATCTTTGGTTTTACAATTGCAATAATAAAAAGAAGAAATGAAAAAATTAGAAATTCAGGTAAATGTACTTGAATTAAAGTTACTAAAAGTAATGATGTTATAACGAAATAAGGAATTCTTGGAATAGTTTCATTTTTTATTAGATAAAGTAAAACGAAAAAGATTGTAAATCCAACCGTTATAGGTCTAAACCAAAGCCATAACCAAGGGCCTTGTCCATAACCAACATCCCAATAAGAGGCGATATTTGAAAATATTAAAACATCAAAATAGCTAGATGATTCAGGAATAGATAATTTTTGAGATATAAAAAATATCCATCCAAATCCAGAAAAAACAAAGAAGAACAGTGTTGCAAAGATATGAGCGCGTTTGTCAATGGTTTTTAGATATTGTTTTGACATGATATAGAATGAAAAAAGCAACATTACACTCAAAATGGCTATTCCACTTTGAAACAACCACATTGGGGGTTCGGATAGTTCATGAACAGTAGCCAAAGTAAAATGATGCCAAGGATAACTACTGGCATAAATTTCAGGAGTTTGGAGAATTTTATCTATAGCAGAATAATGTCTCACAATATCTGATGGCACAAAAGCTAAAGTTGGATATATAGTAGAAATTAAAAATACAAAAAAAACTACCAAGATTCCAATTAACATAATATCTAAAACATTATACTCTCGTAGTATTGGCTTGGAAAAATTTAAGTTTTTAGAATAATTAATTTTTGTAAATATTAATGGTAAAAAAGAAATTGCCAAATAGATTGAAGAAATGAAAAATCCTGATTCATTTATTATTGGAAGAAATGATAAAAAAAGAATCGAGGTAAGACCTATACTAGCTACGAAGCTAATTGTAAATAATCCTAGAAGAGAATTATTTTTTAATTTAAAACCTATTAATTTGAGTAAAACCCATCCCGGTAAAAAAAATGCAACTAACATTGTTAGAATAAAATTCAATGTTTGGTCTGGAGTTCCAATAACATTCGAAATAAACACAAAACTAGCGCAAGAAATAAAAAAATAATCAACTAGTTTTCCAGGAAGTTTTATTTTTAATTTGAAATTATAGTTTGTTTTAAAAATCGCAAAAAGGATAACACCGCTAAACAGTACCCCAAATAAATAGAGAGCGTATTTAATTGGGTGTTCTAACAAAAAAAGAACTACTGAAAATATTAAACTAATTATCAAAAAGGCTTTGATAAAATCTGAAATATCTGCAAATTTTGATTTTTCCAGATACATGTTAAAATTCAAGATTATGGTAATATGAAATTATTGGTCTAAAACGATTCCGTTCAAAATGAAAATTACATACATAGTTATAATTCATGAAAGTTACAATTATTTTTCCTTCATCGTGTCAAAAATTTTTAGAATACTTTGACATTATGACATATTTAAGAAAATACTTGCGTTAAGGAATTATATTGTTGTAGAATTTTTGGAAAAATTAATTCTTCATCATATTGAATTGCCTTTGTTTTTGCATTCTTTCCTATTTCTCTCCTATATGATTCATCCATAGAAAGCTGTAAAATTGCTTTTTTCAATTCTTGTATGCTATTTGGATTAATTAGTAAACCTTCTTTTTGATGGATTACAAGTTGTTGATTTGCAGGAATGTTACTACAAATTATAGCTCTTTCACAAGTCATCGCCTCTAAGAGGGCAACAGATAGACCCTCAGTAAAAGATGGAAGAACAAAAATATCAAGACTTGAAAGAACTTTTTGAATATCATTTCTCATCCCACAAAATTTAACTTTGTCTTCAATACCTTTTTGCAAAACGAATCTTTTTAATTTTGCTTCTAGCATGCCTGCACCCACCAAAATTAAGAGTAGGTTTTGGTGGTTTTTTTGTGCTTCAGCAAAGGAGGATATTAGATTAAAGAGATTTTTTTCCGGGGCGAGTCTACCTATAAAACCAACTACATTTGTATTTGTCTGTATTCCTAACTCATTACGTATTTCGTCCCTATGTTTTTGAGAAAAAGCAAAATTTTCAGATTTTATTGAGCCTGGAATAAATTCAATTTTTTTCGCAATAATTTTTTCAAAATATTCTTTTATGTAGGGATTAGTAACTATTATGAAATCTGCATTTTTTATTGTAAAAATATCTAAATTGTACTCAAATTTTAGAAAAATTTTTGATGGTGTTCCGCTGAATTTTGAGGAGATGGTTTTATGTCTAATTCCATGGGAAGTAATTAGTACTGGGATTCTCAAAATCTTTCCAGCGAATATGGCTGCTAGACCTGCATATCCAGTGTCTTGAGCATGAATTAATTTTATGGGTGTACTAATATTCATAAATAAAATTTTGAGTATCCACAGAAATGAAAATAATAATCTTGACAACATGTAAATCACATATGGCGGATTTATAACTCGAATACTTTTTTTCTGTTTTATAGTAGGATCTTTTGATTCAAATTTTGAAATATACTTGGCTTTTACACCAGCAAATCCGCTTCCCATCACAATGACATTTTGATTGTTTTTAGAAAGCCATCTACCAAGATCAAATGTGGTTCTTACCTCTCCAAATAATGATTCAAATATCCTACCAGACGTTAAAAGGCAAATATGAGATTTATTTTTCATTTTTTTTACAACTATCTAAAACAAGTTTAATTCCTTCATACATTACGATTATAGATTTGAATCCCATCTCAATTTTTGCTTTGGTGATATCCATCATGATATCAAATTTATTGTTTTCATTGAAGTTAATGGGAATATTGTTACCTGAGACCTTTTGAAAAATATTTATTATTTCCTTTAAAGTAATTGAACTTCCGGATCCTATGTTATAAGTTCCTGTACAGTTAAGAGATAATTCTAGAGATGTAACAGCATCATCTATAAAGAGAAAATCTAGTAACGAATTTGAAGCCAAGTTTAATCGCAATGGATTTTTTTCAATCATAGATTTTGCAATTGATCGAATGAGGTTTCTTCGCAATAATTCTGGACCGTAGATATTTGAAAAACGTAAAATCACAAATTGATTATTACTAAATTGTTCCTTGATAATCTCTTCTGATTTCATTTTACTAATACCATATTCGTTCGAGGGAGCTAAACTAGTGTTTTCTGTAATTGGTTTTTGTGAATTTTTTCCATATACAGCAACGCTTGAGGGAAAAATTATTTTGGTTCTTGATTTAGAAGCAATTTTTACAATGTTTTTTATGCCTATTTGATTAATAGAATAGGATTTTGTTAGATTATTTCCATCCTTATCATATTTTGGGATTGCCCCAGCCAAATGAAAAATAGCGTCGAGATTATTTTTGAAAAATTTATCAATGTCATTTAAATCACTAATGTTGCCTGTGAATTCATAAAGTTCATGTTTAGTCTTTAATCGGTTTATCAAGTTTTTTCCAATAAATCCATGGCTACCCGTGATTCCTATGTTCATACTTTTATTACTCATTTTAATATAATGAAAAAATAGTTCTAATATAAAATGGGTTCATTTCTCCAAAATAAAAAAATTCTGATTACAGGTGGTACAGGTAGTATAGGAAGTTCATTACTTCGTCATATATTAAAACACCATCCCAAAGAGGTTCTAATTTTCAGTAGAGATGAAATGAAACAGTATGACATGCAAACAGAATATGAAAATGTAAAAAATGTCAATTTCTTTATAGGAGATATATTTAACCAAAAATCTATTTCACAGGCATGCAAAAATATGGATGTTGTTTTTCATGCTGCTGCCTTAAAACAAGTGCCAACTGCGGAGAGCTTTCCTATCGAGGCTATTAATACAAATATTATTGGTACCCAAAATGTGATAGATGCTGCCATTGAATGCGGTGTCAGAGAGCTTGTCAATATTAGTACTGATAAAGCTGTTCAACCAACCAGTGTACTTGGAACAACCAAGCGGCTAGCAGAAAAATTGATCATTTCTGCAAGTAAAAAAAATACATTTCCTATTTTTTGTAGTGTCCGATTTGGAAATGTTTTAGGGTCTAGAGGTTCACTTATTCCAAAAATTGAAAATCAAATTCGTCTTAGGCAGACTGTTACTGCAACAAATATGCAAATGACTAGATTTATCATGTCAATCGATGCAGCAACAAAATTAGTTCTTGATGCGGCTAAAATTGCTAAAGGAGGGGAGATTTTTGTTTTAAAAATGAAATCAGCTTTCATTAAGGATTACATTAACGCCACAATTTACCATGTTTCACGAGAACTAAATATACCTCAAAATAAAATATCAATAAAAATAATAGGAAAAAGACCTGGGGAAAAAATTCATGAAAGTTTGTTAGATAGTGAAGAAATGGATAGAATAATAGAAAAATCTAATTTTATGATTATACTACCAGATTCCATCAAAACTAAAAGAAAAATTGACACTAAATGGATATCATCACAAACTAGTCCACGGTTATCTATAGGAGACATGAAACAAATGATTTCTGAACGCTTTAGCAACAGAGAATGAATTAAAATTTAAGTGTAAGTTTTAATGCATGTTTTTATATTGATCTCTAAATTCGTTTAATTCAGATAAAATTTATTTTGTTTGTTCTTTAGATTAATGGTTTCATTTTCTCTTCGACTATTTGGCGATATTCAGGAAAATTTTTCCCGCTTTCTTTTTCTTTTAATGTTTCAATAAAAAGAGTATCTTCAATTGCTATGAGAAGGTTTGCAGTATTTGGTGGAACTTCAATAATTTGTGGAGGTGAAATTTCCTTACTCTTTTCGAGATTTGTTGAAAGATCTTTTTCGATATATTTGATTTTTCCTTCTAATATATACAAAATTTGAGGAATTTTTCTATAATGTCCTCCTCTCGCATATCCTTTTTTTGTTTCTACAATGCACAAAAAATTATTTCCAAATGAATAGAATATTGATTTTCCTCGAACATCTTCAACAGTTTTTTCGTGGTTTAATTCCAACTGCGCTCTCCAAATGTTGCCTCATTCAAGTGACTCTAACCAATTCCAGGGCAATTTTCTTTCTAATAGAGTTTGTAATGTAAGCATGTTATTTTGGTAAAACTTTTCTAAGAATAATTTGTCTTTTTTTTCTAATTTAGGTTTTTTTTCTTTTTTTACTAAAAAAGTTTCACTTAGTTTTGATTTCATAGTTTTTGAGAGAATTTTATCAGATATGCTTGCAACTGATCTACTAGTAAGAATTTTTTTAGAAAAACGATTCCTTGCGACCGAATAAGGATTATGAATTTTTTCTAAATTTTCCAGAGGCTTTGAATCAATTTCAAGAAAATCAAGAATACCGTTTATTCCACTTTTAGGATCCTTGATAAATTCTTCAAATATCAAAATTTTTACTCTGTCTTTACCAAAGATATCAAGATATTGTTTTACTTGGGAACAGTATAATCCACTCTCCAAAAATCTTTGTTCAGTTGTAATTAATTCATTAAATGATTTTTTTGTTTTACCTTCTTCTTTGAACATTAAATAACCTGAAAATGCACGCTGGCAAGGGTCTCGAAGAATAATTATGATTTTTGCATTAGGAATTTGATCATGAATTAACTTTGCTGAATCTATATCTTGTAAGTACGATGTGCTTGCTTCACCAATAGCTTTTTCACTAGTAACAGAATTGAAAAGTTTAAGATATTCATTTTTGTTTGCAATGTTTTTTGCTTCCAATCTAAAGTAGTTATTGTGAAAATAATGTGGTTCCTTTATTGATGACATGAAAATTTCTGGGATTTTTTCTAAATATGAATAAACTGATGTAGCACCAGATTTTGATGCACCTACGATGAAAAAGTTTGGCCACATTTTTTTTTCCGTAACAAATTTTTTCCTCCTTCTAGATTTAAATTATTAAAAAAATTTACTCACAAAATGATATAATAAGGTGCATTATTGAGATTCCATATTGTTCGAAAATATTATCCTTATGAACTTAATTAATACATTTTTTCATAATTAGAAGGTGAATTATTTTAAAAAAAATAAAGGCGGGTAGAGGAGCAGCTTATCTTTTAATTGATTCTATTGCAGGTGTATTTTTTGGATATTTTTTCTGGTTTATTTTATCAAAAATTACTACACCTGAGATCATAGGAACATCCTCAACAATAATTTCACTTTCTGCAATAGTTGTAGCTATAGCTGTGGTAGGAGTACCTAATGGGGTTCAACGATTTTTAGGAAAAAGCTTTGCAGAGAATTTACTTAATGACGCCAAAGTTTTTGTTAAGGCATCAATTCTATTGGTGTCTATAGGTATTGCATGCTCTAGCATTTTACTTTTATTTTTAGGAGAATGGATATTTTCCAATTATGATATTGATTTCTTTTTAATTATTTTTGCTATCCTCCTAGTTGCTACAACATGTTTGTCAAATCTATTTCGTGGAATAATTATTTCATCTTTGAATACAAGAATTTTACTAATTACAAATATCGTATCAGGTGGAGTTAAAATTGGATTAGGGGTGACTCTTATCCTCATTGGAACCGAAGTAATTGGAGTAATGATTGGCTTTACATCATTTACCATCTTATCATCCATTCTTTTAGGAATCAACGTGATAATGATTTTTAGATCATCAGAAAAAAAATCTGAAATAAAGTTAAAGGGATCGATTAAAAATATTTTTTCAGCCAGCGTAGTTAATTGGATTCCAGAATTAATCAGGATGCCAGGAATTCATTTAGGAACCATAGTTATGTTTGGTGTTCAAGGGGCAGGTCTTGCAGGTGTTTACTTTATTGCGTTTTCAGTATTTAATGCAATGTTAGTAATTATTTCTGTTCTATTGACAATTGGATTTCCAATCATTAGTGGAATGCAAAGTGGTAGAAAAAAACTAGTTTGGAGGCTAACAAAAATTTCTCTAGTTTTTGGTTTACCCATTTCTTCAATCATTATGTTTTTTGCAGACCATATTCTTCTAGTGTTTGGTAAAGCATATTCAGATGATGGTTCTTTTACCCTAGTAATTTTGTCGTTTTCAATTCTTCCAATTATTGTTAGCTTGGGAGTAAGAAATTTGGTGTATGCCTATGGAAATTACAGGCAGGTATTGGCGATTGGTTTAGGTGTGAATCTCCCACGTATCGTTCTTTATTTCACACTTATCCCATTGTATGGGGCATCTGGAGCCGCTTTAAGTTTCACAATAGGCTCTGTAATTGGATTAATTGTTTCCATTGTAATTGCAAAAAAAGTGGGTTTGAAAATATTTGGAAAGGACTTGGGAATAATATTTGCAATACCAACTGGATTAGGATATCTACTAAGTTATTATGAAATTAATTTTGCTGTAAGCATTACGCTAATTCTTGTTATATCCTATTTTGCGTATCTTCGTATTGGAATAATAAAAAGAGATGACCTTGATGATTCAATTTCAATTCTACCAAAAAAGATTGCAGTCCCAACCTTAAAAATTCTAAAAAAATTTGTGAGATAGTTTATGTTTTATATATCACAAAATTTCATTTCATACAATTTCATTCAGCTAAACCTTTTGTTATAGTTTAATGAGGATGAGAGGTATAGGTGTCAATCAATTTTGGAGATAAATTTTGATAAATTAATGCAAGTAGAGCATTCTTCATTTTTTATTTTTTCAACATTGTCACTTTTCATTTTATGCTTTTTTTTCATATTCTGGACGGGATCTTACTTTGAAATAGACATTTTTCCTTTTGAGAATCGTGCTACCAATATTTCAAGTTTTGATTCACACATTTTTGATAAATACGTAGATTCTGTCATCATTTCTCTTCTAACATTACTATGGTGTGGCCTATCCCTTAAGGGAAAAATTAGAATCGTTTCAATTATTCTCTTTGGAGGGCTAGTAGCTGCAGCACAAATTTCTAATTCTAATTTATTTTTAGAAATATCTGTTTTAGCATCTGTTCCTTTAATTACATCATTTTTTATTTATCAAGTTGTTTCTTCAAAAAAAATCATTATAGAGACAAACAAGTTTCAAAGTTTTTTTGCATATTCAATTCTTTTCATTTCTATTAGTGGCGCAATTGGACTATTGCTTTCACTTTCATCAGTTCCTGAGTTTTCTAATGGAGTAAAGAATTATTCATTAGATTTGTTTTGGATCATTTCTTCTTTTTCTCCAGTTTTGATATTCTTTTTAGTTGTAGGAAGTGGCATCAAACTGTTATTATTTAATAAATTAAAAACCATAAAAAACATAGTACATCATTTCTCTATTAATCAAAATAAGATTAATCAAAAACGAAAATTTCTTTTTTTGTCTTTGTTTATGCTGTTATCAATCTTTTTGGTGCTTATTCCTCACCAATCCTACTTTAATAATGAAGGAGAAATAATTGGTTCAGACACAGTCGCATATGTACAACGATTAAACAAATTACAAATTAATGATAACCAATTCCTAAACAAAATTTTTGCTGACCCAAATTCGTCAGATCGTCCTTTGTCATTTTTATTATTCTTCGGTGCTGTTTCAGCATTTCCAGATGATCCCTACAAAGTGATTGAAAGCCTTCCAATATTTTTTTCCCCAATTCTTGTTTTAACCATTTTTTTCCTTACGCGAGAAATTACTTCTAATAATTCCATAGCACTTTTTGCGGCATTTTTAACTGCCATATCATTCCAGCCTTTAATTGGAGTCTATACTGGGCTTTATTCAAATTGGTTGGCACTTATTCTTGGCTATGCGTCATTAATTTTTCTTCTAAGAAGTCTTAAAAAACCAAATTTTGTAAACTATCTAACATTTTCTGCTCTTTTTATCCTCATGATGTTAAGTCATGTTTACACATGGACCATAATGACGCTGTTTATTTCCATTTTCTTACTGGTATCATATAGACTCAAAATATTTCAAAGAAAAGTAGTCATCGTTGTTTTTTTAATCATTTTAGCATCTATTGCTTTTGATGTAGGAAAATCTTTCCTTCTAGATACTCCTTTTGGAATAGAAAGAGATGTCATTATTGCAAGCGATATCGCAGGTGCAGAAAACTTTTCATCAATTTGGTCTAATTTATCGGAAACAAGTCTTGTGTATGCAGGTGGAATGTTTGGAAGCTTTCTACTTCTGGCACTTGGCATCTACTGGTTATTGAGATCTAATTTACAACAAATGCCCAATCTTTTCCTTGCAATTTTTCTTTCGATTGGGATACTACCAATTTTGTTTGGAGATGATATAATCCAATCTAGAGTATTGTATAATATTCCATTTCAGATTCCAGCAGCAATTGGACTTTTTTATCTAACTAGTCAACATAGAGGCAACCTGCTTGTCATTGGTACATCAATATGGATAATCATAATATCCATTCATGCCGTAACAAATTTCATTTAGAAAAAAGCCTAGTCTGAATTTGGTCTAAATGATGATGGTCATTCACAGGCTGAGATGGTATCCGTATTTAATCCCCCAAGACAGACATCACTATCAGCCCGCCATCTATATCATCTTCACCTGCATTGCCATAAATGGAGTCATCTCCATCTTGTCCATTAAGAGTATCATGAAATTATATCTAGGAAGGATATGGAGGTAATGATTTGAAATTTGTTAGAATGGTTGTAACCTCAATTACTTTGCCTCTTTTGTTGTTATCTCTTGTAAATTCCAGTTTTTCCCAAGAATCATTAGAAGAACTATCAGATGAGGACTTGATGTTAATTGAAGAATATTTAGACCAAGCACAAACTCTTTTTGAACAAAGATTCACTGAAGGCACCATATTTCACTATGAAAAGGTCCTTGCAATTGATTCATTAAACATTGATGCACTAAATGGTAAGGCGTTTGTACTTGATTTCGTTGGTTCTCACGAAGAAGCAATAACATACTATGATGAGGTTCTTTTAATTGATCCAAAAAATAATGATGCACTGTTAGGCAAAGCTCTTGCACTTGAT
>SDBV01011938.1_pt1 | contig 11187 bp, 11 predicted proteins | sample 2277081 | NCBI WGS metagenome assembly SDBV01 (sample SAMN10402039, study PRJNA504765) | marine sediment metagenome | isolation source: marine sediment core GS10_PC15, 223 cmbsf | place: Arctic Ocean: Southern Knipovich Ridge | collected 2010
TGCTATGGCCGCAGGCGGAACCAAATCGGGTATATCGCTCATGTCCCGCTCGATAGCTTTAAGGCCGTGACCTTCGATAGTTATCTGCCGGCCGGACCGCTCAATGCCGCAACCCATCTGTTTCATCAAATCAACAAAGGCACTGTCACCTTGCTTTGTATCAGGCCACAGATTACTAACGGTAACTTTACTGCCGCAAACTGCGCCCGCCAGGAAGAAGAAAGAGGCGCTGCTGTAATCGCCTTCAATTTTTATTGTCCGGCCGGAGTATTCTCCGCCGGGGATATCAATTTGCTTAAAGTCTTTATTATTTGCCTCTACCCCGAAGTCGCTCATCATTTGGAGGCTGATGTCGAGATAAGGCTTCTCCGTCATTTCATCGACACACTCGATTGTGACGGGTTGGCGGGCATAAGGAGAAGAAATGCAAATCGAGCTGAAGTACTGCGAAGATTTTTGCCCTCGCATCCGGGTCCGGCCGCCTTCGATACCGCCGCCGGCAACTCGTATCGGCGGAAATCCTTCCTTATCAAGATACTCTATGTTTGCACCTAACTGCTGTAGTCCGCCGATGACTTCTGCAATCGGTCTTTCCAGAATTCTCGGTGCGCCGGTGAGTACTATCGGCTTATCACAAAGACAAACCGCACTGGATAGAAAATTCATACCCACGCCGGATTCGCCAACATTCATCTCATCCGAGACCGGTGAATACCGACCACCGCCGCCTTCGATGATGATTCGGTCGTCCTGCTGCTCTATCGAGATGCCCAGTATTTTCAGGCAGCTAATAACATTAAGCTGGTCCTGGCCAAACAGGGGGCCTTCTATAATGGTCTGCCCCCGGGCAAGTGAACCTATTATCAGCGACCGCAGCGTATGCGCTTTGGAAGGCGGAGCTTCTATAGATACCTTTTTGTTCCGTATTTTGTCTACGCTCTGCATAATTTATGCCCGGACTGTAATTTCAGACAGAGAAATGTTTACCAGAAATGGCGAGGATTTGGAAGGGCTTTTTGGATTGTCGCAGGCTTTTTGCCGCTTCGATGCTACCTTGAATCCGGGTCGATTTGGCTCACAAACGAATCAACGTCGTTCATATCAAGTTTGCCGTCGTTATTGACGTCACCGAGAAGATAATCATCCGTTCCCTTCGAAAACTTGATAATATTCTCCAACAAGACCACCACATCATGCATGTCTATCCGGCCGTCTCCATTGAGGTCGTGGGATACCGCATCATCTACCTGGCCCTTGTCGGTTGCCTTCCAGGCAAGACCATAAGTTTCCATCAGTCCGTCAACGGAATCGGTATCGTTTGCGAATGAAACTACTATTTCATAGCGGGCATAATTAGCATCAGCCATACAATAAATATGCTCTACGTTGTCAACCTTGCTGTCGCTGTAGTCGAGCAGGATGTCGTCAAGTTCATCGTTGTCACTCAAGGCCCACAATTGAAGTTGAATATCGACATTCTCTTTACTAAGTGCTTCAAATGGATACTGTTTCTGATAGTGTCGGTTCCAGGTGAGTGTGACTGTTATCATTTTATTTTCTGATTTCTCTATAACAAACTCGTATGAGTTTTTGGTTTGCTGTTTTTGTTCCAGCGTTCCGAGGTCCCAGCCTTGCGCAGCAACATTGCCTGGCTGGAAACGGCCTGCGACGAGCGTGTTATATGCGCCGAGTGCGTCGAGAACTCCCGCTCCGTGCATATAATCAAGCGGCACCTGATGATCATCGTCCTTGCTCAGATTGCCCTTATGCCAGTATGGCAGCTTCTTTGCAGTATTCATCAGGATAGCCTTGATTACATTATTGCCGCCCCGTCCGCAAATCACTTCAGAAATACTGTCGTCAGTCTTCGCCTTTTGAACAAGCAGAGCGGCTGTTCCCGCCACGACAGGGGTGGCGAAGCTCGAATAGTTGCCGCAAAGTCTATACACATCGGGTTCGTAAGCTGCCGCCGTCAGGTAGTTTCCGGGTGCTACAATATCCGGCTTGCATCGTTTATCCTCAGTAGGCCCGCAACTCGAAGCTTCGGGCCGTGCCCACGTCAGTTTGGTCTGGTCCTGAGTCGAATTACTATCAGTGACTACTTCGACGACACCTACGGCAATAACATTTGCTCCTGCTGCCGGGTATAGCGGAAGGTCGTGTGAGTTCGCGCCGTTGCCTATTCCCGCTACCACCACGACACCATACTGTTCGACCATTGCCTCGATTCCTCGAGTCCACCAGTCCTCAAATACGCTGCCGATGCTGGCTGAAATAACGTCAGCCTCCGGCTCAGCGTTAACGAATACGTACTTTTTGAGGAAATACCAAAACTCGAAAGCCTGTGCGTTGGCTTCATAAGTTAAACCCCGGTAATCAAAGACCTGCGGTGACAGTTCCGTATTCCCTGAATCCCTTCCGAACAGTATTGAGCAGATAGCCGTTGAATGTTCGGAGATGTTGGCGGGAAGAGTTGTGTCGTTAAAGAGGGAGAAATTCGTTTTGGAAAAACATTGATGCCCTAAATCCGGCCTGTAATCGTTTTGAGGTCTGCCGTCAATGTAAGTTACACTTCGACATATCAGTGCAACGGTTGTATCGCGTCCGGTCAGACTGGGGTCTTGCTCTCTGAGCAGGTTGATTCCAACCAGGTCGAATCCTGAAGGCTCTATTGGCTGCGCACTTAAACCCGTTGCCGCTGTGCTGAGCAGCCAGATAACCGAAAGCGAAATTGAGAAAACCCGGCTTCGGGAAGCGTCCACCATCCCGTCACTCCTGAATCCACTCATATATATACCAAAGGCGCATAATGTCCACCTGACCATCTTATCATACCATAAATCGCCAGATATTTCAAGCTCGTAACCAGGCCAAAAATGCCCGAAAACGGCTCACTACGGCAAAGAAATAAAATTTTATAGGGCTTTGAATAATTTTCTGACGCCGGTGCCGAAGACGAAATAAATGCTAAGAATTACGAGTTTAATTTGGCTCGAATAGTCCGAAAATTCTTTGAAAATTGCGTGATTCCCCGCAGGCGCCCCCTCTTTTTGTCGATATACCCGGCGGGTGTTTGGCAGTGATTACACCTCGGCAGTGATGTGCGATTTTAACTGTCAGGCCCGATGTCGCAATTTAGATTTTTGCAGGGGTGACCGAACGTGGATGAAGTAATAATGCTTTTAGGCCGTAAGACCGGAGAACTGCTGGAATATGTCCTTGAAAAGGGCATTATGCTTAAACTGTCGTATATGGAGCAGGACCGCTGGTATGTCGCCGCGGCAAAAATTGTCACCATCAACCTTGAAAGTTTTGCAGTTAAAATCGAAGCAATAACCAAAGCTCATTCTTTGAACTTGCCGCCCGAGCAATTAGTCGGTGTCTGCTTCCAATGTGACGGTGAAAAAGGGCATGACAAATTTATATTCGGTACTTCTGTAATATCAAGCACGGCTGATTTTGATAAGGGTTCTCAAAGTATTACGCTCGCGTTGCCGGAAGAGATAGAGGTTGTGCGCAGGAAAAGTTATCTTCGGGTTAATGTGCCCGATTCAATAAATGTTGAGGCACAGTTGTGGCATCGCGCTACTGCTGCCGAAGATAACGGCAGGGCGGTCGCGCAGGTCTGTCATGGCTTCGCGGCAAAGCTGGTAAGTCTGGCTGCGGACCGGCTGGAGATCGCCGTAAGTACGGACCAGGGTCCGGATTTCTCCAAAGGACAATACGTGAGGCTCAAGTTCACGCCTCTGGACAATGAGACGCCCATATCCCTGAACGCTTACGTCAGGCATGTTCTGCCTGCACGGGAGGCCAAAGAGGTCGTGATTGAGCTTGAAATGGTTGGCCTTGAAGCCAGCCCTGAAGGACGGATGGTACTCCGCCGTCTGTGCAACGTCGTGAGCCGATACCGCACCATGCTACACAGCGCCCCGGTTTCTGGTGTAGTACCTGTACGCCACGCGACGACAACATAAAGAGGGCCGTCGGAGAATCTTTTATCAATTCTTGCCCATCGAGAACAATACTGTTATACTTTTTGCCGCTGTGCCCGTCCGGATTTGCTGAAAACTGGTAAGATATGACCACGATACTGGACCGCAAACAGATTAGCCAAGCTATTGCCGATATAGCCGGCAAGATAGTCGCGGACCTTCCCGCAGGTGCCGGTGTTGCCGCTGTGGGCATACGCAGCCGAGGCGAAATCATCGCTCAGAGGCTTTCAGAGGCGCTCGCTGATTTGCTCAAAACGGATGTTCCCTGCGGTACTCTCGATATTACTCTTTACAGGGACGACCTCAACTCACCTTCGCAGACATCACAGCCGCAGGTCCGCACAACCGAAATCGGCTTCAGCATCGATGATAAGGTGATTATTCTTGTCGATGATGTTTTGCATACAGGCAGGTCAACACGGGCGGCGCTTGATGCACTAATAGACCTTGGAAGGCCGCAGGGTATAAAGCTTGCTGTTCTTGTAGAGCGGGCCGGAAGAGAGTTTCCCATACAGGCCGATTATGTGGGATTCAAAGCCGATGTTGAAATTAACAAAGTCGTTCAGGTAAACCTTGTGGAGTCGGACGGCAAAGACGAGGTCGTGGTTGAATAGTGATAGCGAAAATGTAAATATGGCACTGAAGCGGAAAACAAAGCAGTTTGACTGGCGGGACAAGCACCTGCTCGGATTGCGTGACCTTTCAGCCGAGCAAATCAGCTTCATTCTTGATACAGCAGAGGGTTTCGAGCAAATCAGCACCCGTTCAGTCAAAAAGGCCCCGCCTCTGCGAGGAAAGGTCGTCGTGAATCTGTTCTTCGAGGACAGCACAAGAACGCGAACAAGTTTTGCCCTGGCGGCCAGTCGGTTAAGTGCCGACGTAATTGAATTCACCAAGAAAAGCAGTTCGGTGAGCAAAGGCGAGACGCTGCTCGATACAGCTCGCAATCTCGAATCCATGGGGATTGACATCGTAGTAATTCGTCACAGTGCCGCCGGTGCCCCGAAATTACTGAGCAGGAGCATCAATGCATGTGTCGTCAATGCCGGCGACGGCTATTGCGAACATCCTACTCAGGGCCTTCTCGATGTTTATACTATCCGAAAACACAGAGGCTCGCTGAAAGGCCTCAAGATTGCAATTGTCGGCGACATCGCTCATTCACGAGTAGCACGCAGTGATATGTGGGCCATGACCAAACTCGGCGCCGAAGTAACATTCGTCGCGCCGCCGACATTGCTTCCGGGCCAGGTCGATAAACTGCCTGTCAAAGTCAGTTATTCTCTCGACGAGGTTATCGACAAGGTCGATGTTATTAATATGCTGCGCATCCAGTTTGAAAGGCTCGGTGGCAACCCGTTCCCGTCGGTACGCGAATACTCGCATCGTTTCGGTCTGACAGTTGAAAGAATGAAACGGGCCCAGCCCGATATCCTTGTGATGCATCCCGGTCCCATTAATAGAGGACTTGAGATGGAAAGTGAAGTGGCTGACGGCCCTAACAGCGTAATACTCGACCAGGTGAAAAATGGTCTTGCAGTTAGAATGGCTGTGTTGTTCCTTGTGAATCAGGCCGCGGCAAAACAGAAACAGTAAGGACTATTTTCCGGTATGCAAAAGTGAACGGTGAGATACTGATAAAAAACGGTCGCGTGATAGACCCGGCGAACAGCCTTGATGAGAAATGCGACGTGCTTATCGCCGACGGCCAAATTGCACAAGTAGGTCGTATAGATAAGAAGGTTGATACCCAAATCGATGCCTCCGGCAAGCTTGTCACGCCCGGCCTTATCGATATCCACGTGCATTTTCGCGAGCCTGGTGATGAAGAGGAGGAGACCATCGCCAGCGGTTCTGCGGCAGCGGTTGCAGCCGGTTACACCTCCGTTGTGTGTATGCCGAATACGAAACCATCCATAGAAAGCGAAACAGACGTCGAGTATATCCACCGCAAGGGCAGACAGGCCCGCAAGACCCACGTCTATACAATGGGCAGCGTCACCAAAAACAGGGAAGGTGTTGAACTTGCCGAGATGGGCTTCATGTACGAGGCCGGCGCGGTCGGTTTTACAGACGACGGAGCCGGAATACAGGACCCCGCTGTAATGTTGCGTGCCCTCAAATACGTCGCCATGTTCGATACATTCATTGCGCAGCACTGCCAGGACAATAGTTTTGGACCAGATGGTGTAATGAACGCCGGTTATAATTCAACCGTACTCGGTCTGCCGAGCATCGACCCACTTGCCGAAGAAGCTATGCTCTGGCGAGACATACAGCTTGTAAAAAAGACAAACGTTCGCTATCACGTTCAGCATATCTCGACCGCCGGCTCGGTAGAACTCATAAGGCAGGCTAAGGAAATGTCGCTTCCAATTACATGTGAAGTAACACCGCACCATCTACTTCTCACTGACGACTGCTGCGCCGATTACGACACCAACTTCAAAGTCAATCCGCCTCTTCGTACCGCTGAGGATATCGAAGCTCTCAAAAAAGCTATTGCCGAAGGCCTGGTCGATGCGCTTGCCTCGGACCATGCGCCGCACCTGCAAAGCGAAAAGGAACTCGAATTTCTCGCGGCGCCTTTCGGAATAGCTTCGCTCGAATGCTCTCTCGGTCTTTATGTCAAAGCCCTTATCGAGCCGAAGATTATTGACTGGCCTGGGCTTATTCGAATGCTGACAGAAAATCCAGCCCGGATAATCGGCGCCGACAAGGGCACACTAGCTCCCGGCAAACAGGCAGACGTGACCATAATCGACCCTGATTTGGAGTATGTCGTGAACACCGCTGCTTTCCGCTCGAAAAGTCGAAACTGTCCCTATCAAAGCTGGAAACTTAAAGGCAAAGCCCAGACAACCATCGTCGGCGGCGAAATCCGCTTCCAGGATTAGTCGAATAAGAGATGCTTGATGTATATTATTGACGGTTACAATCTTCTGTGGTCTGTTCATAAAGTTGATTCGGATTGGCAGGATATTACCGACGTCCAGTTATGCCGGCTCATCAGCCAATACCTCAAGGCTGTGCGTCGGCCGGGAGAAATAGTTTTTGACGGAGTGGGACCGCCGGACAAGACGCCGTTTGATTCTACAACCGGCGTTGATATTGTTTTTTCCGGCCCCAATACCGATGCCGATAGTATTATTGAAGCCAGGATAAAGGTGGACACCGCGCCTAAAAGACTGACCGTGGTCAGCAGCGACAGACGTATTCGCAGCGCCGCGCGGGCTCGCAAAGCTACTTCTGTTAAATCCGAGCAGTTCTGGCAGGAGTTAGTCAGACAGTTAAACAGCCGATCTTCAACGGCTGAACCCAGTGAAAAAAGGCAGGGTCTTGACCAGGCCCAGACAGGGCAGTGGCTTAAATACTTTGGCCTGGAACAGTAACATGAATTATACGATCAGCAGGGGAGTTAATTGTGGTGAGGTTTTTGGGTTGATGTGAACGTGCGGGAAATCGACGAGACAAAAAAATCGTTGAAAAAGCGAGTGGCTGATGATGGCGCCGGCTTTAATATGGAGAAAATGGACTCTCTGAGCCTAAATCCCGGAGATTTTGGCTTGTTTAGCATCAGAGAAAGGCTAAGCTATATAGGTGGCAGGCTGAATATTGACTCGACGAAAGGCAAAGGAGCCAGGATAATCGTAACTGCTCCGCTGGCGGTAGAACAGCGGGATGCTGGAGGTAAAGGCACATGAGTATTAGAATATTATTGGCAGATGACCATAAAATTACACGCCAGGGCTTACGCTCATTGCTTGACGAAAACGACGACATAGAGGTACTGGCAGAAGCTGAAAACGGACGAGATGCAGTCGAACTCGCTCGTAAGCTCAATCCTGATGTAATAATTATGGATGTGAGCATGCCGGACCTTAACGGCGTGGAGGCGACTCGTCAGATAATCCAGGACAACCACGATGTAAGAGTCATTGCATTGTCGATGCATTCGGACACTCTTTTTGTTTCAGAAATGCTGAAAAGCGGTGCCAGCGGTTACCTGCTCAAAGATTGTGCCTTCCAGGAACTCGAGCAGGCAATCCGCACCGTTATGGACGGCAAGGCTTATCTTAGTCCCTCGATTTCAGGTGTCGTCGTTGAAGATTACCTGCACCGACTGTCAAAAGTGGACATGTCCACTTCGGAGGTGTTGACAGACCGCGAGCGGGAGGTACTTCAATTAATTGCTGAAGGCCAATCTACCAAGCAGGTAGCTCTTAAGCTCCACATTAGCGCTAAGACCGTCGAGACCCATCGCCGACAGATTATGAACAAGCTTGATATGCACACGGTAGCTGAACTGACCAAGTATGCTATCCGCAAAGGCCTGACCGCCCTGGAAACATAATGGTCCCGGTTCCGATTTGAGATTTGAGAGTTCAGAAGAAAAGTTACTAACCAAGTAATCGTTCCGCCTACTGCTAAACGTCCCGCGGCGCAGCCGTCTTCGTCCAGATACAAAACATCGGGACTATGCCATGCTAAAGGCTTTAGGGCTGATATAACAGGAAAATGGCGGGTTTTTCAGGGTGGTTAAAAAAATAAAAAAAATGATTGTGGAGCGGGGTTTTAGTGGTTAGTATACCGGCCAAAACGGCAATGAGACAAGTGCAACCGGTGTGCGGTTAGCAGCAAAACGAGCCGAAGAATAACGAACAGAGATTAAAGGTTTAGTCTGGAGGATTAAACAAGTGAGCAACGACGTGGATATCAAGGCTATCGAGGACAAGGTCGTTGATATAATCAGCGAGCAGATGGGCGCGGAAAAGTCCGAAATCAGCAGAGAGACTTCTTTCGTGAATGACCTAAACGCAGACTCGCTGGATACAGTCGAGCTTGTGATGGAATTCGAGGACGAGTTCGACCTGAGCATTCCCGACGAAGAGGCGGAGAAAATTCAGACGGTGGGAGCAGCGATAGATTATGTCGCCAAGGTAATCAAAGAAAAAAGTCAATCAGCGTAACTCAAAGTCAGGGATGATGAATAAACGGCGAGTTGTTATAACGGGCCTTGGCTGTGTTACGGCGTTGGCGGAATCTGCGGACGGGCTTTTTGCGGCTCTGCTGGAGGGCAAGAGCGGTATAAGTCTCCTCGAGAACTTCGATGTAAGCACTTTCCCTGTACGTATCGGCGGTGAGATCAAGAATTTCGATGTGACAAAGTATGTTGAGCACCGCGTAGGTAAGCGGATGGACCCATTCAGCCAGTACGCAATAGGGGCGGCGGTTCAGGCGATGGAGGACAGCAAGCTTGCTTTGGACAAGGAAGATTTGTATCGGGTTGGCGTAATCGTTGGGACGGGCATCGGTGGTATCCAGGAAATAGAGACGCAGCACATCCGTCTTTTGAATAAAGGTGTTCGCAAGGTGTCGCCTTTTACTGTTCCTCGACTGATGGCGAACGCGGCATGCGGTAATATCGCGATTCACTACGGTCTTAAGGGGCCTAACATTGCGGTGACGAGCGCGTGTGCTTCCGGGACTCATGCGATAGGCGAGGCGTTCTGTAATATACTTGCAGACCGCAGCGATGTAATGATAACCGGCGGTACGGAGGCGGCTCTTAGCCCTCTTGGGTTGTCATCTTTTTGTGCGGCGAGGTCTTTGAGTACTCGCAACGATGAACCGGAGCGTGCATCTCGGCCTTTCGACAGGGACAGGGACGGCTTCGTTATGTCGGACGGGGCTGGGATACTAGTTCTTGAAGAATATGAGCACGCGAAGAAGCGCCGAGCGAGGATATACGCGGAGGTTTTAGGGTATGGGGCGACAGATGACGGGTTCCATGTTACTCAGCCTTTGCCGGACGGGGCCGGCGCGGCCAAGGCGATGGAGTTTGCACTGGCTGACGGCGGGCTGAGTCCGGACAAAATCGATTACATAAACGCTCATGGTACGGGAACCGAATTAAATGACCTTGGTGAAAGCTCGGCGATAAAGGCTGTGTTCGGTGAGCATGCGTATAAGCTAAAGGTCAGCTCGACCAAGAGCTGCCTGGGGCATTCGCTTGGGGCGACGGGGGCGATAGAGATCCTGATCTGTGTTAAGACGATAAATGAGTCGATAATAGCTCCCACTATCAACTTAGAGAATCCGGACGAGCGATGCGATTTGAAGATGGACTATGTACCGCTGAAAGCTAAAGAGGCGAAGGTGGATATCGCATTGAGTAACTCATTCGGTTTCGGGGGGCATAACGCGTGTCTTGTTGTTGGCAAGGTTTCGTAGTCGCTGGTCGATAGTTCTTTTTATATGGTTCGACCCTTTCGACACGGTTCGACTTCGCTCACCACAGGTTGCTCCTTTCGGGTCTGACTTCGGCGAGCTCAGTCGAACCGAGCCTCAGGATCGAAGACAGGATGGGCGGTGATTATTTATTAGTGATTAACGAGATTCTGGATGACGCGATGGTGAAGGTGGGCGGGCCTGCGTTGGAGGCGAGTCTTAAGTTTCTGAATGACCGGCATCCGCTGGTAATGAAAATCCTTTGCTGGAAGTACAGGAAGAAGCTGGCGGAGTTCAGGCAAGCGAGTGGAGGATTTCTATTCCTTTTAGGATTTGCTCATCGGTTGTAGCGTAGCTGATTCTGAAATGGGTGTCCTTTTCGCTGAAGATGTTGCCGGGGATTATGAGGAGGTTGTTTTTAATAGCTTCTTCGACGAACGCGGTGGCGGTCTGGCCTGGGGTTTTTATAAATGTGTAGAAGGCGCCGGAGGGTTTTGTTATTTCGAATTTGTCTTTGAGGCCGTCATAAATAAGGTCACGTTTTTTTCGATACTGGGCAACGTATTCGCTTACGTCGAAGTCGAGTGCCGTTATTGCGGCTTTCTGGAAAGGCGTGGGCGCGCAGACGAATGTGTACTGTTGGATTTTTGTCATTTGTTCGAGTACGAGTTTTAGGCAGTCGTGGACGGTGACGTAAGCCATTCTCCAGCCGGTCATGGCATAAGCCTTGCTGAATCCGTTTAGGAGTATGGTCTTTTCGTAGTGCTTTGCGATTGATTCGCATGGGTGGTCGTAGTTGAATTTGTCGTATATCTCATCGCTCAATACAACTATGTCATGGCTGCGGGCGACGTTGGCCAGGGCTATTATCTGGTCGGCGGGATAGACCGCGCCGGTCGGGTTGCAGGGTGAATTTACGATGATAAGTTTTGTTTTTTCGGTAATAGCAGCTTCGATTTTATCG
>SDBV01011939.1_pt1 | contig 11186 bp, 11 predicted proteins | sample 2277081 | NCBI WGS metagenome assembly SDBV01 (sample SAMN10402039, study PRJNA504765) | marine sediment metagenome | isolation source: marine sediment core GS10_PC15, 223 cmbsf | place: Arctic Ocean: Southern Knipovich Ridge | collected 2010
CCAGTCGCGCGAGGTTTAGGCCGAGAAACACCGGAACACAGAGTTACGGACCATTCTCCCGGCGCAGCTCGAGGACGAGGGGTTGGCGCCGATTCAGGTTATCGTGGCGGCGGGTGCGCCGGTTGTGCCCTACAGGCCCGAAGAAGAATGACAGTGGAAGGATTGACGACAGGCTTCGAGGCCACCGAGCGGCACGTTACCGAGCCCCATGTGATCGACCCCTCCAGCTCATGGAGCACTTGCGGCGGTATCGACCGCACCACTGTCTCCACCGGAGTAGGCGCGCGTGCGGGCTCTGGCTGATTTGAGCAACGCATCCGCTGCAGAGAACCCACCCAGAGTGCGAAGAAGCAACGCAGCGATAGCAATGTCCGCCCTATCTGGTTGCTCGCTGATACCGCCGCGTTATGGCTGGTGCTGGAGCGTCCAGGAATCGCTCTCGGCGACGTCGCCGCCTATCCGCCCGTACCGTAGCCATGGTCCCTCCGTGTACTCTTAGGATGGAGTGTAGGGCGGTAGTGTCAGCGGCGTCTCAACAACCGAGGGGTGTCCAAGAACAATGGATATAGGAACTGGCCTGGCCGTTTTCGGTTCAGCCAAAATCGTCGAGCGGCTGTTTGGCCCAACCGCCGATTACATCGGTGAGGGAATGAAGGACTGGACGGCACGGCGTTGTGACAACTTGCGACGAATCGTAGCCACGGCGCTCCGACGGCTTGGCCAAGGGATTGACAACCCCGGGGCTATCCCGCCAAAGGCCCTCCAGCTCCTTCTCACCGAAGGTTCATACTTTGAAACCGATTTGGGTGTGGAATATTACGGCGGTGTACTTGCCTCTTCGCGAACCCCGTCCGGGTTCGATGACCGCGGCGCTGCGTTCATGCAGCTTCTTGCGCGGCTGACCAACTACCAGTTGCGTGCTCATTACATCTTCTACTGGGTAACGCGGCAGTTGTTCTTGGGCTCTGACAAGCACCTAGCTGGGATGGATCGTCCAGCGATGGAAGCGTTTATTGACCACGCGACGTTCCGGCCTGCGATGGGCTTTCGTGTGGCGGAGATGGAAGAGGCAGAGAGCCTGTACCAACACATCATGTTCGGCCTGGCCCGAGAGGACCTCATAGGAGAGTTCGAATATGGCCAGAGAGGGCTCATGGTTGCCAAGGACCCCCGCCAAGAAGGCGGTATCCGGTTCGTGCCGTCAGTACTCGGCGCGCAGCTGTTCCTGTGGGCGCACGGCCACCCCCGAATCCCCGCCGACGAGATTCTGAGTGTTGACCGTGAGTTCAAGCTACTCGAAGGGGTGGACTTGGGAGAGAAGGGCTGGTCCGCAGTAAACGATTGACGGCAACAGATAAGCCCAGTGCTTGCCGCCTTGCGGATCCTTCATCCCTGGCGTGTCCAAGCTCAAGCTGAGCGACATCCTGGCGGTGATCCGGGAGTTACGGGCCATTCTCCCGGCGCAGCACGAGTACGAGGGCCTGCCGCCGATTCAGGTCAACGTGGTGGCAGGGGGTCCGGTTGTGCCCTACACGCCCGACGAAGAATGACACGGGACGGATTGACGACAGCCTTCGAGACCACCGGGCTGCACAGTTGCGGCGCGGTGCTGAACGTGTCGTCCAGAGCCTCCTGAGGCTAGGGCGGCATCACCCACGATCACCACACTACCGTTGCTGCGCGATGGTTCCTTCCGAGATTGATCCGAGGAACCAGCCGCCTGCAAACCCCGACATCTGGCACGGCAAATACCTCAATCCTTTGCCGGCCTCAACTAGGTTGACAACACCCTGCTGGTTGTTCTCTCCCAGCGGATAATGCGATACTTTTGTTGAGCCGATTGTGAGTTGGAATGAACGAACATCGGCCGCGGACGCCCAAACCCTCATGAGGCCTACGGCCGTAGGACACGATGCCGGTACCCGACTACTGCACGTGGCTACGAGCCACGCTCGATGAGTATCGTGACTTGTGGCAACGCCGGCAGGATGCCATAGGGTCAGATTACGATTGGATGCACCAATCCGAGTACCATGATTCGAAGCGGTCCCTTGCCGCGGAAGTGAACCTGGCAAGAGAGAATCCTCTCATTGCAGCCTACCGATGGTGGCAGGAACGCGAACAAGGCTTCGTGTCGGAAGCGCAACGTCTCCGGCATCTGTGGCTACTTCTCCATTGCCTCGACAGTTCATACTCGGACAAACGTCTGGAGCGCGGCGGCGGATTGCTACTCGGTCGACGGTGGTGGAATGTTGCGATGCGTCTCGACGGAATACGAGACCAACCGAAGCCGACGGCAGGTTGCCATTTCCCGCACTTGCGAGTCGTAGATCTCCGGGACCACGAGTGGATTCCACTCGCCGAGACCGAGGCGGCGTTCGCACCTGTGCGGAGGGGCAAGAAGCTTCGGGTTGGATTGTGTTGCCTTAGCGGGCGAGTCCGCACCTTCTTCCGTCCCACGAGAGTGCTGTTGCATGAGCAGAACACGACTGGTTTTCTGGCCCAAGGGATCAACTCCAGAACGGGGCCGACCACCCGGAATGATGAAATGGTGGCGACTGGTGATCCGGAGTATACAGACGAGTTGCGCGCATGCGTTGGGTGGGCCCGGGAAAACAAGGTGCAGATCCTCTGTTTTCCGGAGCTTTGCGTCTGCCCGAAGGGCCTCGCCGCACTCCGGACAGAGATAGAGAAAGGGGCAGGCGAATTGAGCCTTGTGATCCCAGGATCGTACCACATAAGTGACGGTTCCGGTACGACCTCGAATGCCGCGCCGATCTGGCTCATAGAGAGAGGGCGCCTGCGGGAGTTACCGGCTTACGAGAAGGCCGATCCCATGGTGATCGAGAATCCGAGAGGTGAGAAGCGAAACAAGCCCGAGATTGCGGGAATCCTGGCGGTGGCCGAGTTCGCCGACCAGAATGGCTGCGGATGGATCAAGGAAGACATCCGCGAAGGGACTATTGCGCGCTTGCTCTACACCCCGGTTGGGGTCATCGCGGTTACGATTTGCAAGGATCTGCTCTGGGCCGAGCGGACACACCTGCAGCGTCTCGCCGACGTGGCCGATGTGATCCTCGTGGTTTCGATGAATACGGCAGGAAACCGCTTCTGGCCGAAGGCGGAAAGCCTCTGCCCACTCGGGACAGCCGTCTTCTACGTCAACACACCCCAGTCAGTGCCGCCGACGGATTCGGAAACCGAGATTGCCTTTTGGTACCTGCCACGTGTACAGACTGCGGCGCCCGAAGAGCATCCGACTACGCAGGGTACACGGTTGTGCCTCTTCCGCACCGCACCCGTCGGTCGAACAGGGGGAAAGTTCGCGAATGTCTCATCCGTTGGCCGCGAAATGTGTGAATTGGACTTCAGCGACGAACGGTTCACTGGATTGCTGACCGAATTCTGAACCAACAGCTGGATGGACTGCAGATCGTTTGCTTTTTGGCCCCCACGTGCCAGGATAGAGGAGCGAAAGCGGAATAAGAAGCTTGACGTCCACCAGCCAGGGCATATAATGCATCCCTGAACCGTTCGTACCGAGGCGGGCCAGCGAATCTTGCCACCCGTGTTATTGGACCGGAGAAACGATGAACGCAGAGACGATACAAGCTGATCCTAGCACGGAGGACATCAGCAAAGCCGTCATGCTGGTGCGGCCAACTTTGGCTTCCGTCACCGAAGTGGGCGGCCTTCTGTTGAAGGCGACGAAGAGCGCGGAGCCGAGAGTCTACGGCGATGAGGTCGCATCCTACCTGGCAACGCTCGACAATCTGGTGCTGAACTGGATGGCTGAGGGCAAGCACAAGGAATTGCGGGACCTGGCTGCGGCGGTCGGGCAATGCCTGTCGGACTTCTCCGCCAAGCCAGATCTCCTAGGCACGCTACCCGCACACGATCAATTGACCGTGCGGCTGGATGTGCTGACCGGTCAAGTGGTGCGGCTGCTGGTGGGCGACAGCATGGCTAAGCACATGGGGATTGTGACCGGCAAGCGCCGGGAGAAATGGCGCGAACTCCTGCTGAACTTGTATGAACATGACGGCCCACCGATCCGCAAGAACCAGCTTGATGAATTCGCTCCGGCCGGGATGAAGCATGATGCGCTGATGAAAGCGGTTGACTCGATGACCGGTCTCGGTCTCCTGGCCAAACACCGGTCTGGGCCGAAGAACGTTCAGGTCGAACTCACCTGGGCCGGGCGGCGCGTTGCGCAGGCTTGGTTGGCGACTGAGAAGAAGATGGATGCACGAAGAAGCGGAAAGCCGGCGGCTGAGACAACACAGGATGTTGCTATGCTAAAGAGCGAACGGATGCTTGTGGTCGGAGATCTGCCAGGCGATATGAGGCCATTTGACGAAGAGATTGCAGATGGAATCAACCACAGCGGGAAGGCGGCTTGATGAGCTTGGTGGACTGCGTAACCTCCTTGCCCTACCATTGCCAAGTGGTCGGGTTCTACTCCTACAAGGGCGGCGTGGGACGGACCATGGCCCTGTGCAACGTTGCCGCCCAACTTGCCCGTCAACACGCTAAGCGAAAAGCTCAATCACGCAGCAAGGCGCTGGGATCGAAGCCGAAGTCATTGCGGATTCTCTGTGTAGACCTCGACTTGGAGGCCCCCGGCATCCCCGCATACCTGCCGCCTGCAAAGGACACAAAGGTCAAGGGGTTTCTCGGACTGCTCGGCGAGTACTTCGGGAGAGATGGCCGACCCTTGTGGGATGGCGAGACGGTTGAGCGGGAGATCCGGCGAGCGCTCGGCGAGCAACTTACCGACTATGCGTATGCGGTGCCAGGCACCGACCACCTGTTCGTCTTGCCGACCGGAAGCCTAGCGGCGGACGAGACCATTCGCGTTCGGCGAGCACTCTACGATTTGCTTGAGCCGCTTCGCCGCGCCGATTCTCAGGGGACAGCGCGGAAGGAGGTTCCCTTCTTTCCCAAGTTCAGCTCCGTTTTGCAGGAATTGTTCGACTATGCACTTGTCGATTCGCGTACCGGTCTGGCAGACACCTCATACGCGACGACTACCGTCCTAGCGGACGGAATGGTCTTATTCTTCCGTCCGAACTTGACCCAGTTGATGGGGATTCAGGATGTGTTTGGCAGATTCTTGGTGGAGCGGCCTGAACTCACACTTGAAAGCGGTCCGAAACGGATCCCCGTGATTCCAGTCCTGTCACCGCGGCCCAATTATTCCACGCCTCGCTTGCAGGAGGTACGCAAGGCAGCGGTCGAACGCATTTTCCGATGGCTTGATCCAAACACACCGGGTTCTTCGGGAGCCGCTGCCGACCCTTATGCGCCTGCCCCATCGAAGCTGCACGAATTGCCTTTTGACTCCAGTCTGGAGATTGGTGAGCGACTGATAATCCCACCCACACCGGATGTCAAAATCGAGGATGAGGAGGCTCCATTATACAAAGGATATGTGGACCTAACGAAGGAGATCCAGAAGAACAACGCAGAGCATGACGACCTTGGGAAGAAGATCCTCGAGTTGGAGCACTATCATGCTGGTCGAACGGATGAGGCCCTGAATTGCCTCCTGTCTGCCATCGCGGACGAACCTGGCAACGTGAGTCTTTGGCGGAACATCTGGGGAGGGTATTCGGGACCTGTGAGTCTTTCCGCCTCTGCCAAGCGCCAGGTGATGAGCTTCTGCGAAGAGGCCCGCAGACTGTCGGAAGATCATCAGGTGCCGCGCTTCTTTGGTGCACTATGGCTGAGTGAGGTCTACGAAGCCCTTGCGCCAGGCAAGTGCCCTGAGTTGATCGCCGAACTCTGGGCCGCAGCACTCCGTGTTATGGACGCCACGATGCTGTCAGATGGCCTCACTCGGATAATCAAATACTACAACGTTCATGCCACCCAGCCGAAGCTTGTGGGTTGCCCTTCTCGGAAGCAAGCAGTCGCCGCGTGGATGCTTCGGGAGCTCCGAATTGATCTCGATATTCCAGACTTGTTGAAGGTTCTTGTGGGCGCTGAGGACTACTTCAAAGAGGAGCCGGAGACCGGTGTTCAGGGGCTCGCATTGTTCCATGATCAACTCTGCCTTGCGACCAACAACTCAACCCGGGCCGCCATCCTGGAAGACGTGGCGAAGGCTTACGTTCTACAGGGCGACTTGCGGTCCGGCTATAAGGCCTATGCGGCGGCCACTGCACTGCCGGAGTGCTCCGATGATGTGAGGCGGTCCTTCCTCTACTTGCAGATGCTCGTATTGCCGCGGAAGGTTGTCGAGAGGAGCATTCGGAACATCCTCCCCAAAATCCTTCAGCCAGCAGTACTCCTGATACTGGAAATCCGGGAAGGGGCCGACATAGAGGCAGTCCGAGCCAGGCTCAAGGATTCCAAGAATGTCAGCCCAACCCTTGGTGAAGACCCAACTTTCGAATACTACGCGCTCATGCATCACCGCCGTTTCCCGAAGGCGTTTGCGCTCATGAGCGAGCACCTTGGCAAGGTCAAGGGCGGCGTCGGCGTCCGAGATCTGGCTAGGCTCCGCTTGGCTCACTGGCTCTCCTCCGACACAGCGCTCGACCACGAGATCACGGCATACGCCCGCACCATAATAGCCGACCCAGAATTCGTTCTCGACAAACTGGACTTCGATATATGCCTAGCTCTGGCATGTTGCCCAACAGACCTCGCCCAGGAAGCGGTTCGAAGGCTGTCCCGAGCCCAGTGGCCGCTCGTGAAATTCGGGTGGACCCTTGTGTCCTGCATCACGGGACACGACTACGACCAGCGCCGTGCCGAAATGGAGGCAATGCTGAATGAGAATCCGTTCTTCGCGTTCATGATCCGCAAGCATGAGGACTTTCCGCTTCTGTCGTTCATTCTGGAACGGCATCAATCTCTTGGCCAAGTCAAGGCGGACGCTGTCCGACGGAGTATGGACACGATCGAATTTGTCGCGTCCGTGACGGCTAATTTTGGGGCTCAGCCCAAGCCGCTCAAGGTGCCGAAGAGCATTGCGAAGAAGGATGATCAATGTTTCAAGGAGGTCCTCGTACGCTGGAAACGGGATCTGGCATGGATTCGGGATGACGAAGGGATGAGGACTGTGGTGGACAAGCTGCTCGAGGCGCCAATCGAACCAAGCGCGCACGAACAGTGACTGCGCGGAAGCGGTGCGTTGTTTCCGGAACAGGCAGCGGGTCTTGCGGTCTCGTCGACGGGCGTCCTGCGGGCGGGCGCAACACCTCTACGGGTCCGTAATGAGCCACCGATGATGACGCTGCAATGTCGATAATGAGGCGTGGTACACTCGGCCGCAAGGGCGGTCCGGTGGGATGGTCACTCTCGACGCGCTGTGTGGCGCTGTGAGGCAACGAACGCACGCAGTTCGGCGCGCCGCTTTGTGCCCCGTTGCGTGAATCCACTGGTTTGCTGGGTCTGTGGGCGAGAGGGTTACGAAGTGGCTTACGACATTGGCTCAGGAGCGACGATCGGTGGGGGGTGAGGGAGAAGGTTGTCCGCCACGGACACGATCTAAAGTCAATCCTGCCTCTGGTCGATCAGCACGGCCGCGTGGACCTCAAGAGCCCGAGCCAAGCGATCCAGCGTGTCGAACGTGACACCCTTGGTCCGACCCTTCTCTAGCCGATTCAACGCAACAACGGAAACGCCAGATCGCTTAGCCAGCTCAGCCTGCGACCAGCCTCGCTGCTCTCGGATCTCTCTCACACGGACCGTAACGGGAGTCATAGCCCTCGGATTATCGTAGACGACTATTAAGATAACCCTCCTGCCCTTGACTGGCATTATCGCAAGCGATAATTTTATCGGCAACCCAGGAGGCAACCCGATGACCGATCGAGCCCGTACCATCCCATGAACGATCGCGCTGAAGGTCGGCAGCCGCGACCGGCCATCGGCTACGCTCGCGTCTCGACCGACGAGCAGGCGCGAGAGGGTGTGAGTCTGGAGGCCCAGGTGGCGCGCATCCGAGCCTACGCCCAAGCGAAGGAGCTTGAGCTAGCCGATGTGCTCACCGATGAGGGCATCTCCGGCAAGACGCTTGAACGGCCGGCGTTGCGCAAGTTGTTGCAGCGATGCGAGCGCGGCGAAGTGGGGCATGTTGTGGTGGTGAAGCTCGACAGACTCACACGGCGTACGCGCGACCTGCTGGCCCTAGTCGATGACCTCTTCCTCGCCCGCCACATCGAGCTGCATTCCGTGAGCGAGTCGCTCGATACATCGAGCCCGCATGGCAAGTTCGTGTTGACGATCTTCGGCGGTCTCGCACAGATGGAGAGGGAGTTGATTGGCGAACGCACGCGGAGTGCCATGGCGCACCTGCGGGCCAACGGCCTGGCGACCAGCCATCCACCTCTGGGCTTTCGAAGGAACGGCAGTCGCAAGCATCGCATGCTACCGGTGCCCGAGGAGCTGGCGATTGTCCACCGCATCCTCGACCTCTGGCGGTCCGGCCTGAGCTATCGCGCTATCGCGGCCAAGCTGAACGAGAACGGGGCACCGACGAAGCAGGGCGCCCGCTGGTACCACGGTACGGTCGCACGAGTAGTCCAGAGGCGGGGCTGGTACCTGGAACGTCTCAGCGAATCCTAGAGGCCCGGTGGATACGCACCTACCTACACCGGGCGTATCCGGGTCTCAGACGGGTGGATACGTGGGACCGGACGTGTCCGGGGAATGCCCTTTGATTATCAATACCCACAGAGCCTGGTCCTCGAGAACAAGGCAAGGAGCCGCACAAAGGGGCAGCGACGTCTTTCCGGTGAAGGGCACCGCGCCCCGTCCGCATGACCTCCAGGCAGCAGACTGCTCCAGATCAGTCCGATTGATACCGCGTCTCGTGCTATTGCCCGATTCGGATACTCACCCCCATCGCCAGAATGACGTCGGTGTCTCTGGGATGCGCAACGTCAACGAGGTGCAGCTCGGCAAACGGCCGAAGCCTTCGGACCGTTGGTGAAACGCCTGCCAGCAGCATCGGATAGGTCATCGCACCGATCGAAGCTGGCTCGCCATTGGCGGCATCCATCTTGATCCTGGTCAACCCGCCCCCGACGTACCAAGGAGACTGCCGCCCGAGGGGCCACAAGCGGACGTTCAGAAGCATTTGAGATCCGTCATCGCCCATCGGCACGTCGAAGATGACGTTGAAGCCTAGATAAAGATCGACCGGGCCGAACAGGTCGATGGCCAGCTGGCCGCCAACACGGCCTTGTGACAGTGATCCACCCCCTACGGCCCCGGCGACGTGAATCCCCACGCTCACGCGGCGCGGGGTCCTAGGGCCCCCACGTGACCCCTCTGCCCCACGAGTCCAGATCGCGATTACACCGCACATAGTCCGTCCCGCAAAAAAAGCAGTGGGTGTCTCGGACGGGCCACGATACACTTCGATACCTTCGATCTGATTCGGTGGGATATCATCGATCTTGAATCGCAAGGCTGCCGGTAACAATTCGTCGTTCAACGGCATCCCGTCGAGGAAATACTGAACTGGACACTCCGTGATACCAGTGAGCGCCCTGTACACCGATGGTGCACACACATTGCCTTGGCATACCACGCGGACACCCGGGATGCTGCGAAGCAGATTGGAACTCACCGTGGGATTCCGCTTCTCAATGTCAGCTCGCGTAACAAATTGCCCCCAGCCCCGCCTCAGTCGCTCGTAAAACCCAGCGATTGGCCCCCTGGGGACGAACTCAACGGCCTCGATCGGATCAAGGACCGTGCGCACCGGTGCCAGGGAAATCACTCCCAAATCGAACTCGCGCAGTTGGTTGCGCGTGATAATGAACCGGAAATTGCGAGGCGCGAAGCCAAGCCGGCGAATGAGAAGCAAATGTGTCCCCACCGTGATCCCGCCAATCCGGAACACGCCATCGTCCCCCGTGCGGGCAGTGATTCCCACGCCCCTGATGACCAATGACACCTCGGGAACGGGAACATCCGTCACGGAATCCTTGATGATGCCGACGATGGTCGCGGAAAGATCTTGCGCCTCCAGGGGGGACATGTGCACTGCAAGTGCCAACTGCACGAGTAGACCAAAGAGGAGACGTTCTACTTTGGTGACCGCGGCCGGCCACGGGAACGGATGACGAGGCTCGGTGCATTCGGATCGAGGGGCAGTTGGGGCGCCGCGTCTGGGAGACGCGACCCGACTCCGGGCGGGAGCTAGAGAATGAATCCGAATGCGTGGCATGATCGTGACCAACCCGACCGACGAACTCCTAATCCAATATGCAGCAGAATTCGCCATGCTATCACGGAGGTTTCTTGGGTTACTGTGGCGCTCCGGCTGGCTCATCCCTTTGCTGTACAACAGCATTACCCATGCAAGGGGCATTGTTCCCTAGATGCGTGGCTGGGTCCAATTCTCACACCCGGATTGCGGGTTCAGAGCCACCCCTGGAGCGGATCTCTCGGGCGGTTCTTGCGCGCTGCCGCCGCGCGCCTTGGGATATTGGACTCCCCGCAGCGACTACCGTCTCTCCGGCTTCACCAACTCGTACATCCGCACATGCTCCACGTCGTCGGCGTCACGCCATACGCCGAGGACGTAGTCGGGGCCGATGTCCAAGGGGGAGAACTCGGGTGGCATCGTCACACGGCCTAGGAAGAACCCCTCGACATCGAAGACCGACCAGAAGTTCATGCTTGTACCAGGAGCTGGATAGTTCTCTACCCAGAGAATTCCTCGCCTGTCTGTCCGCATTTCCCGAAACGCCGGAAGAGTCTCGGGCCACGGATTTGCTGCTAGTCTCTCCTCCAGCCGGCGGCGCCGTGACTCACCCCTAACCCCTGCGACTCGCTCGGCGGTATATGCCTCAATCATGTCGGCGGTTAGCGGACGCCCCGACATGTTTAGTCGGGTAAGCTGCAAAAGTTTGCCGGTCCTGGAATAGGAACCGATCTCGTAGGAATCATTCCAGCCCAAGTAGATGCAGTCATCTCCTGTCGCCCCGTACGCAGAGCGGCCAAGTGCCAGGGCATCCAGTACCGACGGTCTCCCTTCGTGGAAAAACACCTCAAACCGAGGAAACCGAGCTATGGTGTCGATGGCGCCGTCCAGGCCATACGCCACATAGTCGCCGGAGTCCACGGAAACCCCGGGCCCAAAGCGACCGATCAGAGCATCAAGGCGCATGCCCACGAGGGAACCGTCCTGAAGCGCACCGACCACGAGTAGACCGCCG
>SDBV01011940.1_pt1 | contig 11185 bp, 9 predicted proteins | sample 2277081 | NCBI WGS metagenome assembly SDBV01 (sample SAMN10402039, study PRJNA504765) | marine sediment metagenome | isolation source: marine sediment core GS10_PC15, 223 cmbsf | place: Arctic Ocean: Southern Knipovich Ridge | collected 2010
TTGAACCCCAATAACCCAGTTAAATTCCTTTGGTGGTTTATATGATCCTGTCATAAATACTCTGAACATATGCACCATAACTGTAATAACCATAAGGTGTGCTCCCCATCTATGGATATTTCGTAGGAACATTCCAAATGGAACGGTATACTCCAGATCCTTCATATCCCGATATGCATCACGTGTATTGGGATGATAATAAAACATAAGCAAAACACCTGAGATAGTCAGGATGAGGAAAAGCAGAAATGTAATTCCTCCCATGCCCCATGTAAACCCCAGCTTTACCGCACCACGCCTTATCTTTATAGGATGAAGATGCATAAATACATTTCCGCGTATAGCAAGCATCTTCTCCCTCGGGGTATCCTCGTAGTTTCTACGAAAGATGGACTTACCTATCTGAGTCTGCCTAAACCTATCAAAAAGTTTTTTAAACATAATTCTTAATTTAGTTCTTAATCCGGATTATCATACTTTCAGGATGCTCTGAGGGTAAATTTCATTTGGGTCTATACCCGGGACACCTCTATAAATTATCCCTTTATCAATAAGAATCTGGCCATCATCTCCAAGTTTTATTTTGAATCTATCCAGTGGGCGAGGCGCTGGACCTTCAACATTCAGACCACTTCTCAGGAAGCCACTCCCATGACATGGACATTTAAACTTATTCCGTGACTCTATCCAATTTGGCGTGCATCCAAGATGAGTGCATACTGTTTTTATTGCAAATATTTTGTTTTCCTCATCCCTGACAACCCACACTCCATATTTCTCCTTAAACCTCGTATCAACTGTCCCCGGCAGAAACTCTGAAGGTTTGCCTATCTTGAACTTTGTCGGTGGCTCAAATAGAACCCTCGGGAAAAAAAACCTTCCAACAATAGCTGTAGATCCCAGAAGAAATGCCGCAATACCACCCCACGCAGCCTTTAAAAAAAATCTCCTTCGAGGATTGTCTGTTGGTATGTTCTGTTCTGACGATGTCCCATCCTTATCTACCATTATCTCCTCAATTTAATATTTATCTCAGTGGTTTTTCCTGCTTCAACAATTACCTTCTGTTCATATGGCCGTTTTTTCTCGTGCCATGTCTTAAGCGTATACTGCCCGGGTGGAATATTTGTTATTGTAAACTTTCCGTCATTTCCTGTCTTAGCAAAATATGGATTAGATAGTACCACGATAAAGGCAGACATCTCTGCATGAACATTACACGCCAGACCAACCTCTCCTTCTTTTTCAAAGGTCACATGTTTAACTACATCGCTGCCATATGTACCGAGGTTGAATATTTTCGCTTTAGATTGACTGTAAATATTATGCTTCACATTATCGCTGTTAGCAAAATCAACTGTTGTACCAGCAACAACAGGAAGGACATGAGGGATGAATACAAGATTTTTCTGATCTACCATAGGATTCTTTGCAGCAGGTTTAAATGTTCCAGGAACATCTGAAAGATAAACTATAACATCTGCTGACCGGCGTGCACGAAATACTTCAACCTTACCGGTTATGGTACCGGTTTTTTCAACTGCAAAAGCTGGAACTGCAATTAAGACAGGAAAAATCATACAAAATAATCTCTTAAACATTATGCTCTCCTTTTATAAAAAATAAGATTCATCTTCAATCCACTATATAAAGATATTCTAAACTCAAAAATCAGTACATCCCTGAATATGAGGATTTCTAATTGGGTAAATCTTTAGTATGATATCAAGAAATGTTTTGTAGCTAAAATAAAACTTAAAACTCCGATACTTACATTAACAAAAACTTTTCATGTAAGTTTTTTGTAAATTCATGTAAAGAATTGGTAAATGTTTTATGTCTTTTCGTCATTATTAAAAGTTCGCTTATATCACCTGTTTCAGGTAAATCTTAAAGGGATTTACAGATAGCGGCTATAAATTACTTCTTGGTAGGCTATAGGAATGGATTGAAATCTCTATCCCTCAATAATTACCTTATTCTTTATAGCGTACTTAACCAGACCCGCTGTATTGTGAATGGAGAGCTTACCCATTATATTTTTACGATGTGTATCAACAGTACTGACGCTGACATTAAGAATATCTGCCATCTTACGGCTTGTTTTGCCTTCAGCAACCAATTGTAACACTTCTCTTTCCCTGTCAGTTAATGGATCATTCAACTTATCCATATCTCCATGTCGAATCTGTTTGATAAAGTCCTCCATCATCACTTCCTCAATGGACTTTGATAAATATACCTTCCTGTCTAAGACAATCTTTATGGCTTCAACCAGCTGTATAAAACTCTCTTCTTTAAGCAGGTAACCACTTGCCCCGGCTTTGAGAGCCTCTTTCACGTAGATATGGTCAGCATGCATGGAGAGTATAACCACTTTAACATCTGGAAGGGATTTTAAGATATGACGCGTCGCCTCAATCCCATTCAGCAGAGGCATAGCAATGTCAAGCACTATGACGTCCGGCTGAAGTTTCTCTGCCATTCTTACTGTCTCACGACCATCGCTTGCTTCGCCTACAACAATCATATCTTCCACACTATTAAGTTGGGCCTTGAGTCCATCCCTGAACATCTTATGATCGTCAGCAAGAAAAACCTTTATATTCATTTTTTTCGTCATTCGTTATATGTTATTTGTTGTTAATTATTTGTACCCGTTTAAAAATTATTTGTCAATGTTCTGATTAACAAATTAATTACTTTTTTCAATTGGTATTTCAATTGCAATCTTTGTGCCACTGCCGGGTTTTGAATCTAAGGAAAATTTTCCACCCAATCCTGATACCCATCCGCGTATAGTGAAAAGCCCGATACCATTAAACTTCTGGGGCGACTTTAAAATACTGTCAGGGTCAAATCCCTTACCATCATCAGCCACAATAATTTCAAAGAGAGAATCAGAGCCCTTAACCGTTACTACAACTTCACTTGCTTCGGCATATTTAAAGGCATTACTGAGAAGCTCCTTAATCACTCTCAAAAGGTATATGGAAACAGAACGGGACGGCTCTGTTGGAAATCCCTTTTCAACAATTTTTGTTTTAAGGCCTGTCTCTGAATTAAATTTCTTGACATGCCATTCAATAGTCGGCAAGATACCTAAATCATCAAGCATGACAGGATATAAATCAAATATAAGTGACCTTGTCTGCTGAATCATTTCTTTTATAAGTAAAATACTTTCGTCAAGGTACGATTTTATTTTATCCAAGCCGTGCGGCACTTTCGTCTTCACTTCTTCAATCTTCATTCTCAATATTGCAAGACTATGTCCCAAATGGTCATGTATATCCTGCGCTATAGCCCGGCGTTCCTTTGCCTGTGCAAGAACTGTCTCTTCATGAAGTTTTCGCTGGAAGGTCTTTTCCTGTTCCAACCTCTTTTCAAGAGCCTCTGCCATTTCGTTAAAAACGCTGCTCAACTCACCAATCTCGTCCTGAGATGAAATATTTACTCTGGCAGATAAGTCACCTTTTTTTAAGCATTTAGCCACATCTACAGTTTCGCGTAATTTGTTGATCACATTCTTTTCTATGTAATAAAAACCACCTGCAGCAATAAAAAGAGAAAAGAAAAAGGCTAAGATAGCATAAGTTCTGAGTCTGCCTATAGATTTTAATGAATCCGCTTCCATCATCTTGACCACTTTATTCATCTCCTCAAGTATCTCTAATGAGGAAGAATATAATATTATCTTTTTACTGGCAATGTTAAGCTCTCCATTTACCGCTCTGATAATGTCCGGTTTGAATTTATTCCACAGCCCCTTCACCTTTTGAAGCTGGTTCATGATTTCATCACTTTTTGCAGGAGGTAATCCTAATTCCTTATCCCCGTCAATAAGGCTGTTCAGGGTCCGCTCAAAGAGTTCCTGTGTCTTTTCTATATCTCCCCTGACATTAAAATCATTTGCAATGAACATAGCTTCTTTTGTCATCTTCTGGGTAAGCATCCTCTGCCTTCCCGCAAGATTTATGATCGTTCCATAGGTTTTTGAACTGTTGATCCAGAATTGAATTCCGACAAAATTACTAAAGACACAAAAAACCAAAGCTAAAAGTGCAAAACTGATTTTCCATTTAATACTTAATTTCATAATTTACTTCCAAAGTCCATTTTTTTGTTTGTTTTGAGCAAATACAAGGAATATTTTTTTATCCTTGATGGTAATTACGCCCTTTTAAAATCGTTAAGCTCAAACTGTGAGATTTCTCGACCATAGAAAAATTTCCCTATTTCAATACCCGTATTAATATACTCTAGACATCATCATTCTTAGCGTTTCTCTTTCCTTTCTTCATAATAAAATTCCACTTTATTTAAAAAGAGTAGGGCATATGATTTGTATCGTAAGAGTAGCAGCACGATAGCATGGTGCTTATCTGATTCTACTGACCCTTCATCATTCCAGGCCCCATCATTCCAGGTCCCATCATGTCAGGCATACCCGGGTGATCAATCATCATGCCTGCACGCTCATCAGGCGTCATGTTCATCATTCCCATCATTCCACCTCGACTGCGTGTACGCTCCCCCGCAAGGGATTTCACGTACGCAGCCAGTGTCAGGATATCCTCGGCTGACATGGCGTCACCGTGGGAAGCCATGGGCGTACCATCAAGACCAGTAGCTATTGTAAAAAAAATATCTTGTATACTTGCACCACGTTTGAAAGCTTCAGAAGTGAAATCACGCGGCTTTATCGAGAGGCCCCAGTCGTCCTTAAGTTCATCTGCCTTTGGGCCGTTGCCGCGTCCCTGCCTACCATGGCATTCAAAGCACTTAGCCTGCTCATAGAGCCGTTGCCCTCGGTTGACCAACTCTGCGCCGATGGGAATAGTTATCTTAGGTATCGTGATCAGAGGATCGATATCTTCTTCCGCAAACCGTTCCGTGAAGGTCTTGACGTAGTAGGTGACCATCCATTTCTCTTTCTTACTTAGGCCAACCCAGGGCAGCATGGCTGTACCCCTGAGACCGCGACTTATGGTTGTGTAAATATCCTCGTCCGTGGGCAAAGAGCCAGAGGGTGTGGAACGAAACTTGTATATTCCAATGGTAAAGTCCCGCGGCTTGGTACGCATTTCGTCTGCCCTTTTACCCCTGCCGTTGCCTTGTTCCCCATGGCACACAGCGCAGCGTTTCTCGTAGATCCTGCGTCCCTCAGATATTGTGTTATCATTTTCCACTGGACGCGGTCCATGCAAGTCTACTTCTATTTCCTGGCCCGCCATCCACTGCATCATCTGATTCATCCCTTCCATCATCCCACGCCCCATCATACCACCCATCTGGGTATAGCCATAAGCTACTATTAATACTAAAATTATTATGCTTAACATAATTATTCGTTTCATAAAATGTTCACTCCACTAAATAGCACTAATCAAATTATATCTTTCTTCTTATCTTTTCCACATATAATCTTTTACATTTTTAGCCATTGGCTTTCTGTCATAAGGTGACAGGATTAGTCTTAAACGGTTTTTTTCGTCCCGAAGGTCTAGACTCGCACTAAGATTCCTAAGACCCTGTTTCTTCTACTCTACTGAGGAATGCTGGTTTTTTTGTCTTTGTAAAGGTCGTGTTTAACTCGGAAGTCTTACCGGCTTTTACTTCAATCTCTTTTGTGACCTCTTCAAATCCTTCGTGCCAGAATCGGACTTTATATTTCCCTGGAAGTAAATCTTTTATCTCAAAATTACCATTTGCATCTGTAATAGCAACATAAGGATGCCTGGATGAATATACATAGGACCGCATCCATGGATGTGCATCACACTTTACATCAATTAGTCCTGCAACTCTGTTGGGTTTTTTTATAACCTGATCCTTAAAGGGGAGCGCCAGGTTAAATACTGTCTGCCTTACACCTTCCCTGATTATTTTGCCCAAAGATGTATTGTGAAGAAGAGGGTCACTGTTTTTTATTATATACTTTGACTTTACATAAGAGATGCCCACAAGGGGTTCAAACCTGCATTTAAGGTTATCTATAGTAAGGTCTTTTTTGGGAGCGGCCTTGCCTTTTTTTACCCCCTCGACTATGACCAGAACGTTCTTGACCTCATTTGATGAAGATAGAACATATATCATTGCCTGCTGACTTTCACTGCAAGTCCTCCGTATTTTCTCAGCATCCTCTGGTTTTTCATCAGGAGAAATTTTAATCGGAATTATAGGGTCTTTAACCTTTTTTGCTACTTTAATCTTTCCACTAATAGTCCCTCCATTCTTTACCTCTACAACCTCATATTTAACCTTTTTGGCAAAAGATAAAGAAGGGATTAAAAGTGAGACAACCACCATAAATACCATAATCTTTTTCAAAGTTAACCTCCCTGTATATTTATTATGATTCTTATTCATCACTGGAAAAGAGATAAGCTTTATCAAGGCTGATCCATAAATCTAACATTTCTCCAAGAATATTATAAAATTTTCCACACTCAGCCTGAGCCAGTCTATTTTTAAACTTATCTGTCCACCTGCTCAAATGATCAGCCATAAATTTACGTTGTGCATCCTGAACTATTTCGATATGTTCTGTCTCATTATCTTTAATGGCTATAGACTCCTTATAAGTTAGAATATGCATAAATTCAAGTTCAGTAGCAATGTGGTCTACCCTGTCAGGCATTTCCTCAGAGATTTCAAGGCCAAAGGCCTTATAAAACCCGGCAATATCCGCAAACTGAGCTTGCTCTGTCAGTGCGTGCTGGGGTGTTTCCATAGTGTATTCAGTTTCATATGGAGGAGCTAATAGTTTTCCATGCGGTTCAAAAAGCTCTGTATATTCTTCAAGTAATCCTGCATAACCCTGAGAAATCAGCGCCTTTTCCAATCTCTCAATAAGAGGATAAAACTCCTCTCCACCTTCTATTAACTCAAACAGTTTTTGCCACGTAGTTATATATTCAGAAGTCAAAAATTTAAACTGTTTTTTATCAACCTGTCTGAATCCACCAGCTAACAAACTATAAGCTTTACTCCTCAGTTGGGCAGTTGTTATCTCATTTTCAACTGTAGTCATAGGTTCTCCTATTTTTTTGCATGGGTCGGGGCAGAATCAAATATTAAAGGAGTCCAGACTAATGAGATTGATTTCATACCATTAACGTCGCTTTCACTTCCATTCCAGACCGCAAGATTGATAAATGTCTGCTTACCCAGTATAAACTCAGCATCAGACTTTTCAGCACGCTTAATATCCCTGAGAAATACAACCGTCCACTTGCCATTATGATATTTAGCCGAAGCAGATACATCCTGCTTAACCTGTCTTGTTAAGGTGCCAAATCCTTCTGCGATGTATTCTGCCATCGTTGCCTTTTGTGAAGGTCTTCCCGGATACTCCTTTTTTAAAATCTTATCAACAGGTGAAATCCATACACCCTGAGTCAGAGGCTGACGGGCCCCTAAATTTCTGCGTCCGTCAAAGTCTGCCTGCCAATCTGCCCTCCACTGCCAGATATTAACAGGTTCTCCCTTGGACCCCATCAGCGGGGATGGATTATAGCCTGATGATAGATTCACCGGAAACATTATAGCTATGGCATCCCTGAAAGTATCTACAGCATTTTCTATATCCTCGATTTTATCTTCCCAGGAAAGCTGAAGGGCAACCTTTTCCCCATTATGAAGGGCCTTAATAGATACCTCCGGAGCCTTTTTAGACAGGTTTAAAACAAAGTTCACCTCTTTATTAAGCGCCTTGATAGATTTCTTTGGAACAGACCCTCCAGCCAAAGGATTTGTTATTTCCTGAGCTACTAATTTAATGGAATACGGTTCCGCCTTATTCCATATATCATCATTGGGATCCAAAGTCAGGGTCTGTTCTGTATAGTGAACCCTGATACCACTCTCTGCAGAGGCAAAAGAAGCTCCAAAATAAAGTGGCAGTATAAATATGCTTATTAATGTTATAAGTAATATCTTTCTGTTCATTTTCTTCCTCCTTCAGTCTAAACTAAGTTATATCCATACGATAAACATCAAGTTTTTTGTCATAAAAGTCCCGAACTACTGGTGGTTCACTAATAGGAGCCTTAGCGACTAACTTCCCTTTAGCGTTATACCCATAAGCAACATTATTCTTTACCTTAAACCGCGTCATGATCTCAGGTGAACTTCCCAACATAACCAATAAACCTTTTAAAACAGAGTCATCAGGAACAACTTCTCTGTAAGTCTTAATTGCCTTTTCAACCCTTGGTCCAAACATCTGCCTTAGATAAGGTATTGGAACATGGATAGGGGGAATATAATAAACATTGGGTTCTGTGCCAAACTGTGGATATAGCGGCAATGCAAGTTTTTTAATATGAACAAGATAATCTATGGGGTTATCCGCTTCTGCTTTTTCCGGGGTATTGAGCCATCCCTGAATACGGATCTTCCCAATACATTGCTCCATACATTGCGTCTGTTCTCCCTGTTCTATTTTAGGATAACAGGCTACACATTTTTCTGACCTCCCTGTGGTTGCATTGAACATAGGTTTTTTATATGGACATCCAGCAATACATTGTTTGTAACCCTCGCATCTGGCCTGATCTATGAGGACAACGCCATCTTCAGGTCGTTTATAAACAGCCTGCCGCGGACAATTGGCAACACAGCCAGGATATGTACAATGATTACATATCCTGGCAACGTAGAAAAACCATACTGGATGAGGCAATGAGTTTATATGCATTCCTCCATTAATCTGCCCCCCGCCAATCTCATCTTCCCCTACGTTAGGGTATGCCCAGTCCTCAAGCTCCGGCAGAAAACCCTCTACATTTTTTCTCTCTTCCAGCGCCTTTTCAAATATCGTCTTTCCTGTATACATATCTCCCTTCCATGATCCACCGCCGATCTTCTCTAAAATCTTGGCATCCCATGAGAGAGGGTAACCTCCATAAGGCTTTGTCTCAACGTTGTTCCAGAACATATACTCCTGGCCGCGACCAGAGGTCCAGGTGGTTTTACATGCAATTGAACAGGTCTGACAAGCAATACATTTATTGATATCAAAGACAGCAGCAAACTGTTTTTTTTGTCTTGGAACGTCATAGGGGTATTTCATTTTTCGGTCAATCTGCCAATTATATACGTCTTTCATAACATACTCCTCCTCTTTCCAGGTTTATATAATGTATCTGCCATCAAGGTATTTCTTAAATAACTTAGTTTCATACCCGGCTCTTACGCCTTTCTTGGCAGGTCTCCATAGACCCTTGCCATTCTCTCCTCCATCTTCTACCTTTGTAAATTTAACAAAAGACTCACGAGGCGCGCCGTTAGCACAGTGAACATCAGGGCAGAACCCTTTCCCAATCACCTGTCCCATTAGATCCTTTCTGACCATTGTATCTGTAAGGATGGTCGGTCTTAACCATGAACGTGTGCCGCTCTGATGCCCGCCATAGCGGTACATGGCCTGATAATTTGTTTCACTGTTTTTAGCCAGCCCGTCTTTACGGCTCTCATGCCCTTTGACACTGCCGAAGGTAGCTGTTTTGAAATGGAACCAGGTTCGGGCTACTCCACGCGGGGTGCCTCGATAATACCTTGCCCGCAGCATACACCTTGCAATTTTATATTCATGGGGGCGTTCCTGCCAGCCCGTAAAGGGCTGATCCTCAGGGTCAGCATCAACCCAGATATAGTCACCATCTTCAATTCCAAGACTTCTTGCATCATCTGGATTCATATCAACAAAACCTTCTCCAACCCATGGTTTGCGTTTATCTTTCCTGTACATATCACCAAATGGTCCATTAAGCACTGCCAGAAAATCAAGGTCAACAAACATCGAGTGGACACTATGCCTGTACTTTGGCGTAAGCCAGATAAACCTGAAGTTCTCCTTAATCAAAGGATGCTCAGTCTTTAATACATTGGCAGGAGAGTAAACAATATTTCGCACCTGTCTGGTCTCTCTTGATAGATCTCTTCTTGAGAATCCATAATCTTCAGGTGTCTTGGGTTTAATTAGTGGATGGGGTTCAGCAACAATGACATTCGGCTCATAGAATGTAGAATCAATCGGCTCTCGATGCAGGGGCATATTCTCACCGTAATCCTTGAACTCAGGCTCATCCCTGTAAAACTCAAGGCGTCCTGTTTTGTTATACCATGGCTTTGATTCATTGCTCTGGTCATAACCAATAAATTTAGGATAGGTTCTTCCCATCATCATTACCGGGATGCCTTCTTTTGCCAGCTTGAGTATCTCTTCAATTTTATACCCTTTCATCATATTGCAATGGTCAAGTATGCGCTGTATATATGGTTTGGCAAGGTGCTTCTTATCTATAAACGCCCAGTAATCATTAAACCGTTTATCTCCAGTCAGTTTTGCCAGCTCAGCAGCTACACCTTTATAGGTTTCTGTATCACTCCTCGTATCGTGGATACGTTTTATCTCACCAAGGGGCATTGCCTGCATAAAAGGATTGGTGCATGACTGGGTAATGTCATGCATGTTGTACTCGCCCCAGCTGTCAATGGCAAGAACAATATCCGCGTACTCACAGGATTCTGTCCACCACCATTCATTCACTATAAGGACGTCGATCATACGCTTATGCATTTTTGGAGCGCGATATGCTGGATGGCGTACGAGGTTCATAACTATTTCATAGTGTCCTTTAGCATTTCCAAGGATAGAGTTAGAGCCAGAAAACCAGAAGGATTTTGTTGGCGTCGGCATATGGGTTTGGCCATTAAAATAATGCCCGTGCACCTTTAAAGGTTTGTCAGTATGTGCATAGAAATGGGCTGACTGCATGCCAAAATATTTTTTAATCTTAGGAGGTTTTTCAGGATCGAGGGTAACATTGAATGGATTTTCAGCTATATACTGGGGCATACCATTGAAATATGCAGCACGGTAATTGCCTGCGTAGCTTCCAACATTGCCGCCAAAAAAGCCGACGTTCCTCGTAAGTGCCGCAACAAGGAAAATAGTCCGGTCTTTCTGGTCAGCATTAAAGAATTGGTTAGGTCCCATACCAACAGTAAAGAGGACATGCTCTGGATTTGCTGCAAACTGGCGTGCAAGACTGTAGATTGCTGACTTTGGCGCCCATGTAATCTTTGAGGTGTTTTCCGGTGTCCAGGTATCATCCAAATGCTTTCTAATAACATCAAATACAGGGCGGACCTTTACATCTTTACCATTTATCCT
>SDBV01011941.1_pt1 | contig 11184 bp, 9 predicted proteins | sample 2277081 | NCBI WGS metagenome assembly SDBV01 (sample SAMN10402039, study PRJNA504765) | marine sediment metagenome | isolation source: marine sediment core GS10_PC15, 223 cmbsf | place: Arctic Ocean: Southern Knipovich Ridge | collected 2010
GGAGTACCCTGAATATTTTGATATTATCTTTTTTGTGCTGCAGCGGGAAAGCACCCGGGCATGGCAGGACAACTTCCCTGCCGAGCAGGTTGAGCGGCTGGATCGCTGGCGCATAGCCTGCCAGGAGGCCGCTGTGGGAATCCTCGAACGGGTCAACTTCGCCCCAGCTCAGAGGAGGCGGGCCATCGTCGATGCCATCTGGGGCATGTTGGCCGGAGTAGTGTTCTATTTCGGCAAGGACGATTCCTTTGACACCGTCGCAGCTGAAGCAAAGGCCCTGCTGCTAACAGCCATTTTCGGCCATAACGGTGAAGCCAATGTGCTTTAGGAGCAAGCGGACCAGTGATTCGTAAAACGATAAAACAAGCACGTTTGTCATGCCTGGTATTGCCAAAGCGGGCACAAATTGCTATGATGTATTCTGGCGACATCTTGGGAAACCAGGATCGCCGGCAAGTATTTAATCCGTTCGAGAGCAGGAACACAAATTTAATTAGAAATTAGAAAGTGGGGCCATGATTAGCGATCAAAAAGCGAACAGGGACTCGGCCAAGCTCTATGTCGGCTTCGATATTGGCTCAATAAGTTTAAACTTGGCGGTCCTCGACGAAGACGGCCAACTTCTGGAAGAATCTTACACTCGCGTACACGCTCGCCCGGTGCAGACAGCTCTGGATATTCTCGGAGAGTTCTTCGCCCGAACCGATGCTTCTCGAGTAGCTCTCTTAGCGGGTACTGGCACTGGGGCACGACTTGTAGCCAAGCTGTTGGGCGTACCCTTCATTAATGAGATCATCGCCCAGGCTCGGGGACTGCGCCACGTCGAGCCCAATGTGCGAACCCTGATCGAGATGGGCGGGGAAGAATCAAAGCTGGTCTTCCTTTCCAAAGACGGGGGAGCCGAACTGATTGAGGACTTTGCTACTAATACGGTGTGTGCGGCTGGAACGGGCAGCTTCCTGGATCAGCAGGCCAGCCGACTAGGACTAAATATCGAAGGTGAATTCGAAGCCCTGGCCCTAAAGAGCAAAAATCCTCCCAGAGTTGCTGGCAGGTGCAGCGTGTTCGCCAAAAGCGACATGATCCATCTACAGCAGCAAGCGACTCCGGACTACGACATTGTAGCCGGGCTCTGTCTGGGATTGGCCAGGAATTTCAAAAGCAACGTCGGGCGTGGCAAAGACTTTATTCGGCCCATAGCATTCTGTGGCGGGGTGGCTTCGAACAAAGGGGTGGTCCGAGCCTTCGAAAACGTGTTGAATCTAAAAGAGGGAGAGTTGGTAATTCCCTCCTGCCATACCAGCACCGGAGCCATTGGGGCGGTACTGACAGCCCTGGATAACTCGGGCGATTGGCCCGGCCAATTCCGAGCCGACAAGCTCAAACAACACCTTAGCAATCGGGGCTCGACCGGTGAGCGACTCAGCAAACTTGTTGAACCTTCGGACAACGAACAGTCGCACTGGACCATGCGACAACTCCAACCCCAGGAGAAAAACGTCAGCGCATACGTGGGAGTGGACGTCGGCTCAATCTCCACTTGCCTGGCAGCCATCGACGAAGAAGGGCGAATCTTGGCCAAGGCTTACCTGATGACCGCTGGGCGACCGATTGAGGCCGTCAGGAATGGTCTGCGAGAAATTGGCCAATCCCTGAAGGATCAAGTGGTGGTCAAGGGCATAGCCACGACCGGTTCAGGACGTTACCTAACCGGGGATTTTGTCGGCGCTGACCTGGTGGTGAACGAGATCACCGCTCAAGCCACGGCTGCCGCGGCTATTGATCGTGAGGTCGATACCATTTTCGAAATCGGAGGCCAAGATTCCAAATTCATCAGCCTGGACAACGGCGTGGTGGTAGATTTCGAAATGAACCACGCCTGTGCAGCCGGGACAGGCTCGTTTCTCGAAGAACAGGCGGAGCGACTGGGCATTGCCATCAAGGAAGAATTCGGCGACTTGGCTCTGAACAGCGATTCACCCGTAAAGCTCGGCGAACGCTGCACCGTCTTCATGGAATCTGACATGATCCGCTACCAGCAGCAGAACGTGCCCATCGGGGATCTGGTAGCTGGGCTGAGCTATTCGATCGTGCATAACTACCTCAACCGCGTCGTGGGCCCCCGGCGAATCGGCAAACGCATATTCTTCCAGGGCGGGACAGCTTTTAATAAAGGTGTTGTAGCCGCCTTCAACGCCGTAACCGGTAACAAGGTTACTGTACCCGAACACCACGAGGTTACCGGAGCGATCGGCATGGCCCTGATGGTCAAAAAACAGATGGCTGACAAGCCCCAGATCAAGCAGAGCAAGTTTCGGGGCTTCGATGTTTCCGAACGGGCCTACAAAATCGAACCATTCGAGTGTGAACATTGCGCCAATAATTGTGAAATCAAAAAAGTTACCATCGAAGGTAGCGACGCCCTGTACTACGGCAGCCGCTGCGACCGCTACAATCTCAAAAAAGAAAAAGGCCTAGGTGACGATTTGCCCGATTTGTTCAGCGAGCGTCAAGAGCTGCTGGAAAAGTTCGCTGGTATCGCCGAAGAACAGCTCCACAGCAAAGGCACGGTGGGCATTCCCCTGGCTCTGAGCAACTACCAATTACTGCCCTTCTGGGGGAGGATGTTCCGAAGCCTGGGCTTTAAGGTTCTCAGCTCGGGTCCATCGACCAAAAAAATAATCAGAAAGGGCGTGGAAACTGTTCTGAGCCAACCCTGCTTCCCGGTAAAGGTAGCTCACGGGCACATCGACAAACTGATCGAGAAGAAGGTGGACTACATCTGGCTGCCCAGCGTAGTCAGTATGCCCGCTGAGGATAAACGGCAGAGCCGCAACGTCTTGTGTCCTTACGTGCAAACAATTCCTTACCAGGCGAAGGTAGCCCTGGACCCCCAAGAACGCGGAGTAAAACTGCTGGACACTCCCGTGCGTTTTCAGGATGGCCGACGGCTGATGGAGAAGGACTTGTCCGTGCTCTGTAGTCAACTGGACGTGACCCGCAAGCAGCTCAGCCAAGCCATTGATGACGCCGAACGGGCTCAGCGGAATTTCGAAGAAGCTTGTCGAAAGCGTAGCCAGGAAGTACTTGATAATCTCGGGCCCGAGCAGCGAACGGTGGTGATTGTATCCCGGCCTTATAACGGCTGCGATCCGAGTGTATCTCTGAACGTGCCCGCCAAACTGAAAAAGATGGGCGTGTTGGCCATCCCCCTGGACATGCTGGACCTGCGCGGAAAATTGGCGGAAGAATGGCAGTCGATGTACTGGAAATACGGACAGCGCATATTAGCCGGCGCCGAAGTTATCCGCCAGGACCCCAGACTGTATGCCATCTATTTGACCAATTTCAGTTGCGGCCCGGACTCTTTCCTGAATACATTTTTCAAACATGCCATGGGCAACAAGCCCTTCCTGACTTTGGAGATTGACGAACACTCCGCTGATGCTGGTGCGGTGACTCGCCTGGAAGCCTATCTGGAAAGCCTGCGAAATGTCGAAAAGCTGCATCCGGGCCAGAGCAAGACGACCATCCTGCGCGACAGCAAAGACAAGCCCGATCACAGTCGTCGCACCGTCTACGTCCCACCCATGGGCGATCACGCTCAGGTGTTGGCCTCAGCTTTTCGACGTTGTGGTCAGCCCGCCAAAGTGCTGCCGATGACCGATGCCGAATCGTTGGCCCTGGGCAGACGTTACACTACGGGCAAAGAATGTCTGCCCTGCACGGTAACCGCGGGTGATATGCTGCGAGTGGTCTTTAAAAAGGATTTCGATCCTGAGCGGACAGCCTTCTTCATGCCCAGCGGCTGCGGACCTTGTCGATTCGGGCAGTACAACAGACTACACAGGCTCATTCTGGCTGACGTGGGTTATCCGAATGTGCCGGTCATCGCCCCCAACCAGGACAAGGATTTCTACGAGGATTTCAAACAGTTCAAGCAGGATCCGACCAAACTTGCTTGGCAGGGCATTGCCGCGGTCGATTTGCTAAACAAGGCTCAGTTGGCCTTACGTCCCTATGAAATCGTAACCGGTAGCGTGGATGCGGTATATGAGTTGTGTCTCCAGCGAGTATGCATGGCTATTGAGAACGGCGAAGACCTGCAGAAAGTAATGAATTTCTGTGCCGAGCAGTTCGAGAAGGTTGATGTGGATCGTTCTGTGTCCAAGCCTTGGATCGGCATAGTGGGAGAGATCTTCGTTCGTTCTCATCCATTCAGCAACCAGAATATCGTGCGTAAACTAGAGGCTCTGGGGGCTCAGGTCACGCTGTGCGGCTTTGCCGAGTGGATGTACTATACGAATTTCACCCGGTCTCGCACCTCCATGCGTGAGCGGGATATAAGTGGCTATCTCTCCGGCCGCCTAAAGAATCACATCCAGCACCGGATCGAAAAGAATTATGCCCGACCCTTTGAACGGCTGCTGGGACCGATCGCCGAGGAAGACGTGCGCAAATGCCTCAAAGCAGCCGCACCCTACATACATGACAGTTTTGAGGGAGAGGCAGCTCTAAGCGTGGGCAAAACTGTGGAATTCGCTCATGCCGGAGCCCACGGTGTAATCAACGTCATGCCCTTTACTTGCATGCCCTCGACCATCGTCAGCTCGCTGATGAAGAAGATCCAAAAAGATCTCGGAGCCATGCCCGCGCTGAGCATCGCCTACGACGGTCAAGAGCAGGCCACCACCGAGACTCGCTTGGAAGCCTTTATGCACCAAGCCCGAGCCTTTCAGCAAAAAAAGGCACAAAGAAACAAAGGCGCAAAGGGGCAAAGCAGAACAGTTGCCGTTTCTCAGTAACTATTTATCATTGGTTAGCAGATTGCGGCTGGCATGGGGGCCTTGACCACGTAAGACCAACTGGGCCGCCGGACAGATTTCTTGTTGACGCATATGCTCAAGAAGCTCTTGAGCTTTTCTACGAGCCTGAAGGTCATCCAAAGCGTCAAGCCCAACTCGCATTACCAAAGTATAATTAGAAGTCATCCCGAAACCTGCTTTCGTAGCGAGAACGAGTAATTTTGTTGTCTGGCAAGAAGCGAAAACGAAGAATATTTGGATAATATATTGAGTTTGAGCGACGCGGCCAGGCAGTAAAAGGGCCGTTCGCAGCAGAAATTGGGGGTTTGGGATGGCTTCTCGCCACAGTGAACAGCTCCCAGTTTGGCTAGAGAATAATATTCTTACACCTCCAGCCTACAGCCTCCAGTCTCAAGCCTTCTTTTTTGGGCTGTCAACTTCCTGCAGATAAGCCAAGGTGCGTTCGAGTTCACCCTTAAGATGGCTGATTCTCAAGAGACTCTTGATACGAATGAGTAGTTCAAGCTTGTTGATAGGTTTGGAGAGAAAATCATCCGTGCCCGCAGCCACCGCTCGTTCGATGTCGCCCAACTCGTTTAGAGCTGTTATCATCACCACCGGAATATCGCAGGTAGTCTCGTCCTCTTTGAGCCGACGGCAGACCTCAAAACCGCTCATCTTCGGCATCATAATATCCAGCAGTATCAGATCCGGACTATGCTCAGCCACAGCCCGCATAGCCTGCACACCATCTTGGGCCAAAATCACCTTACAACTCAAATCCTCCAGATAAGCCTGGAGTAATTCGAGGTTTTGTAAATTGTCGTCCACCACCAGGATGGTGGCTTTGCTCGGATCAATATCCACTGGGACATTGGACTTACCTGCCATGTTCGCTCCTTAAGTAGCTAAAACAATGCTCTGCAACAACTAATTACACGCCGTCAGGGATGAATTGTCAATGGGAAAAACTAGCCATCGCCAAAGGCCACAATAACCTTGGTAGGGCACTTTTCGCTGGCAGGGGCCGGGTCGGCCTTATCGTAATCGTCGTAATTAACCTCAGCCAAGTTGGCTTTGACCTCGAACAATTCTTCCACCGCCTTGACACAGGCTCCGCAGGCAATGCAGCCAACCTTGCAGATGCTTTTCATAGCTCTGCCGGGGTCGTGGTTATTGCAGGCCACCGCATAGATGCTGTCCTTGGGGAAGGGCATACGGGCAATTATATTCCGCGGACACTCACGGGTGCAGGCTCCGCAGTTGGTACATTTTTTGTAGTCGATCACCGGCAAATCTTCAACCATACGGATGGCATCATATCGGCAAGAGCCAAAACAATCTCCAAAACCCAAACAGCCAGCCGTGCAAGCCTGTACACCGGGCACTACGTTGGCCTCGACGCAGGTACTGATAGAACTATAAACAGCTCGGCCCAGCCGATCAGAACCCCTAGCCTGACAGCGAACCACCGGGCGCACGGGATGACCAGCGACAATCTCGATGCCCATAATATCAGCTATCATGGCAGCCGTGTCCGGTCCACCAACAGGGCAACCCTCAGCAGCCAACTTTCCTTGGACGACTGACCGAGCGAAACTCGCACAGCCCGCAGCTCCGCAACCACCACAGTTGGCTCCGGGAAGAATCGCGTTGATCTGATCAATTCTCGGGTCGGTATCGACGTGAAAGCGAACCTTCGCCACGCCCAAGGTAATGGTAAACAGCAAAGCCAAACCCAGCATCAATGCCGCCGCTAATAGGATTGTCAAAAACACGTCTTATAAAACCTCTTATCTTTGTTCTCTGCGAAATCAGGGCAATCAGCGTCAAAAAATTCTTTATCCTCCGATACCGGAGAATCCCATAAAGGCCATTGCCAGAATAGCTGCTACAATCAAACTAATACCCACTCCGCGAAAATCACGGGGCACATCCGAGAAGTTCAATCTTTCGCGGATGCCCGCCATCAGGCAAATAGCCAAGGTGAATCCCAAACCATTTCCCAAGCCAAAGAGCAACGCCTGGGCGAACTTCCAGGAAGCAGCCACGTTCTGCTCACCGGCTACCAGATTGTACCCCTTTACGTCAATCCACAGACAACAGCCCAGAATGGCGCAATTGGTGGTGATCAGGGGTAGAAAAATCCCAAATTTCTCATACAGAGACGGAAAGAACTTCCGCAGGAACATCTCCACCAACTGTACCGTGCCGGCAATGACGAAGATGAAAATGATAAAACGCAAGAAGCCCAGATCAATGTGAAGGCTGCTGGTGTTGAGCAGATAAAAGATCACCAGGTTGTTGATGAGCCAGGTCAGGCAGGCCGCCACGGTCAGCACAAAGGTAACAGCCATTCCCATACCCAAAGCCATGTCCACCTTGTTGGACACTCCCAGGTAAGGGCAAAGACCCAGGAAATAATAGAGCACGGGGTTGTTGATCAACACCGCCGTCAAAAGGATCAGTAGCAGCTCAACTGTCATGGCTAGCCTTTCCTTTCTTCAAGTTTGCGGCGAATGAAATTGTTAGCTCCAACCACCAACCCAAAAGCCAAAAACGCCCCCGGTGCCAATTTCATAATTGTCCACGGGGTAAAACCGTCCCACATCACCCGCATATTCAGCCAGGTACCGTCGGCCAATATCTCGCGAATGCTGGCCAAGATCAGCAGAGCTAAGGTAAAGCCCAGCCCCATGCCCAACGCATCAGCTAAGCTGGGCATCAGTCTGCTCTTGCTGGCACAAGCTTCAGCGCGAGCGATAATAATGCAGTTGACAATAATCAGCGGAATGTACGGGCCCAACGTTCGTGACATGTCATACATATAAGCCTTGAGGAACATATCCACGATGGTCACGAAAGTGGCAATGATGATGGTAAAGACCAATATTCGCAAATGCGGCTGAAGGAAGTTCTTCAGCAGCGATACAAAAAAGTTGGAGCAGAACAACACGAAGGTGGCTGCCAACCCCATGGTAATGGCCCCTTCAACGCTAGCGGTTACCGCCAGGGTTGGGCAAATCCCCAGGACCAGGCGCAGAACCGGGTTCTCCGGCAGGATGCCGTTTATAAACAGGGCCAACGAGCTTGGTTCGTTACTTTTGACGGCCATGTATATCAGTCCTCTTGCTTTACTTGGGCGGCCACTTTCCCAGCCGAGTCGTTGATAATAGCCACCACCGCTTTGGAAGAAATCGTCGCTCCGGTAATGGCTTGAATCTTATAGGGCTTATTAGGAATGGTCTTGACTACCACCAACTTCCTGTCCAGAGACAGGGTTGTTCCGTCCTCGCGCGGCCTAAACTTGCTCTTCCAGCGTTCTTCATCATTTATATAGTTCCCAAAGCCCGGCGTCTCCACGTCCTCCAGTATATCAATGCCTACCAGGGAGTCCGCTTGAGCGTTCAGGCCGATCAGTAATTTGATATCGCCGCCAAAACCTTTGCCCTTAGCCACATAAGCCCAGCCCAAAAGCTTCTCTTGGCCGTCTTCTGAGCAATCGAAAACCCGATAGACCTGGTATTCTTCGATGGAGTCCATCTCTGAAGTCTGCAAATTATCCGCTTTATCAGCTCCGGGGATTGTTTTAGCGATAGAGTCGCGGGTAGCTTTTTCCTGATTGGCTAGATAGAGCGGATTGGTCCAGGCGCATATAAAGGCTAAGCCTGATCCGAAGACCACGGAGAGGATCAGTACCAGAGCCGACTGTTTGAGAAAATTAATCACTACAAGATTCCTCGTTCAACTCGCTAAAGACGTTCTATTCTTCTGTTCTTTCGTGTTGCCTTTTTTCTGTCTGTCTTATCTGCGTAATCTGCGAAATCAGCGTCTAATAATCTTTCCGTTTATTTTACCTTGGCGCCCAGCGGGGTGGGCACGGTCCAACGATCTATCAAAGGAGCTACGGCATTCATAATTAGCACCGCAAACATAACGCCTTCCGGATAGCCCGAGAAAATACGGATCAGCATTACCAGCGAGCCGGTGCCAACCCCGAAAATCCATCTGCCCGAGTTGCTCAACGGAGAGCTGACCGGATCGGTAGCTATGAAGAAAGCGCCGAACATTGCTCCGCCGGCAAAGAGATGAGCCAAGGGGTTCATGATCTGCTCCGGAGCAAAATAATGGCCCAGAGTAGCGAAAACCAGAATGGCTCCGATCATTCCCACGGTTATTTGATAGGAAATCGTTTTTCGCCAAAGCAGGTAAAGCCCGCCGATCAAGATGGCCAGGGCTGAAGTTTCGCCCAGACTGCCCGCTACGGTTCCGCGGACTAGGTCGCAAAGAACGATTGGCTTTCCAGCTCGAACTGCCAGCGATGTTTCATACTCCTCAGCGGAAACTTCTTCCAGAGCTTTGAGTTTATCAGACTCGGTAAACTTGGCGATGGCCAATGGCGTAGCTTTAGTGGTAGCGTCAATCCCAGCATAACCTTCTATGGATGGGGGCGCCCAGGTGGTCATCAATTGACCGAAGCAAATCATCAGAAAAGCTCGGCCCACCATAGCCGGATTGAAAATATTCGAGCCCAAACCGCCAAAAAGCATCTTAGCTATCCCCACAGCCACCACTGAGCCGATCACACAAACAGACCAGGGCAACGTCGGGGGTAGAGAAAAGCCCAGGATCAAGCCCGTAATCACCGCCGAAAAATCACCCAGGGAGTTGGGCTTCTTACGGCAAAAATTGAAAATAATCTCTGTGAGCACGCAAGTAGCTACGCAGATCAGGGGCACCTGCAAGCTCCGCCAGCCGAAAATGATCGTCGCCGTTACCGTCAGCGGGATAAGGGCGATCAGTACATCCACCATCATCCGCGATGTGCTCAGCTTCGCCGAAGCGTGCGGCGTTGGACTAACATGAAGTTGATTCTCTTTGACCATTGTTCCTGTGCAGATAAGAGTTATTCGTCAGTACCCATCGCGGAAATATCATTTCTGTCATTCCCGCGAAGGCGGGAAACCAGTTTTTAGGCTGTGAACTCTTGCTGGAGTTCAACCTCGCGGTCGCAGGCAGGGCATCGGCGAGTTTGATTACCCGCACCGCAAATTTAATCAGTCGCTCTTGCAGCTCATCGGCTAACCCCAACTCCTTGACCATAGTATTCGAATTCCTCGAAATAACCAATAACGAATGACTGATGACTAATAACCAATGTTAATGTTCTATTACTTCCCATTCGCTTGTTCCATCTGCCGCAGGGCTGCTTTTCCCGATCGCTTGTATTGCACCAGGGGAATTCGGCTGGGGCAAATGTATGCACAGCAAGCACACTCCACGCATGCTTGAAGGTTCAGTTCACGAGCCATCTCAAATTCACGCAGCTTGACCGCATGGGCAATCCCGGTGGGATTGAGTTTGATCGGACAATGGTCCACACACTTAGCACAGCGAAGGCAAGCTCGCTCGGTGCCGCGATTCAACTGCGACTCGACGAGCACGGAAACGCCGGAGATTCCCTTGGTAATGGGCAGATCCAGGTTTGAAACCGTATTGCCCATCATTGGTCCGCCCATAATTATCTGGGCAGCATTTTCTGTTAGCCCACCGCAGTGCTCGAGAACTTCGCCCAAGGTCACACCGACGGGAACCAGCAGATTCGCAGGCCTAGCTACTCCCTGCCCCGTAACTGTGATTATCCGATGAGTCAGGCCCGAGCCATTGATGAGAGCTTGAGCCAGTGCAGCAGAGGTGCCTACGTTCAGCACTACCACACCCACATGCAACGGCAAACCCTTGGTGGGAATAACTCGCCCTACCACTGCGGGTAAAAGGGCTCGCTCGCCACCTTGGGGATACTTGGTGCGTAATGATTGCACCGCAAGTTGCGGATAGTCGTGTATAGCAATGTGCATAGCCGCGATGGCTTGGGGCTTATTGTCTTCAATCGCGATTATCCCCCGTTGGGCGCCGTTGGCTCGCATGGCCAGCAATAAACCAGCCACAATCCACCAGGGGTTTTCGAGCATGAGCCGATAGTCGCTGGTCAGGTAGGGTTCGCATTCACAGCCATTAAGGATAATCGTGTCGATGGGCTGTTCGGGATTGGCCATCAGCTTTACATGGCTGGGAAAAGCAGCCCCGCCCAGACCGACCAGACCTGCCTCTTGTGCAGCATCAGCGATTTGCCTAGCGGAGCAATCTTCCGGGCTAAATTTTGGCAACTCAGCTGGAGGCCAACTCGGATCAGGTGTTTTGTTCGCGGGGTCAGCGGTAATGGTAACAGCTGGAACCCGAATGCCACCCGCCAGTAAAGTAGTAGTGATCGGCCCAACCTTGCCGGCAATGCCCGTATGCACCGCAGCGGAAATAAAGCCGGTGGGTTCAGCAATTTTCTGACCGGCTTCAACCACATCCCGCGGTTTGACCAGCAATT
>SDBV01011942.1_pt1 | contig 11182 bp, 4 predicted proteins | sample 2277081 | NCBI WGS metagenome assembly SDBV01 (sample SAMN10402039, study PRJNA504765) | marine sediment metagenome | isolation source: marine sediment core GS10_PC15, 223 cmbsf | place: Arctic Ocean: Southern Knipovich Ridge | collected 2010
TTTCACCGCCTCGATCTTGAACTCGCGGCTGAACACTCTCCGTTTCGACATCGCTCGTCCTCCTCAGGAAATCGTGGTATCATACACCCCTTTCCGGGCGTCCACGATCCCTGGGGAAGGCCAACGAAACGGTCGCCAAGGCTACCGGGCGTTTCCGCCAAAACCGGGGGCCAGCATTCGGGTCATGCGGTCCGGGCAGACGATGCCTTGGTCGGTCATGAACTCGTCGCCGGCGGTGATCATCTCTTCGCCGCGCCGGCCGCCGAGAAGTTCGCCGAGGCGCTTTTTGGCTGCCGCCGAGTAGAGGGCCATTTCCCAACGGTCGAACTCGCCAACGGCGGTCTCCAATTCTTCGAGGGCTTGCTCCTTCTTACCACGCGCCGCAGCGACACCGGCGCGAACGAGCCGGGCCAATGGCCGAGGCCAAGACGTTCGTGCATGAAAGATCTTCTTCGCATCACGCTCGGCCGATCGAATCAGCACTGGGTCGTTCAAACCTTGGCCAAGCGAGGCCAACGCGGCCCGGGCACGAAGATGCACCGCTACGCCCCCCAGGAAGGGATGTCTTAGTTCCGCGCGGCGTTTCAAGTGGGGCCATGCTTCGGCGATTCGATCCCACGCGCTGCACCCATCGCCCTCATACAGGTCGATCGACGTGGAGCCGATCAGTTCGAGCGTGTGCTGCATGAGGAAAGGCTCTCGCGGCCATCCCGCCAAGGCACGTTCGGCCTGCCGCCGCGCTTCCTCGACCTGATCGGCGGCGAGCCAGACCGTGTTCCCGAAAAACGTTCGCGGCGCAAAGCCAGCGAACAAATCGTCTCGCTGATCCGCTTCGCGAAGAATCTGGGGAATTCGTCGCGAAAGCTCCTTGATATCACCCAGGAAAAACAAGGAATTGATGGCATCAAGGTTCATTCTTGAGGTTTCGAAGTAAACACCGGTGCAATTCTGACGCAGGATGGCTTCCGCTTCATCGCGAATCCGGATGCCTCGACGCCAATGCCCCAGGAAACCCTCGGCCTCTCCTTTCATTTGCTTAACGACGCCAATCCAGTACGGGTTTTCATGCCGCGTGGCGAGTGCTTCCGCCGTTTTCATCAGACTCACACTTCCAGCAGTGTGGCAGCTCATGAGCACTGTGCGGGCATTCGCATCCATAGCCATAGCCATCGCGATTCGGCCGGGCTCACCTACCCTTCGCGCCAAAAGCCCGTAACGGGGAAAAAAGGCGCAGCCGATAAAACCGTCCATCATGCAGAGCGTGAACCCCGCCGACCCGCAGATGTCGACCCGCACGAGTTCTTCACGAGGAATCCGAGCTTCCTCTCGCTCGCGAAACCGTTTGCCCCGCAGCCAGAGCCGCAGGCTGTCAACGAGGACAATGAAAATCCCATGGCGCAGAGATTTCGGCATTTTCAATCCCACGGCGGAGAGTGTCTCGGCCAACACTCTCCTGCCCTCTTGATAATGGCCACAGCGGAGGAGTTGGTCGGCTGCCAGACGCTTTAGCTCCACGGTTTCGACACCCACGACTTGGTCGGTCGCGATCAGATAGTGCTCGGCTGCCTCGGATCCGCGTCCGGCGTTGGCTAGGGCATCCGCGAGTTTCCTGTGCAAGTCGGGCTCGTCCGAGGGATCGAACTCGCCTAGCCCAAGCACGAACCGGTAGAGTCGGGCGGCTCGATCGAAGGCCAGGGCGTCGGCCGCCCGATCGGCGGCCAGAGCTCCGTAGCGGCCCGCCTTCTCGTTCTCTCCCGCCGCCTCGAAATGAACACAGAGCGTTTCCGGGTCCGCCTCGGGCGACGCTTCCAGTGCGGTCGCCAGCCGGGCATGGCAGCCTCGGGTGTCTGCGGCGGACAAGTTCGCACTGACCGTTTCTCGGATGCGGTCATGGTAGGTTTCCACCTCATCCGGGTGACCCCCGCCCGTGGTGCGGATCAGTTGCTCGGATTGTAGCAATGCGGTCATTCGAGGATCGGGTGTCGACCCGATCGCCCGGCAGGCCTCTTCCATGTGCAGAGGATGGCCCGCTACGGCGATCACGTTGAGTAGTTCACGGGCCACTTGCGGAAGTAGGCCGACGCGGCCCAGCAACATTTCCTCCAAGTCGACCGGCAGTGGTTGGGCCGCTTCGCCAGTACGGGAAACCTCGCCAGGAAGGCGCCGTGCAAGTTCGACGAGAAAGTACGGGTTGCCGTGGGATTCTCGCGACAGGGCGGCCGCACGACTATCCGGGCTGCCTGCATTGGCATCCAAGAGCGTCGCGGCCAGAAGTCGGCTCTCTTCCTGGTTCAGCGGTTGGATCGTGACCTGGCGTCGGTCCGTGTCGGCGGCAGACTCGGACGCAGTTTCCAACAAAGTTTGAAGGCAGGGGCTGCCGAGACGATCCTCGCTACGATAACATCCGACGAACAATAGCGATGGCGAATCGAGTAGTTCGTTCAACAACACGGCGCTATCGGCGTCGCCCCATTGAAGATCGTCCACAAAAAGGACCGTAGGTTGAAGACGTCCCAACCGGCTTAGCAACTGACGCAAGGCATGGACCGCGAGTCGGCGGACCTCCTGTTGCTCGGCGGGAATGGTCTCGGACGCGGACCGATCTCTCACCGGCCGAAGCTGATTCAGGGCAGGAAAGACGCGCGTCAGACACGCAACCTCATCGGGCAAGAGACCCTGGAGTTGGGACGTCGGCATCGTCCGCAAATGGAGGACCAACGCGTCAACAATGCCGTCCAACGCCTTGTACGGCACCGATTCCCGCTCGTAACAGCGGCCGCGAAGCGTCAGGACATCTTGCCGTGACTCAACCTGCTCGAGGAAATGGGCCACCAGGGCCGTCTTCCCGATGCCCGAGGGGCCGTGGACGTAAATGCTCACCGGGCGGCCGGCCAGCACGTCGGCAAGGGCCTGATGTAAATGACCCAGCTCCGCTTCCCGGCCTACAAAAAAGTTGTCTGTCTTGGTGGGTGGTTTTCCAGCGGCCGTGATCCCTGCCGATGGCTTGCATCCGAGCCTTTGCAAAACCTCTTCACCTCGCGGCCGATTGGTTGGATCGGACTGGAGCAACTGTTGACACAATTCGGCCAGGTCCGAGAACTGGGCGTGCTTCAGATCCGAGGGCAGCGGCGGCGGCCCGCGGCGCTTGGCCTTGAGCATTGCGTCGAACCTACCCAGAAAGGGCAACTCCCCGGTGAGCGTCTGATACAGCATGACGCCCACGCTGTACCAGTCGCTGGCCTCGGTAAGCGGTTTCCCCTCGCTTTGTTCGGGGGACATGTAGGATAGCGTCCCCGCCGGCCGGTTCCCCTCGGGTCGATCGGCTCGCTCCAACTCCACATCGACTACCATTCCAAAGTCGACCAGCACGACTTGGCCCTCGGGTGTTACCAGCACATTCGAGGGCTTGACGTCGCGGTGCAGCTTGCCGGCTTGGTGCAGCGCGTCCAGACCCGTGGCCAACTGGCGCAAGCCGTGCCGGAGTCGGGCAAGTTGACGCCCGGAGCCCAGCGGCCCAACGGCATCTGCGGCAGTCTGCCTTAAATGGACTTTGCCGATTGGGGTTTCATTGCGGACGTACTGCGTAAAGTGCTCGCCGTCGACCAGTTCCATCGTAAAGAACCAATGGTCCTCGACGAACCGCAACTCGTCCCGGACAACCAGGTTTGGATGAGTCAGGTTGGAAAGCGCGCGGAATTCCCGCTTCAGTTGGGCAGTCGCGACTTGGTCGGTGTGGTACAGGGCCTTTAGCGCCACGCGGAGGTTGCGCCTTCGATCCAAAGCCCTGTAGACCACTCCCAGTCCGCCGCGTCCCAGTTCTTCCACGATCAAGTAATCCCCCAGGGCCAGCTTCCCGAGATCCCCCTTGCAGAGCACCAACGCTTGCTGGGCGCTGAGGATGTTGCGCTCGACCATCTCGTAGGCAAGCTCGGCGACGGTCCGAGGACTTTGGTCCGACGGCGTCTGGCTTAACCAGGTATCCAGGTCCTCGGCAGTGGTCAGGCCGCTTTCGATCACGGCCCGCTTCAAGCCTTCGACGCTGGTGATCGGCGCCTTGGGGAGCGTCTCCTCACCGGCCATCCGTTGCAGCGCTGCGGCAAGGCCGGCGGCCTCGGTGTGCCAACTCAGGTTTGTCGAAGAAAACCGACCCCTCGACCAAACCCGCTCCAGTTTGCGCAAGCAGCCCTGAAGTGTTTGGAACTCGGCCACCTCGTCGGCGTCCAACTCAGAGGACCCTAGGGCTGACTGCCAAGATACCTGCCCTTGTCGCAAAGCGTCGTCGTAAGCCAGCACACTAGCGTCCAGCCGGCTTACCTTGCGAGTATCATCTGGATCCATCTCGATCTTCCAGGCATTGCTGGAGTTGCTTGACGGCCCTTAACCACGTTTTCCGCACGGCTTCGGCCGAACAATCCACTTGGCGAGAAATCTCCGCGAAGGACAACCCACGCTGATGGTGGAGTTCAATTATCTCGCGATAGTTCCCTGGGAGGCTGCTCAGGGCACGGTTCAGTTCCGCTTCTTCTTCCCGAGCAATGGCAGCCTGACTCGGACTGGTGGCGTCCAAGGCAACGTCAATGCCCAACTGGCCGTCCGGCCCATCCTGATGTAACGAGACCTCCCGGCTGGCCCGCCGCTTGGCAGCCTGCTCGAACCGTCGATGGGCGTCCGCTAGATTGTTCAACAAGATCCGACGCAACCATCCCATCAGCTCGTGTCGAGAATGGCCGGCAAAGCGGGAGAAATCGCGATAGGCTTCCAGGAACGTCTCTTGCACCATATCAGACGGCGCCACTTTGCCCTGAATCTCCGTGGGCAGTTCCTGGTTGGCCACGAGCAGCAAATAGGTGCGACAAGCCTCGGTCAACTGCCCAATTGCCTCTTGGGATCCGTCGCGGGCGGTCCAAATAAGTCGCTCCAAGGGATCGGCTTTGGCGGTGCCTCCGTCGGGCAGATCCTTCGGGTTAGCCATCTTGCCTTCGGTCGTACGTAGCCTAACCCCTCTCGAAGTCCACTTATACAGGATACTCGGGTCGCGCGTGGAAGTCAATCATCCATGAAATCCGTCCAAGTGGCCCGTGCTCAACGCCTGCCTTGGATTTCGGTGTTCGGGACAAATTCGTTTCATCCTGCGATCATTAACTGGAGGCTGGGTCAAGACTTACGCGACGAAGTCTCTTTCTGACGGAAGCCGCTTACACACCTCGGGCGGATTGACTGACACAAATATTAAGAACTTTTCCAGAAAGAAACCACTTTTCGAGGCCGGTTCCAAGCCCGTTCTACGCCGTGTGGAGCAGGGGAGTCCGGCTGAACTCACGAAGACGGATTCTTGCGGCCATACAAAAGAGAGGCCCCCCAAGGTCACCTCATGCACGACAGTATGCAGGACACCCTAGCGGCCAACTCGGCCACCGACGCCGTTCGTTGTCTCTATCTGGCCCGGATGGTCGAGCGGCTTGGCCATTCGAAGGCCGCGCGACGTTGGTACGAGAAGGCCGGTCGATGGTTGGAAAGGATCGATCCCCGGCGGCGGGAATCCAGGCCGGAAACGAAAAACAGGTCGGACGTCACCGCCCAATCACTCCATTAGCGAAGCATATGCGGTGGGCAGCGCCCACCACAAAGAAGCGTCCGGTGAGCACCCGCTAGCAACGAGACAGCTCACCGGCCGGGCATTCCCCGCCTCGCTCGCTTTGCGCGCCTGGGGCAACCATTTGCAAATTATACCACCTTCTCGCCGCCAAAAGGAACCCTTCCTGTGGCGTGTAGCTGCAACCGAGCGTGTGTAAGAGAAACGCGGGCCGCGTGGCAAACCGTATCGATCCTGGCGCTGCACGTCTACGACCGCGAGGCCGTCACCGCTTTCTGCACTGCGGATCTGTCGCTTCCGACAAACATCCCCCATTGTGCCCGGGCGAAACGATGCGTGGAGGCCGACCCGCAGTTGCTGGCGGACACCCAGGCGTATTTGCGCCGGCGAGTCGCCGGTCGAGCACCGGAGCGAACATGGCGGCAGGCCTGGGATCGTTTTCACGGGCTTTACAAGCCGTTGATCAACCGCATCGTAGCAGCGTGCAGTGTGTCACCATCCGACTTCGGTGACTGTGCTCAGGAGGTCTGGTTGGAGATTGTCCGCAAGCTGCCCTCCCTGGATTATGATCCGCAGCTCGGCCGATTCTGCTCTTGGCTTTCCACGGTGACCCGCCGCAAAGTCCTTCAACTGCGCCGCCGCCGGGGACGAATGCCAACGTTGAAGATCGACGAGGTGGCGTTGCGTTTGTGCGATCGGGATCAGGATCCCGCGGTGATCTGCCAGCGGAAAGAAGAACGACAAAGCGTCCATCATGCGCTGGCCGTGCTTCGCACCCGAGTCTCCGCGGTCAACTATCAAGTGCTGCACCTGACCTGGCTGGATGGCCACAGCGCGTCGGAGATTGCCGCCCGGCTCGATCTGACCCGACCACAGGTCTGGGATCGGCGTCATCGCGTCAAACGAGAGCTCCGCCGGCTGATGGAGGATCCCTGCCAAACTGAGGCCGCTGTTGTTGGGACGACGCAACCATCACCGACGAGATCGGCCATGGGATCGCGTTTTGGAAAACTGTCCAAGAAACTTCAAGAAAGCGTACCAGGAGTCGTCGCAGCGCGCAAATACAAGAGTAGAGAAACACAAACATAGATCAACGTGGCCGGCACCAACACCGCCCGGAGCATGGGCGACGGCCACGGATTGATAGAAACCAGAGAAGGCGGCCGATGAGCACAAGCGGCCATGGGAACCATTCACCGGCGAGGCATCCCCCGGGCGCTCACGTTGCGCGCCGGCGGCGGTGGCTGTTTGTATTGTACTGAACCACAACCACCAAGAGGTCGAGCCATGTCATCCTTATTCCGTCCTTGGCGTCGCATGTTCAACACTCCCAGTTTCACCCGCAGTCGGCGGCAGACTCGCCGCGCCACTACCCTTGGTACAAAACGCCGCAGTCGCGGACTGTCCGTCGAGCCGTTGGAGCAGCGAACGCTGCTGGCGGTCAGTGTGCTGACCGACGCGTTGGAGTACACCGCCGACCAGCCCGTAACCGTCACCGCTGGCGGCTTTACCCCGGGGGAAACGGTCGAGTTGGAAGTGCGGAACGTCGATGCAACGCCGCCGCTCGACCTCGGCCCGGATCTGTTTCGATGGCAAATCAGCGATGGGGGTGAGTATGACGACGATTCCACCGACGGCAGCATTCAAAGCACGTTTGAGTTCCCCGAGGGTGTGGCTGCCGGCTCCACGTTCCAGGTAACGACCACCGGGCTGACCTCGGGCGAGGTGGCCACGACGCAATTGACGGTCCTGGAAGGCTCAACCGTCGCGCCCGTCACGCCCGTCACGGTCGTCACGGATCAAATCGACTACGCGCCCGGAGAGACGGTCACGATTTGGGTCGACAATGTCCTGCCGGGCGAGACGGTCGAGCTGCTCGTGCAGCACGTCGACGGCGTACCCAACACCGGGGATGGCCACGATCCGTGGCTGGTCACCGACGGGGCCGAGGGCGACCTGGACGGCATCGAAGACGGCATTATCGAGACCACGTGGCTGGTCACCGAAGACGACAGCGCCAATTCAGCCTTCGAAGTCACTGCAACCGGACTCACATCAGGCGAATCCGCGGTCACACAATTCACCGACGCGTTACCGTATTCCTGGTTTTTCATCTCCGACGTTACCGTGACCGAGGGTGATAGCGGTTATCAATACGCAACATTTCAGGTCGAACTTTGGTCGAATTGGTCTGGAACCCGGACCGTCGATTACCAGACCTACAACGGAAGCGCCACAACCTCGGATGGCGACTATGGGGCCCGTTCCGGACGCTTGACGTTTAGTGGTGTGGGAACCAAATCCGTGTCGATTCGCGTTTATGGCGATCACAAGGTCGAAGCGGACGAGGTGTTCACCGTCAGATTGACGAACCCCACGGGGACACTTGCGTGGCCACACGAACATTACACGACGCATCGCCATTATTGGGAACACCTACACTGGGAACCTTCTCCTCGATGTTTTTTACCCCTAATATCATGCTGGGTGTCGCATACACACTCTTACCTTGAGACACACACTAGCACTCACACCCACCATTCCGGCACACAGATTCTTGACTCGACGGGCGTGGGCACGATTCGAAACAACGATGTGGCGCCCAGCGTGGCGGCAGACGCGGCCGCGGTCACGGTGGACGAAGGTCAGACGGCGGCCAACACGGGCACGTTCTCCGATCCGGGAGACGGCTCGGTGGGCTTGACGGCCTCGCTCGGCACGGTGACCGACACCGGGGGCGGGACATGGAGTTGGGCGTTTGCCACCAGCGACGGCCCGGACGACAGCCAACCGGTGACCATCACGGCCACGGATCCCGGTGGAGCGGCAACCTCGACCACATTCGACTTGACGGTCAACAACGTGGCGCCGACGTTTGCCGACGTCTCCGTGACGCCGGAGATCGACGAAGGCGGGATCGTCACGCTCAGCGGGAACATCGTGGATCCGGGATTCGCGGACACGCAGACGGTGCAGATCGACTGGGGCGACGACTCGCCGCTAACGGAACTCTCCGAGCCCGACCTGCAAAGTCGCTACGTCGTGCTTACCGGTGCCACCTCATGGACCGACGCCGAAGCCGCGGCCGTGGCCATGGGCGGCCATCTGGTGGCCATCAACAGTCAGGCCGAGAACGATCTGGTACGGGACCTCATCGCGAGCACCTTCGGCTACGACGCCGGCGCCTGGATCGGCATCAACGACGCTGCCACCGAAGGCACCTTCGTCTGGAGCAACGGCGACCCGGTAACCTACACCAACTGGCAGAACGGCGAACCGAACAACTCAGGAGGAGACCAGAACTACGGATGGTTTAACTTCAACGACCCCGGCAAATGGGACGATCACTGGATCGGGCCCCATGGGAACGTTCCCGCCGCGGTGGTCGAACTGCCGCCTCTGATCGCCACGCACCATTACCCGGACGACAATCCGACCGGGACCCCGTCGGACATCTACTCGATCCAGATCACCGTCACGGACGACGACGGGGGCAGCGACACCGAGACCCTCCTGGTCACCGTCAACAACGTGGCGCCCACAATCGTGCTGGATCCGGTAGCGCCAATCGATGAGAACGGGATTGTCACACTCGCCGGTACCGTGAGTGATCCCGGTTACTATCAGAATGTGGTTGACAACTTGGACATCGTCGACCGGATGATCGCCGGGACGTTACCCAGCACCACGGCCACGGCCCTAATCGATCAGGCCGACATCAATGACAACGTCTGGGGGCGTTGGGGCTTCAATAACCCGGTGCCCGGCGGCGGCGGAGATGATTACGCAATCCGCGGGACCGGTACGTTGCAGGTCAATACGGCGGGGTGGTTCTCCTTTGCCCTAAGCGGCGATGACGGCGGCCGGCTGCGGATCGATGGCAATGACGTGATTTTCGACGATACGTTGCATCCCTTCCAGGACCGATTCGGCTCTGCCAATCTTACCGTGGGCGCTCATACCTTCGAATGGGTCGGTTTCGAGCGGGGCGGTGGTGCCGCCTGGGAATTCTCCGTCGGCCTCGGGAACGGGAAAGGCGGGCCGGTCAATTTCGCTAACGGCTGGCAGGTGGTGGGTGATCCATCTCCCTTTGCGCAGATCCAACTGTCAGGTCAGATCAGCGTGACGGCCTACCACTTGAACAGGTCGAGCCCAACATGGGAACCGCTTACGGTGACAGTCGTCTGGGACGATGGGTCGTCGAACGTCTATTACCTTGGCAATGGAGCAAGTTCCTTCCAGGCCGCCCACCAGTACCCGGATGACGGCCCGGACCCCGGCACGTCAGGCTCTTACGACTATAACGTCAACGTCACGGTCACCGACGACGACGGCGGTGTCGGTACCGACGACACGACGATCACGGTCAACAACGTGGGGCCCGAAATAGTAGTTGGTGCTGATGGTCTTCTCGATGCGTACGTGATCGACGAGGGCAGTTCGGTGGAGTTGATCCCCACCGACTTCGGCGATCTCGGCGTGCTCGATACTCACACCGCGACCGTCAATTGGGGTGACGGCACCAGCGACGAGACTGTGGCGACCTACGACAGCGACCTCTATTCGGTGGCCACGGGCTCAATCCTGGCGGAATACTGGACCGGCATCGGGGGCACCTCCGTTTCGAACCTGACCGACAGTCCCAACTACCCGAACAACCCCAGCGGCAACGAGCAGTTGGCCAGCTTCGAGTGGCACACGAACTGGGCCGACAACTACGGGACCCGCGTTCGTGGCTACGTCTATCCGCCCGTCACCGGCAACTACACGTTCTGGATTGCCAGCGACGACGCTAGCGAGCTGTGGCTTTCGACCGACGACGACCCCGTCAACAGCCAAACCATCGCCAAGGTGCCGGGCTGGACCAATTCTCGGGTATGGAACAGGTATCCCGACCAGGAATCGGCGGAAATCCCCCTGGTGGCCGGGCAGCGGTACTACATCGAAGCCCTTATGAAGGAAGCCGGCGGCGGCGACAACCTCGCGGTCCGGTGGATGCTCCCGGGCGGCACATGGGAAGATGGGGACCTCGACCAGCCGATCCCCGGTAATCGCTTGTCACCATTTGGCGCACTACCCACAGGCCACATCACCGACACGCTGACCCACGTCTACGCCGACAACGGCGTGTTTACGGTGACGCTCACGGTGGAGGACGACGACACGGGCAGCGATTCGGTCAGCACCTCCGTGACCGTCAACAACGTGGCCCCTGTGGTCACAAGTTTGAGTGTCGATTCGGCGACGATCAACGAAGACGGTTCGGTCACGGTCAGCGGCAGCTTCACCGACGTGGGCACGGAGGACACGCACAGCGTGTTGATCGGGTGGGGCGCCGGCGAAGGTTCTTCTGCGGCGCTGGTAACTCAAGGGGCCGGTGGCGGCACCTTCACCGCCACGCACCAGTACCTGGACGACGACCCCAGCGCGACCTGGTCGGATCTCTACACCATCACGGCGACCGTAACCGACGACGATGGCGGTACAGCCAGTGCGTCCACCAGTGTGACGGTCAACAACGTGGATCCCGTGGCGGCTGCACTGACCTTGAGTGCCACCACGATCAACGAAGACGGTTCGGTCACGGTC
>SDBV01011943.1_pt1 | contig 11181 bp, 11 predicted proteins | sample 2277081 | NCBI WGS metagenome assembly SDBV01 (sample SAMN10402039, study PRJNA504765) | marine sediment metagenome | isolation source: marine sediment core GS10_PC15, 223 cmbsf | place: Arctic Ocean: Southern Knipovich Ridge | collected 2010
TTAGAGGGACTTTTTTAGAGGTTGGTTTCTTAGCAGCAGTTTTCTTTAGAGGGGCTTTTTTAGGGGTTGGTTTCTTAGTAGCAGTTTTCTTTAGTGGGGCTTTTTTAGGGGTTGGTTTCTTAGTAGCAGTTTTCTTTAAAAATGTTTCAAATTTTTTAGTGATTTTGCCTCGATAATATGGTAGTCCACCAGTTTTTTCATTGAATTCTTTATGTATTTTTTGTTTCCATTTAAAGAATATAGTTGTTTCTTTCCCGCTCCTCATGGCATTTTTTCCGGTTATATTTTGAAAAATAGTTATTTCAAGGTCAGAAGGCTCTGGCGCTTTTCGTTTTTTTGTTTTTACTTGCTTCTTAAGCGACTCTAAGTTAATTTTATTTGTAATTTCTATAATTTCATGGCAATCAAGGATATTACCTTTATTATCACTGAAATATGGAAGGTCAAAACTATTTAAATAAATTGCAAAATCGAAGTAATTTGTGTGGTCGATTTCAGGACCCATATATTGAGTAGTGAGAACAATTATATCCTCATCTTTGGAGACAGTGATAATGTTTCTTCTATATTCAGAGTATTGATACAGAGTGATTTTTTCAAAATCATCGATAAAGTTTATTTTTTTAATTTGATCTTTCGTTTTAATTTGAGTATTATATTCATCGAACTTTTTATTCTTAATTGAAGTATTGAGCGCAATTAAGGAATATTCTTCGTCCTTATCAAGCGTCAATTCTAAGAGAGCTTTTATAAAGGATTTAATATTATTCCATTCTGACGCTTTAGCGATTCCAATGATTTCCTTTGGGATGCTTTCAGACATTTTTTCCTAACCTCAGAATAAATTAGGTACACTAAAAAAGTCGATATATCATGTTATTATTCCATCATTATAGAGAATAAAACAAATGATTATTATATTTTTGGATACAATATTTTTTTCATTTCTTCTATATTAGAATATTAGAATAATTCTTTTTTAAAAAATTCAGTTCTATAGTTTTCCTCCGCAATCAAAATTTCTTTAAAGAGTGATATTGATGGGATTTTGATGAAATAATAAGATTAAATGTAATAAAGATTTAAATACGTTATGGACCTGAAAAAGATAACCGATGATGTATATGCTTGCCTTCAGGAAGACAAAGGAATTGGATGTAGCAATTCTGGACTTGTCTGCCACGGCGGTAGAAGTATGGTCATAGATACTTTCTGGGATTTATCTCACACCCAGGAGATGATCTCTCTTTATGAAAGCGTATGGAACGGAATGCCAGATCGTGTAGTAAACACCCATGTAAACGGAGATCATTGCTTTGGAAATCAGTTGTTTGCTGATGCAGAGATAATCGCTAGTCGACAATGCGCCGAAGCCTTTGGTAAAACCGAGATTCCTAAACTCATGCAAAACCTTAAGGACCAGATAAATGCTGATAATATAGTTATAGCAAACTTTGCAAGATCACTGGCAGACTGGGATTTTTCCGGGATAGAGCTGCGTGCTCCCACAATCACATTTGATAAGTATCTTGAAGTCAATATTGATGGACTTATGGCTTGTCTAATACATGTCGGCCCTGCACACACCGCAGGTGATATTATCGTACATATTCCCGAAGTCGGAGTGATATTTGCGGGTGATGTGGTTTTCCGTCAGTGTACACCTGTGGGCTGGGAGGGTACTTATAAAGTATGGCTTGACGCGCTTGATAAAATTATTGAACTCAACCCGGAGGTAATTGTACCAGGGCACGGACCACTCTGCGGGATTGAGGGTGCCATGGAGTTGAAAGAATATTTCATATATGTCCGCCAAGAGTCGAAGGTTCACTTTGATGCGGGAATATCTGCTCTTGAAGCGGCAAAGAATATTGATATCAAGACATATGCTAAATGGACTGAGCCACAACGCCTCCTTTTTAACGTGGAGAGAGCATACCGAGAGTTCCGCGGCGATCCTTGGAACGCTCCTATTGATAGAGTTGCACTATTCTCAGGTGTGAATGAACTCTATCAACATATGAAAAAACAAAACGATTAGAGAAATTTAAATAAATTTGCGGAATTATTAATTATAATATAAATGAAATAATCATGAATCCAACTGAAACAATTATCTCAGTTACCGAAGAGAATGAGAAAACTAATAGTCAATTAATTTTCAAAACTATTTATCAAAGGAACTAGCATGTCTTTATCATTTGAAAAGACATAATGTTTGGAAGCATATATTATCTCAGAAATGTCAGTTGCACTTTTTTCCAATGGATATACAGAATATTTGTCTATTACTGCGTAAAAAATTCCGTCCTCTAAATAAAAATCAATTATTTCCTGATTTTCCATAATACATTTAAAATAAAAACCAAGCTCTAATAAATTCGTGATTTGTTTAATAGAAAATAATCTTTTCATACGAAACTATCTATAAACCTATGTTTATAAAATCATAGAAAGAAAAATATATCTAAGATAAATTTGAATAAACACCAAAGTTTGGAATAAGTAATCCAAATTTCATTTTAGGTATCTCCAAATGAAAGATAACATATCAAATATAAAGAAATATTAAAAACTTTGTAAATTATTATTTAAACACGAAAGAAAAGAAAATAAAAGAAGTATTAATGCTATGGTTTTGAAATATGATTTAGAAGTAATAACAACACACACCGTCACCAATACGACCGGTGTAGGTCGTGGAAATGTTGGAGCAGTCTCTTTACGGAATTTTATAGTTGCTATTGATTCCACTATGTATGCCAAAACAGCTCAACTCTTTCGGCAAAATCTGGAAAAGCATTTTAATTTGCCCATCAAATTTCTTATCTTTACGCACTATCATGCTGATCATATCTTTGGAATCGGTCCGTTTAGAAATATCCCATCAATTAGTAGTGAGCAAATGATAAGGAATATGGAATCAGAAGGAATTAAACAACAGTATGGAAAAAGGATTAAAGAGTTTCCAAAGGAAGATCCTTTAGCGGAGGGAGTAGAATTTAAGTTACCAAACGTGGGTTTTAATGATAAACTATTAATTCATGATGAAGATTTACATATTGAGGTAATTCATTTAGGAGGTCATACTTCTGGAACCAGTATTGTGTATTTTCCACATGAAAAAGTCATATTTGCTGGAGATTTGATCTTTGCTAACTTTTTTCCATATGCGGGTGATCCAACTGGAAATCCTGAGAAATATATTACGGCCTTTGAATTTATGAAAGGTTTAAATGCAGAAATCTTTATCCCTGGTCATGGAACCGTGTTAAGGGGAAAAAATGCCCTAAATGTTTACATTGATTTCTTCAAAGATTTCAAAAAAACAGTATTAGATGCAATTAAAGATAACATACCTCCTGAAAAAATTGAGATTCCACATAACTTTAAAGTTTTTAGGGATGATATGAAGAAAAGATCAGTAGAGCACTGGTATAATTTCTTTAAAAAAAGATAATAGTTTGATAACGTAAGTCCAATGAAGAGAGAACTGAGAAACCTTATATCTTCTTAGATTCTGCTATTAATTTTAATCGTATTCTAAATAAGATTTCAAAATCCTTATAAGAATATTTAATCATCTCTATAAGTTTCAATATGATGTTATACACCACGTTTAATGAAAAAAGTAGGAGCGGTAGGATTCGAACCTACGATAACCAACTTCCAAAGCTGGGATGCTGACCAGGCTACATTACGCTCCTTTCCTACTATACTTCTGGAGGGATTTGAATCATCGTTAAAATGCTGAGAACTTTCCATTCTTGACGAAATAGAAATCAGAAACTATTAGTTTATAATACCTCCATTGCGGCTTGAATTGGTCCCAAACTAAGTATCATCCTAAGCTAAACTACTCTCCTAAGTTAAAATGCTTCCAACGGGATTTGAACCCGAGTTCGTAGGATGAGGACCTACGATGATTGACCAAACTACATTATAGAAGCAAATTAAGTAGTTTTCAATACCCCTGGTGGGATTTGAACCCACGTCACCTGGTAGAAAGCCGGGGATCCTTGACCGGACTAGAAAGACAGGGGCATTGTATAAAACGCGCGGTAGGATTTGAACCTACATATGACAGCTTTGCAGGCTGCAACCTAACCAGATTCGGCAACGCGCGCATAATTTCAAGGCGTTGGAGGGAATTGAACCCCCGACCAGCAACTTACAAGGATGTCGCACTAACCACTGTGCTACAACACCTTATTTTATGCGGGATGGGCGATTTGAACGCCCGTGAACCACTTGGAAGGCGGTGCTGATAGACCAAACTACATTAATCCCGCATTACTTAGTATACTAACGACGGTGTCGGGATTTGAACCCGAATTTTAAGATAGACAATCTTAACTTCTAACCAAGCTAAACTACACCGTCAAATAGTCTGGGTGGCTGGATTTGAACCAGCGACCTGAAGATCTACAGTCTCCCGCTATAACCACTAAGCTACACCCAGAATTGAAATGAATTGTGATACTCCCGGACGGATTCGAACCGACGTCAAGGGGTTCAAGGCCCCAGATGATTGGCCACTACACCACGGGAGTAAATTATTGAATTTGGGTGTTTGAGATGTTTCCATCCCTGACGTATATATGCTGTGGTCGCTTCGAAGCGAAAATTTTTCTGGCTTATTAACCATCTCTTTTTTTTAATTTTTTTTATTTATTGTATGGAGCTGGTAGGACTTGAACCCACAACCCTTGGTCTGCAACACCAAGTATCTTCCAGTTGAATTACAGCCCCTATTTTGTAAGGTGGGCTCGATGAGAGATTTGAACTCCCACCTGTTGGGTCACAACCAACAATTCTACCTTTGAACTAACCGAGCCATTCAATTTTTAATGATTGATGAAGCGTTAAAAAACCCGCCTCTTTTTACATAAGCAAAAATCGTGGAGGATTTATCATTAAATAATGTCAAAAACAGGAATATAAAGGTTGTAAGAAATTTTTTAACAAACAGAGAAATCGAAAGAGACGGGTATGTATGCTTAACTATGATAGTGTTCGCTACAATATTGTCCCAGAGAGGGGGCGCCACTATCCTGCGGGGTTGTGATCGTCATAATTACTCGTCTCATAGTATAATTAATAATACAAACTAAACTTTTAAATGTTATGGTCAATTTTATTTTGAAGGATTCAGTGGGAAAAGAGTGGGTAATTTTCAACCGTTTTCTACCAAAATATTTATATAATGCAATTATCATATATAATTAGCATGGAAGATCGAAGAATTAAGGTCAGGTCGTCACGACGGATAGTGAGGTCCGTCAGTAATAAAAAACTTTTGTGGTAATTACATTAAGACATCCTGATACATTCAACGAATTCCTTCTCATCCTAACAAATTTGAACTTCTTATTAATCTCTCTGTTGTTTCTATATATTTACAAATGATCCTGAATTTAGGATGTCAAACTCAACCATGCCTCCGTAGCATAATTGGTAGTGTTCCAGGTTGTTAACCTGTGTGTATATGTTCGAATCATATCGGAGGCGCTTAAATAATAAAAATGAGGTGAAAAAATAAAAAAAATATGAAAAAATTGTCATTTAAGAATGACCAAAGGTCGACTTCAAAAAATCAGAGGAGATTTTACATTTAATAACATAAATTATATAATAATCTATAATGGTAAAGAAAAGAATCTGTATTAAATGTGGAGCAGAATTTCCAAATCATATTTATATAAATGGAAAGAGGATTGTATTAAATCGTAGAAAATATTGTTTTCAGTGTTCTCCATTCAAAGCTCATAATACTTTACAGCTAGAATCAATTAACAAAATGAGATATTGTATTATTTGCGAGAGGCAATTATCTGGAAATCAAGAGAAATATTGTTCAAACAAATGCAAGTACAGAAAATTTATTCCAAAAACTTATCAGAGAAAAGAGAAGAATCGAATAATGGCTATAGAATATCTCGGTGGAAAATATTCGAAATGTGGGTTAATCGGTTATGCTGATATATATTCCTTTCATCATAACAATCCAGATAATAAAGATTTTCAGCTTTCACATATGTTTACCTATTCATGGGGAAGGATTAAAAAAGAATTAGATAAATGTGAATTATTGTGTGGTAATTGTCATATGGAGATACACCATGATAGTTATCAAGATAATTGGCAAAATAGACAAAGACATAAGCAAAAGAAAAAGGCTATTAAATATCTTGGGGGTAAGTGTCTTCATTGTGGTTACGAAAAGAATTTCCATGCATTAGCATTTCATCATCGAGATGAGAATGAAAAATCCTTTAATATCGCTAATTATTTACATCGAAAATGGGAGACTTTGAAGAATTAATTAGATAATTGTATTCTATTATGTATAAATTGCCATAGGATTTTACACTATATACAAAAAAATAATTAATACATATTTACAATAAAAATACTTCTACTTTTTTTTTTACTTTCATTGATAAATTAAAAATAGGGGATCATAGCTCAACCGGGAGAGCACAAGAATGAAGATCTTGGGGCGAGTGTTCAAGTCACTCTGATCCCACTCTTGTTACTATATAATAAATTCAATTTCTAAGAATGGGAGTATAGTTCAGCATGGCAAGAATGATAGTCTGATAAGCTATAGATCGGGAGTTCAAATCTCTCTACTCCCACTTTACCGCATCTTTATGGGCACATAGCTTAGTTAGACTTAGAGCAGGTGGCTCTTAACCACCAGATCATGGGTTTAAATCCCATGGTGCCCTTGAAAATTGGAGTGTAGTCTAGTGGTAGGATTGTTCCTTTACGAGGAATGGGTCGACGGTTCGAATCCGTCCACTCCAACTATATATAGGGGGCGTAGCCGAGGAGACAAGGCGGCGGACTTCTAATCCGCAGATCGTAGGTTCAAGTCCTACCGTCCCTATTATTATTATTGTTAACCTAGGGGGTGTAGCGTAGTGGCAGCGCAGTGGTCTCCAAAACCAAAGGTCGTGGGTTCAAATCCTACCACCCCCATATATGTATAGTGGCATAGTTTAGGTTTAGGAATTGTTCTCTGCCACTCTTATGTTAACTAAGCACCTGTGATCCAGTGGAAGGGTACCCGCCTTCGAAGCGAGAAAACGTAGGTTCGAATCCTACCAGGTGTATTAAAAGGAATGTCGCTTAGTCAGGTTAGAGCACTGTGCTTATAACGAAGATTGCGAGAGTTCAACTCTCTCCACTCCTATTAAAAGGGCTATTAGCGCAGTGGCTAGCGCAACAGGCTTTTAACCTGTGATTCGGGGGTTCGAGTCCCTCATAGCCCTAAAAATTGCAGGGGCTTTGTACTCTTGAGTTCGAACCTCTCTCCCTGCAATATGAAGAATGCTATGCAGAAGTGCAGCAGACTTAGAATCTATGGCTTAGTGCTCGTGAGTTCGAGTCTCACTCCCTGTATCATAAATAATATCAAGAAATAAAGAATACTAAGCAGATGTGCCCGAGTTGGTAAGGGGCTGGCCTTAGGAGCCAGTGCTAAGTGCGTCGCAGGTTCAAGTCCTGCCTTCTGTATTAAAAATCAAGCGGGAATAGCTAATTGGAAAAAGCAATGGATTCAAGATCCATCCCTCAAGGAGGTCTTACGGTTCGATTCCGTATTCCCGTCTAAAAAATAAGCAGCGGTGACTGAGTCCGGTTGAAGGTACCCGCCTTGAGAGTGGGAGTGGTAACACCACCACAGGTTCAAATCCTGTCCGCTGCGCTAATATTGCGGAGATCGCATAGTCTGGTAGTGCGTTCGGTTGCTGCCCGAATCATGGTCCACCATTCGCAGGTTCAAATCCTGCTCTCCGCGTTTTAAATTATAAAAAATCTTAAGAAAATTTAAAACACTTTGAGAGTTCAGAGACCAATACTAAATATATATTAGAATAGTTATAATAATTATAGTGATTATAGGATAAATGAATTATGACAACTACAATTCAAATTTCTGGCGAGACCAAAAAAAAATTATTCTTGGTTATGAATCAACTCGAAAAGAAGTGGAGGCGGAGGGTAACTTATGATGAGGCAATTAAGTTTTTACTTCAAGAAGAAAAAAATGAAATAGATAAGAATCAGTTTCTAAAGAATATCAAAAAATTTCAAGGTATACTTAAACCCGGTGAGAGTAAAAAATTACTTAAAGAATTAAGGAAGAAAAGTTATGAGCGAGAAAAAAGGCTTACAAGAGGCATCGATCGCAGTTGATATTGGTATTTTAATTGAAATCCTTGAGGATTCAGACTTAGGGAAAGTTTTTTATCAAAAAGTTTTAGAGAGCTCATCCTTTAAGGTGTAGAAGGTTTGGATTCGTCAAAGGGAATATCACATACCCAATAGGCATTTTCTAATTCTGAAAATCTTCTAGCACAGTTTTCGCAATATAGTTCATCGCAATTAGGACAAAGATAATTCAATCTCCCTATGTTACATCTTGAACACCTTGCATTTCAATTTAAATTTTTGTTTTTTAGGTAAAATATTGGAGAAATTTTCACAGAAAAGTCAAGATATATAATCAAGGATTTTTTATAAGATTATTAGGATTAATGAGATAAAAGTAAATGAGAGGTGTTTTGAATGGTAAACAATTTGTACATGTTCTTTTATGCATTTGAAATTATACCAGAGAATGAAAAAGCTTTCAAAGAATACATGGAAAAATATGGTTCGCCTGTAATGTCAAAGTACTGTAAGAATTGGAGGTTTTTTAAACTGAATCAAGTGCTTAGCGGCAAAGAAATTCCTCAATACATTGGTGTTTTTGAAATACCAGATATTGAAAAGTTTCTTGGTTCAGAGCCACCAGAGGAGATGAAAGAAGCAATGCAACATGCGGCAAAAATTACGACGAATAATAGAGATTGGATTGCGCTACAAGTTGCTTCTAATATTTAAAACGAGAACTTTTTCTTTTTTTAGTTTAAAACAAAAAACGTAATTTATTTAAATAATCATGAAATAGCATAAATCATAAACGAAGTCATCGGAAGGAATGTAAAAAAGGTTTTTTTAAAATGTCGGAAAAAGTATGGCAAAAAGCGGCTAAAATATTAGTTAGAGCCAGCGGTAATATTCTATTTCAACCCAATGATACAATGATTAAGCTATTAAAGACTCTATTAAATGAAGAACAAGTAAAATTCCTCTTAAATTTCAGAAATCCCATCTTAACATTTGCTAAGTTAAAAGAAAGAACAGGGATGGAAGATAGAGATCTAAAAGCAATGCTAAATTCTTTAATGGATGAAGGAATCATTTTAGATACGCCTAATGAAGTTTCTGATATTATGGAATACATCTATGTGCGCCAATTCCAGATATATTCGAATATTCTTTAGTTAAAAAAGGCACCACAGAAAAAAGGAAGAAACTCGCGAAAATTTATGATAAAATACTTGAAGAAGCGACTGAATTAACCCAAAAAAGCTATGAAACAATGTTACCTTTATTCGAAAATGAAATGCCCGCCATTACAAGGATAGTACCAATTGATAAGGATCTTAGTATTCCACAAGAAGAAACGTTACCTTTTTATGAAGCCGCTAAAATTATTGATCGATATGATCCCATCTCATTATCCCAATGTCCTTGTAAGTTCGAAAAGGAGCTTTTAGGTGATCCTTGTAAAATGACAATAGATCAATTTAGATGCTTTCATTTTGGGAATTTAGGTCGCTATTTTATTGAACACGGTTTTGGCAAACCAATATCCAAAGAGGAAGCGAAAAAGGTTTTAATAGAAGCAGAAAATGATGGTCTTGTTCATAAAACTTTTCATTACGACTTTGATGTCGATAAAGAAGAAATGGCGCTATGTAATTGCTGCAAATGTTGCTGTATCATCTTTCAATGCTATTATCGAGGTATAGTGTCATTCCATACTAAAACTTCATATATCGCAGAAATAGATGAAAAAAAGTGCAAAGGTTGTGGAACGTGCGTCGAAAAATGCCCAATTGAAGCATCAGCTTTAAAAGATGGAAGGTCTTATAATGATGACAACAAATGCATAGGTTGTGGAGTCTGCGTGCAGCAATGCCCGGAGAAAGCTAGAACATTACGAAAGACTGACCTTAGAAGTGTATTTATCCCGGTACCAAAAGTCAATGTATCTAATTAATAAGACATATATATCGGTTCAATTTTGTAATACATTTTACATTAGAATGAAAAGGCTTTCTTAATTCTGACCAGTACTATGCTACATATATTTTTTAAATCAATATTGCCGGAAATTGAGCTTCTTATTATTCATTGATTATTGCTGCCATTGCGACTTTTAACTCCTTTTCGAGGGTTTTGATTTCTGCTTTGAGTTCTTTTATTTGATTATTTTTTTCTTTAGCAATGGCTTTTATTTGGGAGGTTAAATAATTGTGTTTTTCTTTCTCATATCTACTATATTTTTTCTTTATGTCTTTGATGATTGTGGTACTTCTTTTTTTTTAGCACTCCATTGGTCAATTTTCTTATTCACTTCTTCTAATTTACCCTGTTCGAGCTTTAATTCCGCTTCGATTTCATTAAGGTGCGGGTCAAATTCTTCATTAGTTCGGTTTGTGATATATTGTTCTTTTTTAACGGTCGATTCTTCCACTATTGCTATTTCATTTTGTTTTTGATTAATTTGACTTTTTATTTCTTCTTCCGACATTTTTATATATAACTATCTTTTTTTAGTCTTATTAAAGTTAATTCTTTAACAAAACCCAATATCCGCGGATCATCCTAAATAAAGCTATCTCTATTAGTGCTGTTCTCCAAAGCTACTTTTCATAAATTCTTCTTATTTTACTTTATCTAGAAGAGTTAAATCATATTCTTCTCGTCTAATTCTTAAGTATTCGCCCATCTCAGTTCCTGGTAAAAAATATTCTGATTCAGCCTCCAAGAGAGCATCTAATAAACACAGCACATGTAATAATGCAGATGAATCGGACATATCTTTATGAGATAGTAACACTGAAACAGGTTCTCTACACTCATATCGTACATTTAAACCGAACTCAGTTATAGTTTTTGGAATTAACGGCTTATTTCTAACTAATTCTAAGCTTGTTCTCGTGGCACTGCAAGGACTTTCCCTTAATAATTCTACTTTTCTGATTATTGGGGGATTTTTAGTCTTATCAAGTTCAACTTGAAATGTAGGTAAACCGAATTTTGAAAAATATTCGTCAA
>SDBV01011944.1_pt1 | contig 11179 bp, 6 predicted proteins | sample 2277081 | NCBI WGS metagenome assembly SDBV01 (sample SAMN10402039, study PRJNA504765) | marine sediment metagenome | isolation source: marine sediment core GS10_PC15, 223 cmbsf | place: Arctic Ocean: Southern Knipovich Ridge | collected 2010
GCGTTCCCGTGGAGTTGATGGTCGTGGGGGCATCCTTGAGGCCGATGGTCTTTGGTTGGTCGATCGGCGCGTTGCCGCCTATGAAGGCTGTGATGGTCGTCGGGCTGGTATTCCCTGTGGTGAAATACTTGTTAGCCCATAGCTTCGGGGTGGCGTCTCCATCAGGGATTGCAGAGTTTGTTGTTGGAATCTCCGAATCATCTCGGAAAAAGTTTCCCTCAATGTGACAGTTAGTATCATCCTCTACATCGTACGGTTCGGTGTCAGAAGACCCAATGGTTACGAACTGGTTTCCTATGCAGGTAAAAAAGCCCTCTCTAGAGCCTTGGCTGTGCTTGATCACTGTCGGAGTGGTTTCACCACCATTACCAAAAAGGTTCCCAAGCAAAACCAGGGATGGGTGTCTCCAGAAAATCATGTTGCCGTCTGCGTGCATTTGCGCAGAATCCCATCTGGTGCTTTGGATTGTCACCACGCCCGGGGCGCCGCTGGGATTCGTCGTGCTTGCGAGCAGTCGTTTGGAGTTCTCGAAGTCGCCACCTATAACGGAACACGCATCTGGCGATTCTGTAATGTAAAAATCAGCCGTTTGGTTCCCGTATCCGCCACCACCGTGCCAATGGAAACTACCCTTCTCAACAAAAACGCCCTGCTCGCCAACCCCGGTCAATGCGCCAAAAACGCAGCCATAGAATCGGATAGTTTTTACGTTCGTGTGGCCTATCCGCCACCCCGATTCTTTGTAATTGAAGACGGCGCAATTTATAAAGGTGTGCCACTCGTTGTTGGCCGCGCCAGCCGTGCCGATTTCAGAAATATCCCAACCACGAATAACACCCTGCCCGGAGCTGACACCCTCGATCACTACATCTTCAAAGATACAACTGCTCGGGGGAAATCCACCTCCAGTGTCTTTCACCATCAAAAACCCAGCCTGAAGTTCGTTACCAGCAACAATCTGGAAATCCTTGAAGTCACATCTGAATGCGTTCGTGAGAAGGAACATAGGTTCATCAGCGGGACCAACCCACTTGAACCTAGTCGCAAAATATCCGCTGCCCAGAAGTTGGAACCCTGCGAGATTATCAATCAGGAGCGAAGTGGTAATTTTGAAAAGTCCGACAGCGATCACGGAGCCGATGCCCCTACCTACGGGGCTGGTAACGGGCGTAGCAGCGTCGATCGCAGCCTGAACGGCAACCGTGTCGTCGGCCACGCCGTCGCCGACTGCGCCAAAAGCCCTCACGTTGATCTCGCCTGAAAGTATGCTCTGTCCGTACGCCATTAGAAGATGCTCCATTTAGAACCATCGCAGACGATCGTTCGCGCGTCGTACTGCGTAGTCAGTGTGTGCGTCGGGGCTCCGTCGATCGTCTCGGCACCGTTGCCGTCGAGAACGACGCTCGCCGTCGTCCCGAGCTTCTTGATGTGATAGACGCGGCCCGTGTTGCTCGCCACTGCCGGAAGCGTGATCGTCACCGTGGAGCCTGCTGTGTCATCATCGACGAGCACGACGAAGTTGTCGCCGTCGAGCGTGTCCGATGTACCCGTTAGAGTTTCCAGGCCAGCCGTCATCCCGCCGCTAAATCCAAGCAGCGTCACGAGGCCCGTCTCGTCCATCGAGGCGCCACCGCTCATCGCTTTGTTGCGCCAGTCACTTGTACTGTTCTGGTAGACGATGACATGGCCGTCAGCAGGAGAGGTGATCGTGGTCTGCACGGAATCCTTGCAGGCGAGGGTGCCGTCGGTGAACTCGATTATCTTGGTGCCCGTCGGGCAGGGATTCACGGGCGCCTTCGTGTCGAGTCCCGTATCGACATACTGTGTGTTCGCTATGGAGTCGTCATTGTCGGCCGCGGAATTGTCAGGCGCCTGCGGGTCGTCCGTGAAGATCGGGCCGTCGAGGTAGGCGAGGGTGTGGTCATCGCCAAGAACACCGGATTCGCGGTAACCTGGAGTGGTCGGAGTTGTGTCCCTAACATAAAACTCGCCTAGACCGTCGATGAGTGGCGAACCCGCGGCCCTTTCGGTTGCGACCATGCCTACGTTAAAGAACACGTCACCGTCCGCTGTCGTGAACTTGTGAGAGCCTGTACCAGCATCCCCGTAGGTTCCTACCGTTCCAATCGGGATCAGCTTATTGAATTGCACATCAGCACTGAACGACTGCTCGCCTTGCCACGTCTGCAACGCATCCCTGTTCATGAACGGGACGTGCCAATCGTTTGCGCTCGCCACCGCGTTGCGACGCCCAAATTGAATAGTTGCGTCGGTGTTGATGCCTCCGTGTAGTTTGAATATCGCCGACTCCCCGACGCCCTTGAACAACGTGAACTGCGTACCGCCGTCGGAGGTGCCGTCGCCGCAAGGGGTCGCGGCGCAGTCGCCCCACAGCGCGGCCCGCTCTGCGAAAGATGTGGTAGCGATCGACGTATCGTTGTCGCCGATGGATGCGAGTGGCGCTTGCGGGTAGCCCGTAAATACCGGACTCGCGAGGTCGGCCTTATCGCCCCACGCATCCTCAAGGTTCTCCCCCGACGAGAACTGCACCGTGCAGGCTGGCGATATCATCTTCCACTGGCATTCGGCGTTCGCGGATGCGGCGAACAGCAGAGCAATCAGGAGCGGTAGGTATCTCATGGCGTCCTCTGGCCGGCTTCGAGCACTTCGACGGCGTTGATCGTCCAGTCGTTCCGGTCGAAGGCTTTTGACATTGAGGTGATGCGGCACGTGGCCGACGGGTTCACGATCCCGACGTCGTCGAAGAGTACGAAGGTTGAGCCGTCGTCTGGCGCGAGCGTCTGGAAGCTGAGCCGCAGGTTGATGATCTTCGTCAGGTCGGGGCTCCCGGCCATGCCGAAGGCCGCGACGGCGCTAATCGGGAACTCGATCCGCTGCCAGGCATTCTCGACCAGCCCTCTCGGAAATGCATGAAACTGCATCCAGTTCGTCGCACCGCCAAGCGTGCTGCTGATCCGAAGCGCAACGAAGTTAATCAGCGCCAAGTCGCCCGTCGGGATGAAGATCCAGAACGCGATCGCGCGGTCTGTGAGGTTGCGTATCCCCATCCTGCCGGCGACGATTCCGGCGATGATGTTCTGGTCGCCGATGGGCATTTCGAGCTTCATGCTTGCCGAGCCCTCGAACACGGTGCCCGACTCATTCGCCAACGGGTCGGCCGAGAAGAAATCCGGCACGTAGTCATCGCAGGCGAAGAGCTGAACGTCGTCGGCGAGGTCTTGCCACGGCGGCACAATCCGCACGAGGTCGCCCACGTCGTAGGGCAGCGCGTCGAACCACGCGACCTCTTCGAGCTGGAACACGCGGCGCCGATTGTCCATGCGCTCTTGCACGATGTAGCCCGCGACGTCCTGCGCGGTCGGTACGTCCTGGATGCAGCGGAAGGCAACCGGATCAGAGTCGCGCGGGCCGAATCGTTGCGCGGCTTCGAGCAAGAGCGCGGCGGTGATCGGGACACTCGACGCGCTTGGGTTCGCAAGAAGCGCGAGCGCGAATCCCTCTTCGTTTCCGCCACCGGGCAGCGACGCATCGAACCCGAAGCGGAACGAGAAGTAGCTCGCGATGTCATCGACGCTGCGGCCAACGTCCGAGAGCCCGTGCGTCTGGGTGATCTCTGCCGAACCCGCAGGGATGCCGAAGCCGTAATCGTTGCGGGCGGCGAGCATCTTCCACACGCGGCCAGTCGACGCCTCGACCGCGACGACATTGCAGCGCGCCTCGAAGGCCATGCGTTGCAGGATCTCCTCCCACGTGAACCCGAGCGAGCGGATATCGAAGCCCCATTCGGCCATTGCGCCGAGCGAGATCACGAGAGCATCGTAGGTGGTCTGGTCGAAACCCTCGCCGCCCTGCTCGACTAGCCAGTGCCGCATGATGTCGGCGGGGTGGATCATGACCTCGCCTGCGGCTGCGTCGTAGGGATTGCCGAGCGTCGCCGAGTACGCAAGATCGTCAACGCGGAATGCCAGGATCGGATCGCGTAGGTGGATACCCACGAGGTTGACAGCAATCTCAATCCGAACGGTGTTGACATTGGAAACGTCTGGCGTGTTCGTGTCGGCGAAACTTTCGTTTACGAGCGAAGTCCACGAACCCACTACCCACGACGGCGGGAACTCGATCTGCCGGAAGTCAGTTGTCTTCGTCGTGCCGCTCCCAACGTCATCGGAAATATAAGCCGTAATATCTGCAGAGCCAATACCGGCATCACGTTTCCCGCTAAGCCGATACTGCGATCCAGACCCGGAGTAGTCGACGCCTCCGGCCGAGTTATTCTGGATCACGCGATCGACTTCGCGCACCACCTTGATATTGTCGATGAACACCTTGGAGCCAACGGCGGGCGTGTCTCCTCCACTATTCCATGCGATAACAAAGTGATCCACGTCAGTCATATCGGGCGCGCCACCCGTAGCGGACGGGTCTCGATAATCAATAATCAACGTGTACCAGATATTTTCTGCGAAATCCGATGTATGGAAGTCGAAGAAGTGGCGGTTACTCGTATCGTTGCCGAACAAGAATCTAACTATACCGATGTACCCGTTCTTCTGGATCTTGAAATCGAACACGAACAAGCCGACCCCGCCGCCAGTGTCCGTCAGGTCAATCGTTGTAGCTGCATCGTCGAATGTGATTTCACTATTGTCATCGGTGGAAGTTCCAACGATGCAGTCCGACCCCTCTCGGTGGTCTTCCGTGTCGACAATCCCGACGGTGGAATTGGCATTGGCGCTCCAATTCGTTACGGCGTTAGTCTGTATGACCACGCCTCCAGCGAGGGCGTCCACGTCGATAGAGATTTTCTGCGAGCCTGTGCCCTCTACCTTGTCGCCCGTATCGACCGCGACCGTGCAGCCCGACACCTCCCACGTTCCATCGTCGAAGTCCTCGCCGGTTTCCCACACCGTGACCTCTTGCTCGGGCGACGGGATGCCGTCTACGTCGGCGAAGAACCGTAGGCCCCAGCCGTTACTCGGAGACGACACAACTCCCGGATCGCTGCCGAATCGAATAACGTCGCGCTCTATCTCATTCAGTACACCGACGGCGATCAGGGTTTTTTGCCGGAAGCGAATCGTATTGCCGATCAGCTGTGTCTCGTATGTGTGCCAGCCAGCAGGCGGATTGTTTTCGTTTACCTCGACGTTGCCGAAGTCCGTCCTTACGCCGTTGACTTCAAGCGCGAACTCCTCCGAGTTCCCGAACGAATCGAAGTGAATACGGATGCGTTGCGCGTGGTACACGAAGCCCGGATCGGGGAACTCTACCTCCACCCATCCTTCGTCCTTGGTTGTGGTTATCCCTGTCCCGGTATTGCCGTCCCGTACATCATCCTCGTTGATTGGCATATTGGTGTTAGCCGCTATCGCGACTTGCGACGTCACAGAACCCGCGATGTTAATGACCCTCTCGCAATGGTGGACGTGAACGGTTCCGTTTCCTGTCGGGTTAACTTCGATGTCACCGATCTCCGTATCTGCAAACGAGAATCGCGCAGGATTTGATCCGAATGCGGGGATTGATGCAGCAGAAACAGTGCCTACCAGGACGCCTCCGACTTCGATCCTAACGTCAGTGTGAACCGACCCAGCTTCGGACAGTTCAACGATGCTCGTCTGCGTCGTAATCGACAGGCCTGCCGGAACCTGGAACTCGAAGAACCCAGAGTCGCCGTCGAATATCCGCCCAGCGGTTGATGGCGTACCGTCCCCCGTCCCGAAATTGTCGAGCGTGTTGCCTCGATGAGTCGATACGTTCAGGCCAGTTACGTTGATCGGCTGCTGCGTGAAGCTCCCCGCTACCTGCGGCAAGGTAACTTCAGCCGTCGCCTGCGCCTTGAAGAACGCGAGCAGCGATGTGATCTGCCCCGCGGAGAATGAAACCGACGTGACGGTCTGGCCGGGGATCGGGGTCGTATCTGCGAGGTTCGTAGTCCACGGCGTCGTCGACGACGTGAGGCGGTTGAGCAGGCCGTTGAGCGGGTTGATGACGAACAGCTCGTCGAGCGCAACGCTCGGCCTGTCGCTCACGATGTAGATGGACTTCGCAATGACTACCGACACGACGCTGCCCGCCGCGTGCTGCGCTTCGACGGAGTTCACGCCGCGCGTAACGATTGAGAACGTATTACCGCTTGCGGAATCGCAGTCCATCGTCTCTGCATCTACGCGGATCTGGAACGAACCATCGGGAAAACGGCTCCCGTCGGCGACCTTGAATCCCGAACCCGTCTCCGAAGAATCGAGCTGATCGGCCATCGTCGTCACGCCGCCAACGTCGAAGTTGATGCACGGCGCATGCTTCGCTTTGCCATAGATGCGCGGGAGCCGCTTGCCGAGGTCGATGGGGTCGGTCTGCGTGTCGTCGTTCGCGTAGTTCCACGATCCCGCCATCGAGGGCAGCTCCATCGTGCATTGGATCGTCAGGTGCGTGTTGGTGGTCGGTGCAACCCGGTTGACGCGGCCACGGAACAGCACCAGATGCTCGTCGCCATCCATCGCCGTCAGGTCGACCGGCCGAGAATCCATCTCGGCTTTCGTCAGGAATATCTGCGCGATCTGGATGCTGGCGCCTTCGAGGTTGTAGTTCTGGAGCAGCGTCGCGAGTCGGCTGCCGTTGATCTTCGCGTTGGAGCACTGGAGATCGAACGACTGCGCGAAGGCCGTCAGATCGTCGGGCTGCGAGAGGTGCAGGATGCCCGAGAAGAACTCGCTCCCGCCGAGGATCACCGGCAGGAACACTTGATCGGTGCCCGTGTTGCCGTAGTCGTAGACGACGGCCCTGTCGGAGAGATAGAAAACCTTGTCGACGACGCCACCCGTGCGGTCGGTGTAGGTGGTGAGCTTCACCAGCGCGAGCGGCGCGATATGCGAGCGCCCCGCGCGCCACGCCTGCACGGTCTCCATGAAGCGGCCCATCAGTCGAGGCTCTCGATCAGATCGAGGCTGTAGGTCTTGCTGCGCGCCTGGGTGTGCGGAACCAAGACGCTGTTGCGGACCTCCGGCATGTCGAGAAACTTCATCCAGAGCGCAGGCTCGTCAGTCTCAGGCGGCGTCGAGAAGCTCGCAGGATCGACGAAGAACGGGTGGTGGGTACCGACGGCCGCGACGAACGCCTCCATCGCCGTGAGGTCCGCTCCAGAGAACGGAGACGGATACGGGTATCGGATGACGCGCTGATCGGGGCCGTTCTGCACGGAAGGCCGCTGCCCGCTGGCTTGCTCGAGCGTTAGCGAATTGGTCTTGAATCCGTCGAGCGCATCGGCCAGGTCGGGGCCGACGGAGGTCGCTTCGCCGAAGATCACCTTCGTCAAGACGAGCTGCGACAGGTAGAACTGCGCGGTGCCGGTGATGAGAATGCGGATGTACCGCTCGTCCGAAACCTTCTGGTCGAAGGCTCCCGAGTCGTAGAGCGTTCCGGGCGTGGGGCCGGAGTCGGAAGCGTGGAGCGTCTCAGTCGAGCCGAACGCGACGTCGCTATCTTGCAGAACCGTGACGGTCTGGATGTTGTGATTGGCAGGGATGATGAGCCGCGAGAGCCCGGTGACGAAGACCTCGCCGAGGTCGATGTCGATGGTCGGATCGGTGACATCGCCGCTCCACGAAAAGCGCGTGCCGTTACGATCGTCGATCAGATTGTCGACCGGGAAATCCTCGTGCGCGGCATCGGACACGGTGATCTCGCCGGCGCCAACATCTCGAACCGCGTGGACGTAGGAGACTCTCGGAACACGGTATGCCATTATGCAAGCCCCAGGTTGCCGTCGGCAGAGAGCTTCCTGCGCCCGCCCGTGCCGAACTCGGAAAGTCCTCCGTCGAGGATAGTGCCGCCACCGTCGCCGCTCGTGCCAGTGATCCGCCTGCGCTCGGCCTGCGTTTTCGCAAGGGCCGTGCGTTGCTGGGCGAGCGTGAGCGATTCTTCGGCGCCAGTAAGGTTGCGAAGCGAAGAGGCGGTCCTATTCGCCTGCGCGGCCTCTCGCTCAAGCGCCGACGTAGCGTTGCGCGTCGAGTTCGTCACCCGGTCGGTCGAGTCGGCGGTCTCGTCAAGCTTATCGCCGAGGTCGTCTGCGGCTTCGCCCATGTCGCCGAGGCCGGTCGCCATCCCCTCGATGCGTGCCTTCATGTGGTCAATAGCGGGGAGCACCTTCGCTTCCATCTCGAGGAAGGCTTCCGTGTTCCCGCCCGTTTCGATGCGCGCAGCTTCGAGCGCGAGAGTGATCTCGTTGAGTTCCTTTTGAAGTTCAGCTTGCGTGACTTCGCCGATCGCGGCGCGGAGCTTATCGAGTGCGGTGGCTTCTTTGAGTAAGCCCGCCTCGATGCGCTTCGTGCGAGCGATGGCCTTCTCTTGCGCGCTACCCCATGTCTCTAGGAAGCCGAGGGCTTTTAGTAGTGCTTCGCCCTGCTCAACATACCGCTTGGTGATCTTCGCGGTGTTTTCGGCGAGATCGGCCTGCCCGGATTCGACAAGCCGCTGAACCGCGCCCAGGTCTTGAAACGCGCGGTGAAGAAACGGCAGCATCCCAAGGAGCAAATCGAACTCTTTCCGTGAGAGCTTGGTTGACTCAATGAACTCGCGATCGGCTTCGCTTAGAGTATCTTGTTCAACCCTGAGAGCCCGCAATGCGGCGGCGTAATTACTGGTCCCTTCTGATAGGCCCTCGATTGTTTCAGCAAGCGCGTCGTTTTTCGCAATCGAGTCGACGGTTTGCTCGAACCATTCCTTTAATCCCGCGGTGCTCGTTGCGATTGCAACCGTCACCCGGCTCTGCGCGTCGGCAAAATCTTCCGCGCCCTTCGCTGCGTTCTCCATCACGGCAGCGGATAGCGCGGCCGTCTTCTGCTGCTTCGTCAGCTCCTCAACAGAAAGACCGACACTATCTGCGAAATCTTTGTAAAGCTTCACGGCATCGACGACGATCCCGAGGTTGTCGAGGATCAGCGGCGAGGCGCGGCCGACGCCCGTCGTGATATCGTTAAAGGCTACCGTCGCCGAGATGCCGAGCGAGACGCTCGCCTTCGTCGCAGCTTCGAGTAGGCCGGGAAGATCAGCGGCTGCAATGCCGAGCGCGAGCGCGCGGTTCGATGCAAGGATGATGTCCGAGGTGGCGATCTGCTGATTCGCAAGACCCTTGAGTTCCCTCACGAGATCTTTGGCGGAGAGGCCCTGCGCTTTGAGGGTGCGCCCCAGCGCGCGCCGCTGTCCGAGCCGCTCGCCTGCGGCTTCGAGCAACTTGATCGCCACGACGACTGACGCGAGTGCGGCGACGATCGCAAGCCCAGCCGACTTGACCTTTCTCGCTAGGCTCCCGAAACTCTTCTCGAGCTTCTTGACGTTCTTCGACCCATCATCCTTGACGGTTATCTTCGCCTCACCGTCAAACTTTTTCCGGGGCATCTACCAGAACCCCCCGTTAGTTGTATTCGAGCGTGAACTCGCTGCCGTCCGTCGTTCCGGTGGCCTTCGCACCGGACATCACGACGGACACAGCATCGCCCGTTCGATCGAACTGGAGATCCTTCATCTGGAGCTTGTTGACGTTGATGAGCGCGGCATTCAGCTCCGTCTCTGCGCCACCCACATCGGGGTCGCCGAGTTGTAGGGTGAGATCGGCAGTCGGTGCGCTGGTGCTCACGAGCGCGTCGTACTCGGCCGAGGAATCCGAGGTGTTCTGGTACAGCCGGCCGTCGACGGTGATGATGCGTTTCGCCTGCGATTGCCGTATCCCGGTGATCTCAACATTGGAGTCGCCGAACTCTTCGATCTCGTTGTCGAAGTTAATATCCAGATCGCCCTCGAAGCCGCGCGTCTGGCCGAACGCTGCGAAGGCAACGCCCGCCACAACCGGAGCGGCGAGGCTCGCCTGCTTCCCCCATGTGAACGTCGGGAAAGTAACGCCGTCGTTACGAGACTCCACGGCGCCAACCTTGATGTTCCCGGTGATGAGCGCAGCCGCGCCCGTCGAGAGTTTGATCTGCGCCGTTTCGATCAGGCAGTCCTGGAAGATGAAATCCAGATCCCCGTGCCACAGGTGGACGGTGTGATACTCAGCGCTTGCGCGCGGCGTGTACTTGTAGTCCGGTTCGGCTGCACCGCTCGCGCCTACCAACCCAGCGCAGCCCCAGAAGGCGTCGATACCCTCATCGGGTAGCGCGGCGTCTGCGGTCGGGGCGCCAGCATCGGCGCCGTTGCCCTTGAGCGCGAAGGTGATCGCGAGCCCGTCTACGAGTTCGCGCAAGAAGTCGTCGGCCTGCTGCGTAAATGATCCCGCAACCTGCGCGACTTCGCGCACGAAGGCCGAGTGATTCGGCAACTGGATTCCCGTCTCGGCAGTGCCGGCGCTCTTGTCGCCGAGAATGATTCCATCGCCTACAACAAGCGCGCCACTCAGCGCCTTGATCGTGCTGTTGACGGTCCCGAATGCGGACTGCACACCGATTGCGAGTGCGACGCCATGAAAGGTTTCGTCTGCCATGCTGGTTCTCCTAAACCGCGTTCATCAAAACTGTCGCGGTAATTTCAAAGCTGGTTACTTTTCCTTCTCGGCTCGCCTCGGATATCTTCGGCTCAACTTCAGGGTCGAGGTCGTAGATGCCCGCCTCTGCGCGCCACGTTGCGCGATCGAGAAACGCATCTGCGACGTGGCTCATCGTCTTGTGCAGGAAGGCGATCTCGTCAGACGCAGCCGATTTCCGGTGGTGAATCAAAATCGCCACCTCGGCCCGCGGGCGGGTGTCGTTCGAGTTCTTACCGTCGTCCTCTGCCGGCGATATCTGCACCTGATAGGAAGCGTTCGCCGCCGTGATGCTGAAGAGCGTGGTGTAGGCGTCCGCCACGAGCGTGATCGTCTCCGGTGTGCTCGCGGTGGCGACGTCCACCATCATCGCCTGCACGGCCGTGTAGAGATCCTCATACGGAGTCGCCATTATTCGACCTCCTCCGTCGAGACGATGATCCGCGCCCACTTGATCCCGGCGCGCGGGTCTTCCATGACCTCGATGTCCGAGACGTAGGCGGTATCGACGTCACCCGTGAGCGTGCGGTCGCCCTGAATCCGTGCGCGGAACGCATCGGCCCGAACGAGCGTAGCCTCTTGCGTCTCGCCCTTCGTCAAGATCAAGATGGTGAAATCGCCCGACACGCTCTCCTGCAAGTAGGG
>SDBV01011945.1_pt1 | contig 11178 bp, 14 predicted proteins | sample 2277081 | NCBI WGS metagenome assembly SDBV01 (sample SAMN10402039, study PRJNA504765) | marine sediment metagenome | isolation source: marine sediment core GS10_PC15, 223 cmbsf | place: Arctic Ocean: Southern Knipovich Ridge | collected 2010
CTACTATTGTGGAGAGAGTATTGGGAAATATCCGCGGTCCTCGACAGATTTTTCGGGAGACGGAACTGCTGGCTCGGTTGGAGTCCGGCCAGATCGATGCCGTCAGTGGTTACAAGAACGAAGCGATGGAGCGAAACTTTCCTTTTCTGGTGCTACCCGAGGCTGTGAACCTGAGTAGTAACGAGTTTTCAGAATATTACGGTGGGGCCCTCTACGAGTCAAAACACTCAGGGAGTTTCTACGGAAGCCCCATCGTTTTTACCATCAGCATTCTTCGAGCAGCGCGTAACATGGAAGGAGCAGTTGCCTTCGTCAGCTTCATTTTGTCGGAAGAAGGTCAGCAGCTTCTGCAAAGACAGGGATTTGGAAGGTCAAAGATTCTGGTTGGAGGAATCGAGAGTAAGGTTCCTCCGGCACTACGTAAGTACATTGAGGGTGCCTTCGATGAGGGATAGGACCTATCGGCCTGCGCTATATCTTTTGGCAAGTTTGATGCTGGTTTTCGTAGCGCTTCCCATCCTTGTTTTGTTAAGCAAGATTTCCTTTGCATCTTTCATCGAGCAGATACGCTCCCCGGAGGTGTTAAGGGCGGGTATGACATCCTTCGTATCTGCCACCATCGCTCTGCTTGTGTCCTCGGCTTTTGGGATTCCTTTGGCCTACGTTCTGGCCAGGAGGAATTTTGTCGGAAAGTGGCTCGTAAACATATTCATTGTCGTGCCTTTGGTCATACCTCCTGTAGTAAGCGGGATTCTGCTCCTGATGGTATACGGTCCTTATACCTTCTTGGGAGGTCTTGCTGTGGCCGCAGGTTTTGAATTGACCGGCAACCTATGGGGAATCATTTTGGCCCAGATTTTTGTGGCCTCACCCTATTTGATAATCTCGGCAAAAAGCGCTTTTGAGGGGGTGGATGAAAAATTGGAACGCGTCTCTCTGGGATTGGGCAAGAGCTATTGGCAGACTTTTAGGAGGGTCACGCTTCCTTTAGCAAAGAAGGGAATTATCGCAGGAATGATTCTGGCCTGGGCCCGAGCATTGGGAGAATTTGGTGCAACTGTGGTGATTGCTTACCATCCTTATTCCCTTCCAGTCAAGATATGGGTGGATTTCACGGGAGAGGGCCTGGAAGCGACTTTTCCGGTCATACTCTTGCTCCTCATTATTGGCTTCCTGGCCTTCCTGTCTATTCGGCTACTGGGGCGGGAAGTGAGGTTGAATGCTTAAGGTGAATATAAGGAAGAGACTAGGGACTTTTTTTCTCAATGTCAGGTTTGAAGTGGCAGAGGAGATGGTGGTGCTTTTTGGGCCCTCCGGCGAAGGAAAGACGACCACTCTGGACTGTATTGCCGGATTCACCGCACCCGATGATGGCAGGATCGAGGTGAATGGCAAGGTAGTGTTCGATTCTGCGAATGGTCTGGATATGCCCCTGAACAAGCGAAATGTGGGATACGTGTTTCAGGAGTATACTCTTTTTCCCCATTTGACTGTCTGGGGAAATATTGCCTATGGGCTGAAGCCGTCGCGGTCGAAGACATCGGTGGCAGAAGTTGGCGTGATGCGGGAAATGTTACACCTTCTGAGGCTGAAAGGATTGGAGAATCACTATCCTTCCCGGTTGTCGGGGGGGCAGAAACAAAGAGTTGCCATTGCCAGAACTTTGATAAATCGGCCCCAAATACTGTTGATGGACGAGCCTTTCTCGGCCCTGGATAGTGCAGTAAGGGAGAAAATACGCCAAGACCTGGTGAAAATCCAACGCCAGTTCAATGTCACTACGGTCTATGTAACTCATGATATGAAGGAAGCTTTTATTTTGGGTGATAAGATAGTCGTTCTTAACGAAGGCCGAATAGAGCAGATTGGGGACAGGGAGCAGGTCTTTTTCGGGCCAAAGACCAGGAATGTGGCCAGGTTTGTGGGGACAAAGAATATCTTTGATGGACAGGTCACTTTTCTCGATTCCAGAGCCAATGTGATGATGATTAGGAATAATAAGTTTGAAGTCGAAACCAACTACCGTTCGCTCAGGGTCAAAGACAGAGTGATCTTTTGTATTAGGCCCGAAGAAGTGATGGTGGCGGGAAGCAGAAAAGAGAACCTACTCCAGAGTCGGGTCGTCGGGGTTATGCCCCAGGGTTCTTCCTATAGAGTGTACCTACAAATCGGTACGGGTGACGATTATGATTTCATCATGGATATCGTCCGTCACGTATATAACAAATTGGATTTGGGAATTGGCAAAGAAATAACCGTATCTCTTCCCCGGGATGCGATACACGTAATAAATTGACCAAGGAGGTGAGGGTAATGTTCGGAATAGGGATGCAGGAGTTAGTAGTAGTCTTGGTGATTGCGCTTCTCATATTTGGGGCTACCAGGTTGCCTAAGATAGGAAAAGGTCTTGGGCAGGGAATCCGTGAACTAAAGAAGGCACTGAAGGGAATAACTGAAGAGCCGGAAGAAGAGCCGAAAGAAGAACCAAAGAAAGCAAGCAAGACAAAAAGTGAATAGCTTGGCAGAATCATATGGTGAATGAATGTGAATGATAAAGGAATGAGTCTGCTGGAGCATGTGAGCGAGCTCAGAAAACGAGTTCTTATCTCAGCTATAGCCGTGTTCGGAGGAGCACTCGTAACATATCTATATGTTGATAGAATCCTGGATATCCTCAGGGGTCCAGTGCAAATTCTTGTTTTCATTGCTCCTCAAGAAGCGTTCGTGGTTAATCTGAAACTTGCTTTTTGGGGTGGGGTCTTTCTGGCTTCTCCAGTTATTTTCTTCCAGATTTGGAAATTTATCTCCGTAGCCTTAAAAGAGGAAGAAAAGAGATCTCTCCTTGTTTATGGGTTTGCCTCTTTCTGCGCTTTTGTTGGAGGGGTTACCTTTGCCTATCTGGTAGTTCTTCCCTTAGGACTCAAGTTTTTGTTGGGTTTTGCCAGTAGTGGTCTCGAGCCTATGCTTTCTGTAGGCAAATTCGTTTCGTTCGTATTCATGTTGCTCATTGCTTTTGGCCTGACCTTCGAACTACCTCTGGTGGCCCTTTTCTTGACCAAGCTGGGACTTCTCTCTCCGGAGTTTCTGAGCCGGAGGCGTAAACACGCCGTAATCGGGATCTTCATATTGGCGGCTCTTCTCACCCCCCCTGATATTGTTACCCAACTGTTCATGGCTGGGCCGCTGTTGGGGCTTTATGAGATTAGCATTTTGCTTTCAAGATGGGCAGTGAGGAAGAAGAACAGGATTGTTGCTGAGCCAGAGGTTGTGGAGTGAGGAGACCATCCACATCCCCTATCCCATCGTGAATTCCTGTAGTCCGAGGCGTACCAGTGCTCCGGGTCTCGTTTGGGGTCCTCGTAACTGCAATGATTTGGTAGGTGTGGCCTCCGGTGTTATTGAAGTTAGTAATGGATGAAGCTGCTAAATGCTATTGGTTCGGCCCTGGTGACAGGCATTCACGTGAGTAGACAGGCCGAAATGTCTGTTTGACAGATTGCTGGATGCGAAGTACTATTATAGAAACGTCTTTGGAAGAATTACGGTAGTACCAATCAGTATTTCTCCGAGTCAGAGTTCCTAAAGATACTTCCAGGGAATCTGACCGATAGGGTATAGCGGGAAACTGCTGTGCCTCCCGTGGTTGGAAAGGAGAAGAATATAGAAGCCGATCTCTTTACCAACACGGGAGAGATTGGCTTATTTTTATGGGAATAATATAAGAAAAGGTAGGAAAGTGGGTTCATGAGAGTGCAAGGGAGTTTGTGGGTTGGGTTGTTGGTAGGTATGGTGTTTGTTGTGATGGTAGGTTCTGTATCTGTATTGGGCCAAGTTGCTGATAAAGAACTAATACTGGCTACTACTACCAGTACAGATAACTCGGATTTATTGGATGTACTCTTGCCCCCCTTTGAAGAAAAATACCAAGTCAAAGTTAAGGTGATTGCAGTAGGGACAGGGGCGGCCATAAGGATAGCTAGAGATGGCAATGCAGATGTAATCTTGGTTCACGCTCGTAGTTTAGAAGATGAATTCATGGCTGAGGGTTACGGGACAAAAAGGTATCAAGTAATGCACAACGATTTCGTCATTGTCGGTCCCGCTGATGATATGGCCCAAATAGAAGGTGAAAGGGACGTTGTGGCTGCTTTAAAGAAAATCGCTCTTAGCCAAGCCAATTTTGTTTCCCGGGGTGACAATTCCGGAACCCATATCAAGGAGATGAATTTGTGGGAAATGGCCGAAATCAAGCCACGGGCAAACTGGTATATCGAATCGGGCAGTGGAATGACGTCTGCCCTGCGCATCGCCAATGAGAAAAGGGCCTACACTCTTAGCGACAGAGGGACCTATCTTCATTTGCAGAAAGAGCTTGATCTGGTGGTTCTTTGCCAGGGCGACAAGCTTCTTTTCAACTCCTATGGCATTATTCCTGTCTCTCCTCAGAAATATCCCTGGGTAGAATATGATTCAGTGATGAAGCTGGTAGAGTATATTACCGGCAAAGAGGGACAGGAAATCATCGGTCAATACGGAGTGGTGGAGTTCGGAGAGCCACTTTTCATTCCCGATGCGCAGGAGGAGTCTTAGGTGACCTACCTAATAGAGAGAATACATGAGTTGATCGAATTTACCTCTTCCCTCGATAAAGAGGTTCTGGACATTGTTCTTCTTTCTTTTCGAGTTTCTTTAAGTGCCGTCTTTTTTTCATCTTTGATTAGTCTTCCTTTCAGTCTTTTGCTTGCCTTGAAGGAGTTCCCCGGCCGAAGAGTTGTCATCAGTATAGTTAACAGTCTGCTCATGATTCCGGCAGTAGCTATTGGGCTAATTGTTTATCTTGTCCTTGCTAGACGAGGTGCTCTGGGTGCCATCGGTCTGCTCTATACCCCCTGGGCCATGGTTGTGGCTCAGACTCTTCTGGCCATACCTATTATAACTTCTTTGAGTCTGGCGGCCCTTCAAAGTGTGAAAAGAAGTGTCAGGGAAACAGCTGTCACTCTGGGGGTCAACTTGCCTCAACTGATTATGACCATGTTCAAAGAAGCAAGATATCCCTTGCTGGCAGCTCTGATTATGGCTTTTGCTCGTGTAATTGGGGAAACAGGAATGACTATGGTAGTGGGGGGAAACATCAGAGGCAGTACCCGGGTTATGACTACTGCCATAGCTTTGGAGACGATGAAAGGAAGATTTGAGCTGGCCATAATCTTGGGCATAATACTTTTACTTACTTGTGGTTTGATAAGTATCCCTCTTCAATTGTTGCAGGGAGCAGGAAGAAAATGAGAATCAAGGTAGAGAAGTTGGGTAAGAGCTTTGATGGTAAAGTTATTCTCGACAACATTAACCTGGAAATTCAAGAAAAGAGAGTGAGTTGCTTCATCGGTCCTAATGGTGCAGGGAAGACGACCTTACTCAAGATATTGAACTTACTGGAAAAGCCCAGCCAGGGTAGTCTCTATTATGATAATAAACATTATACTGAGATAGACAGGCTTTCTTTACAACGAAGAATGGTTCTTTTGGCGCAGGAAGCGGTGATGTTCAATACTTCGGTCTTCAATAATGTTGCCTACGGGTTGAAAACAAGAAGAAGGAAGGATGTTAAAAAGAAGGTCGAAAGGGTCCTGGAGATGCTACGTCTTTCTGGAATGGAAACTCGATCAGCCCTTAGCTTATCAGGAGGAGAATTACAGAGAGTAGCTTTAGCAAGGGCTTTGGTTTTCGACCCTGAGGTAGTTTTTCTGGATGAACCGACTCATAATCTGGATCCCATCAGCAAGAGAATTGTGGAAGAACTTATTTTTCAACTAAAGAGCCAGTTCCAGAAAACTGTGGTCTTATCTACCCACGATCTTTCATTTGCAGAAAGATTCGCTCACCAGGTTTATTTTTTGAGAAAGGGAAGGATAGTAGAGCAAGGAGAGGCAGGGAGAATTTTTTCTTCTCCTTCTTCTTTCTACTCGGCGCAATTTATGGGGATGACCAACTTATTCCGGGGGAGATTGCTTAGAGAGAATGGGGCTACCTTTTTGAATTTGGAGAAGATTAAGATAGAGGTTGCTTCTCTTAATCAGGACTTAGAAATGCAGAAAGACAGGGTGTCTGCCTTCCTGCGGCCAGAAGAGATTCTGGTCTCCAGGAAACCTTTCCTCTCCAGTGCTCGGAACTGTTTTGAGGGAAGAATCACCAGGATGGAGGGGAGGGGAGGATTGGTTGAACTAACGGTTGACTGTGGAATTCCTTTTGCAGTGGTCCTCACCAAAAGGTCAACGGATGACCTAAATCTTGCTTCTGGAAAGAGGGTCTATCTCACCTTCAAGGCTTCCGCGGTGCACTTGATGTCTGGCTCAGAGATTAAAGGAGGGGAGCGTGAATAAAAAGGGACTTCCCACCAGGGAAGATTTTGAGGAAAGGATTAGAAAGGACCCCTTTGGCTGTTTTTTAGGAGTGAAAGTAGACAAAGTCGAGCCAGGATACGCTAGGGCCCGCGTAAGAGTAAGGAAGGAATTTCAGAATTTTTCTGGCTATGTTCATGGAGGTCTTATATTCTCTCTGGCTGATCAGGCCTTTGCCGCTGCTTCAAACTCTTTCGAGCGCCTCGCTCTGGCTCTACAGATGAGTATCAATTATCTTTCTCCTCCCGTGGTAGGAGATGGGCTCACAGCAGAAGCGCGTCAGATACATTCAGGGAAAAAGATTAGCGTTTACCGAATAAAGGTAAAGAATGCCTCGGGCAAATTAATAGCTGATTGCCAAGGCACAGTTTACCAGAAAACAAGAGGAGCGTAAATGATAGAATTGGAAGAGGCACTAGAAATTGTTCTCTCGCAGGTTAAGGTTCTATCCTCGGAAAAGATTGACCTTTTATCTTCTCTGAACCGTACTCTGGCCGAAAATGTTTATGCCGATTTTGATATTCCAGGTTTTGATAGAGCGGCTATGGATGGTTATGCGGTGATCTCAAAAGATACTGATTCTACTAGTAAAAAGAAGCCTGTGGTTCTAGAAGTAATAGCTGATGTTCCGGCAGGCTATAGCACCAACAAGGTAGTGAAAAGTGGTAGGGCGGTAAGAATTATGACCGGCGCTCCTATGTCTGAAGGCGCTGATGCAGTAGTGATGGTGGAGGATACGGAAAAGGAAGAAGGAAAGGTGAAGGTATTCCGGAAAGTTACCTGCCAGGAAAACGTCAGCTTTGCCGGAGAGGACGTAAAAAAAGGGGAACTCATTCTTCTGCAGGGTGGCTTGATTCGGCCGGCAGAGGTGGCTATGTTAGCCAGTCTTGGTAAAAAAGATGTTCTGGTCCGAACCAGACCCAGGGTGGCTATCATCTCTACTGGAGATGAGTTGGTGGAGGTGGGCAACAGTTTGAAAAAAGGGAAAATTTATGACAGTAACAGTTTTGCTCTTTTTTCTCAGGTTCTTTCGAGTGGAGGTGAACCTCACCGATTAGGCATTGCTCGGGATAAAAGAGAGAATCTCCTGGCCAGGATTAAGGAAGGATTATCTTACCATCTTCTCCTTATCTCCGGCGGGGTTTCTGTAGGAGACTATGACTTAGTGGCAGATGTCTTGAAAGAGGCAGGAGTAAAGATGCTTTTCTGGAAGGTGGCTGTGAAACCGGGAAAACCGATTTTTTTTGGTGTAGCAAAAGATACGCTAGTTTTTGGGCTACCGGGCTACCCTGTTTCCTCTATGGTTAATTTCGAAAATTTGGTGCGTCCGGCTATCTTTTCCATGCTGGGTCGAGATGATTGGCAGAGAATCAGAGTAAAAGCTGTACTCAAAGAAACGGTCTCAAGCAGGGGTGGGAGAAGAAAATTTATTCGGGTTAAATTGGTCAAAGAAGGGGATAAATATCTGGCAGTTCCCGCTACCTCTCAAAAGTCTGGCGTCTTGAAATCGATGGTGTGGGCCGATGGTTTCTTGATTTTGCCTGGAGAGGTAGAAAGAATAGAGAAAGGAGAGGAAGTCTTCCTGGAGCTTCTGCAATGAAGGCTAATTATTTGCGTCTTTCTCTCACTGACCACTGCAATTTAAGTTGTATTTACTGCAGACCTTCTGAGGCGGTGAGACATCTTAAACGAGAGGAGTTCTTAAGTTTTGAGGAAATAACCCACGTGGTTAGTCTGGCTGTTGACTGGGGAATAAGAAAGGTGAGAATTACCGGTGGAGAGCCCTTGCTGAGAAACAACGTTGTTGAACTGGTAGGAATGCTCGCACGCATAGAGGGGATAAGGGATTTACCGATAACTACTAATGGGGTGAAGCTGGAAGAATTTGCTCCTTTATTGAAGGAAGCAGGAGCCTCCCGCGTCAATGTGAGCCTGGACAGCCTAAACAAGAAGGGATTTGCCAAAATTGCTGGCCAGGATAATCTAGACCAGGTGCTGAGGGGAATAAAGGCCGCCAAAAAGGCGGGGCTGGAGCCGATTAAGATTAATGTAGTAGTCCTAAAAGGAATTAATGAAGGCGAGATTCTTGATTTTATTAATTTTGCCATGGAAAATGACTTGATTATCCGCTTCATCGAATATATGCCTACTAATGGACTAGAACAAAATGACTGGTATTTTTCAAATTCCAGAGTAAAGGAAATCATAGGGGAAAAATGGGGGAGTCTGGAGTCTATACCGTTCTTTGCCGGCTCAGTAGCCAGGTACCATAAAATCGATAATACTAAGGTCTTAGGATTTATTAGTCCCATAAGTCAGCCATTTTGTTGTCAATGTAATAGGTTACGACTTACCGCCATAGGAAAACTCAAACCTTGCCTGGCTTCTAATGTAGAAATTGACATTAGAAAATTTCTTAGAGAAAAAGCTAAGGACTATGAAATCAAGATGTTATTTGATTTAGCCATGAAGGAAAAGCTAAAAGAGAGACCAAAGCCACCTTATCAAAGAAATAAATATATGTTTCAAATAGGGGGTTAGGATGATTGATGTAGGAGAAAAAAAGATTACCAAAAGAGAGGCTGTGGCTGAAGGAGAGATTAGTCTCTCCTATGAGACCCTGGAGCTTATCAGAAAAGGAGTGATACCCAAGGGAGATGTACTGGGATGCGCCAGGATAGCAGCAGTCCTGGCTGTGAAAAGGACACCCGAGCTCATTCCTATGTGTCATCCTTTAAGAATTACCCATTCAAAAATAGATTTTGATACAGGAATAAATGCGATTAAGATAGAAGCTAAGGTAGTTGCAGTTGATAGAACGGGGGTGGAGATGGAGGCCTTAACCGCCGTTGCGGTTGCTGCATTAACCATTTATGATATGTGCAAGGCAATTGATAAAACCATGCAAATTTCCTATGTCAGACTAATCAAGAAAAGCGGGGGAAGAAGTGGAGATTTTCTTAGAAAAGAGGGGTGATGATGAAAGGGAGAGTTTTCTCGATTAACCAGAGTCGAGCCAAAGGAGTGCCTAAATTGCCAGTTGAGGAAGGTGACTTGAAAGAGGGCTGGGGTTTCTTAGGGGACGTTCACAGCGGAAAATGGCATCGACAGGTAAGTCTTCTTTCCTGGGAGCGTATCAAATCTCAGAATGAATGCCCCAGGATTAAGAAATCGAAAGATGAAATATTGAAACCTGGCGATTTTGCTGAAAATATCACCACTGAAGGCCTGGATCTGACTAAACTGAGAGTGGGTGATAAAATAGAGATCGAAGGCAAAATAAAGCTAAAAGTGACTCAGGTTGGAAAAGAGTGTCACCTTCGTTGTGTGATTTATAAAAGGGTAGGAAAATGTATCATGCCCAAGGAAGGAATCTTTAGCGAAGTTCTGAGGGGGGGAAGAGTAAAAATAGGCGATGAGATAAGGATAGGTTGAATGATCAAAATCGGTATAGTTACGGTGAGTGATAGATGTTCAGACGGCAAACGAGAGGATAAGAGCGGACCTCTTATCAGGCAAATGATAAAGGGTCTGGGCGAGGTAGTAAAATATGAAATCATTCCGGATGAGAAGGCTTCTATAAGCCAGGCTATCAAAGAATTAGTGGATGAGTTCAAGGCAGATCTTGTTTTGACTACAGGAGGAACAGGTCTATCTCCCCGTGATGTCACTCCCGAGGCTACCGGGGAAGTAGTAGAAAAGGAAATTCCTGGTTTTGCTGAGCTTATGCGTCAGAAAAGTTTTCAGATTACTCCTATGGCCATTCTTTCCCGGGCAATTGCCGGAATTAGAGGGAAAAGCCTCATCATCAATCTTCCTGGAAGCCCTAAAGCAGTCAATGAGTGCCTGGAGATCATCCTTCCTCTTGTCCCTCATGCTTTGGAGATGATAGAAGGGAAAGGACATGAAGACTGCGTGGTTCCGAACTTGCAGTGACCTCATTCCTATCCATAATTTGGCAGGACGAGTATCCCAGTGATACCATTTCCACACATTGTGGGCGAGATCTTTATAGTCTCTCTTTATGGCTCTTTCCTCCTGTATCCCTGGAATCAGCTCCAAATTGCGATCTTCAGGGGTTTCGGCAGAGGGCTTGACATTCTCTAAGAATGTTATATACTCTATGCAGGTATACAGTTTAATAGGTTAATTGAATCTTGAATAAGGAGGGAACAAGACAATGAAGAAATTGTTATTATTGGCAGCAATATTTTTTGCTTGGCCGACTATGGCTTTTGCCGATAGTGATGCATGGGGACACATGGGGGGTTGGGGGCGTATGATGACTTTTCGGTGGGGAGGAGCTTTTATGTGGGTACTATTCCTTATTATAATCATTGTGGTGCTTTATTTTGTTTTACAAAGCACAGGAGCGAGAAGTCATGGCGGTTCACCTGGGGAAACTTCGAAAGAAACTTCAATAGACATTCTAAAGAGACGCTATGCCAGGGGTGAAATTGACAAGGAAGAATTTGAGCAAATAAAAAAGGATTTGAAAAGCTAGCTATCCATCTAAAGACCAGAGTGAATTCTTGGGAAAAGTGAAAGAGATGGGGATGTCTGTTGTGGAAAGTAGGAAAGCTACTAACGTTAGAGGAGCTGAAGCCTTATGATTAACGAAGAGACAAAAAAGGATGTTCTGCCTCGCTTGAAAAAGATTGAGGGACAGATTAAGGGAATCCATAAGATGATAGAAAAAGAAAGATACTGCATTGACATCATCAATCAGGTTACCGCAGCTCAGAGAGCTCTGGATCAGGTAAGCCTCAGGGTTATGAGA
>SDBV01011946.1_pt1 | contig 11178 bp, 8 predicted proteins | sample 2277081 | NCBI WGS metagenome assembly SDBV01 (sample SAMN10402039, study PRJNA504765) | marine sediment metagenome | isolation source: marine sediment core GS10_PC15, 223 cmbsf | place: Arctic Ocean: Southern Knipovich Ridge | collected 2010
ATCGAAAAGTTTGTAAATCTAATACAAAGCGGTGCTAAAAAGCATAGCCCTAAAGCTAAAAATTTGTTTGACTTGATGAAGCAATTTTTTAAAGAATAGTTTTTTTTATCTACCGTCATCCCTGAAACGACTCGTCATCCCCGCGAAAGCAGGACTCACCGTCATGCCCGCGAAAGCAAGTTTCATCGTCATCCCCGCGAAGGCGGGGATCCAGGTATTTTGGATACATGACTAGATTCCCGCTTTCGCGGGAATAACGATGAGTCCCGCGTTCGCGAGAATGACGAGTGGTTTTCGGGACGACGGTGAAATCAGCTGACGCTATTCTACCCGTTTAGTCATTTTATAGATCAACAAAGGCAGCAATGAAAGAACCACTAGTCCTACTATTAAAATAGTTTCGTATATGAAAACATTACCAATCGGAATATTTTCAGGCGGAATAAAGCCAATCAAAATGGCGCTAATGCAAGTGACGATGCCAATGCCAGCAACAATCCAGATGCCTAACTTCCCACCCGGAATTCGAAAGGCATTTGGTTTTTTAGGAGTGATATAGCGCAGCCGAATGGCAGCGGCAAATAACACCACATAAAATAATAACGCGAGTTGAGCAGTTAAATCACTTAGAATCCAATACCAGGTGGCGATGGTGTTAAACAGCAGATAGATACCACATAAAATAAAAACAACAACAGCTTGCATGATTAACACGGTAATGGGCGCTTGTTTTTTATTACGATACCCTAAAATTTTAGGTGCACAACCATCTTCTGCAGCGACACTCAAACCTTTAGTCGGGCCAATGACCCAAGCTGCCATTCCGCCGAATCCACCGAGCAAAATCATTAAAATGACGATCGGCAGCAACCATTTCAAATGAAAGGCATTGAGGAAAATGGCATAAGCTTGGTCTAGTCCGCTGACAATATTTAATGATGATTTAGGCACAACAATGGCGATGGCTGCCGAAGCTAAAATCATCGTGACCACAATAATCAGCGCCGAATAGGCTAGTGCTCGTGGATAATCACGTTCTGGTTTTTTAACTTCTTCAGCATGCACCGCCGACATTTCAAGCCCCATAAGACTAAAAAATACAATCACTAAAAAAGCTAAATTATGCAGTGATGATAGTTTAGGGATAAAGTGATTCCAAGTGGGGGATATCGCTAATGGTTTTCCAGATACTATCCAACCCACACCTAATCCAATAATAAACAGAATAGGAATAAGCGTGCCAACAGTAGCACTAAGGGTGCTTATTAGTCCTGAGATTTTCATGCCAAAGCAGTTTATAATGGTTGCAATAGCAAAAGTTCCAATGATGACGGGTAAGATATAGGCTTTCTGCGTGGCTAAATTGGGGTTAATTAAATAAGCAATATTAACAGCAATAAAGAATAAAATGGTCGGATACCAAATCACATTGTATATCCATTGAAGCCAAATATTAAAAAACCCCCACTTTGCTCCAAAAGCTTCACGAACCCACACGTAAGCGCCGCCTCTTTCAGGGCGATGAGTGGCGAGTTCCGCTGTGATTAAGATACACGGCAGTAAAAACAAAATGCTTGCTACAACATAGAAAAAAACGATATACAATCCATTTTCAGCATTAGCGGGCAAGTTGCGCAAGCTATCAATAGCGATCACATTGATCATCACTAAACTGAAGACACTTAGAACTCGATTTTTGTTTTTATTAGGCTGATACATGGTGACTTATTCCCATCGGCATATTCGTTAGTATAATATAGAGTGACTCATCTTCGAAGCCTACGATTCCTGTGAGTTATGGAATGCAGGCTAGCTATGCGAGTGATGCTGTAAATGGGCTACAAAGTGGTGGGGCTTAGCAAGCATTGCTAAGTCAGGTGAGGCGATGGCATTTGTGGATGAACGTTTGTTTTTCATTGTAAACACGACATTTTAGATTTTATATAGCTTATACTCTCTCACAGCGGGTTTGAGTTGTCAAGAAAGTGGGAAACAGCTTGGGGAACTTTGGACAAAGTTAAAGCGGATATCAAGGGGAACAAGATCAATGAATTATAAATACATAGGCGTTCTAGATTTTGAAGCAAATTGTATGGAAGAGCAAAAACTTGATGTTCAAGAAATCATTGAATTTCCCGTGATCGTATACAATCTCGAATCCCGCTGTATCGAAGAAGATAAAACGTTTCACCATTATTGTCAGGCTGTGAAATACCCCATTACTGAATTTTGCACACAATTAACCGGAATTACCCAGGAAATGGTTGATCAAGGTCAGCCATTTCCTGAAGTGCTGCAGTTATTTTATCAGTGGATGCAAAATAACCAATTGTATAATGACATATTATTCCTTGCCTGCGGAAATTGGGATTTTTCAGGCTGTTTAAAGCGATATTGTCACTATTTGAATATCGAATACCCAAGCTGTTTTAAACAGTGGTGTAATATTAAAATTTTATTTAAAAAATACTACCAAAAGAAGGCGAAAAGCATGATGCACATGCTTAATGTGCTGAACATTGAGCACAAAGGGCGGCACCATTCAGGTATCGATGACTGTCGCAATATTGCAAAAATCCTAGATAGAATGGTGAATGATGGCTTTAAAATTGAGGTGACTTCATATTTATAGTCATTCCTGCGGGCTTGCTTCCCATAACTTAAAATGATCCACATTAGCATTAAATCCATTTTCAAAACCAACCATCGCAACGGCAAGTACATTCAAAAATTGCTGCAAGCGTTGCTCGTTCTCTATAAATTTACCCAGCATGTTAACAACATGCATCCAATGTCCATCATTGCCGCCATCAGTTTTTATGTGCGAGCCTATAAATCGAGCCGCTTTTTTAGGGTCTTTAACACCCCAACTTGCAATGACTTGATATAAAATTTCCATAAATTCAGGTTTAATATGAGAGGCCACCCCTTCGGCGGCTAATGGGCATGCGAACATTAATACCGAGTCTTCATAAAATGCTAATGTACTTTCTTGAACGCTCATAAATTGCTTAGTAGCAGCGCTTGGCACATGGACACGTTTAAGATAATCAATATCGGCACCCAAATGCTCAAGGTCGCGTTCAATAATAAGCTCGTGGTTGATTTCGCCTTTTAAGTGATGAATATAATGATTTCGTAATTCAATATTGTCACTGTGAAAAATGCATCGACCTAATATTCTTGTAGTTTGCCGTACATATTGATATAAATTAAATAAAGACCAGATATACTGTTGTTTGGCTAAAGTGCCATTGAAAATTGCTTGCGCCCAACTCGTTTTATTAAAACCACTTAACCATCTCTCTACGGTTTCTAATATTTCATTAACAAACTGACTCTGAATCACATGTAATGGTTCACCAGCACACTGTTGATAAGCATTATGAATCGCGTAAGGTATATGCTGGGCTACGGGTAGGTAAGCACCTTGCTTTGTAGTGATCGAAGATAATTTATTCATAGGCTCCAGTCGTAACAGTGTTGCAATAGGAGATGCTGAATCTGAAATTGGAATCAGCGCAACAACGCTTTGACGTTGCCATATTCTACCTCGACGTAATGCTAAATATAAAATCGCAGGTAAAATTTCATTGACTGGCTTGACATGTGGCGCGATCCAAACTGAATGAATCGATATGGAATTTTCCAGAGCTTCTTCGCTTAATTTTGTGAGCGCTTTAAATTGACTTTTTTCAGCAGGTGAGACGACGACTGCTGCCACTGTTTCATCTTTTTGATTCACCAAACTCACACAGGTACCACCTGGCTCTAAAAACTGCTCAGTATTTTTAATCATCCAACCATTAGGATCCAAATTGTTTTTCATTTCGCGAACATTTAGTTCTTGGAGATTTAAATGTTTGCTTACTTGATTATTGAGTCTTTCATTCTTAGGTAAAGAAGCCATGAGTATGCTCTCCTTATTTAAGTAGGTTTTTCTTTAAATAACGTGTGCAAGACTCAGCATCAAGTGGCTTACTAAAATAATTGCCTTGCACCTCATCACATTGATAGGATTTTAAAAAATCGACTTCTTCTTGTGTTTGTGCGCCTTCGGCTACCACGCAAATTTTCAAACTTTTTGACATGGCGATAATTGCTAAAGTAATAGCGGCATCATCGGGATCATGTGTGATATCACGCACAAATACTTTGTCGATTTTTAATTTATCGACCGGAAAACGCTTCAGATAATTTAAGCTAGAGTAGCCCGTCCCGAAATCATCAATGGCCAATTTTATGCCTAGTTTTTTTAAATGATTAAGCCGCTTGACCATCTCTTCTGCATGATCCATTAATGTGCTTTCTGTTAATTCAATCACGAGTTGACTTGGATCCATTTGTGAAGCTTTTAGCGCTTTTTTAACACCTCCCATAAGATCACCATATTTAATCTGTCTTGCTGATGCATTGACCGACATTTGCAATCCAGTCAAACCCATTTTTTCCCACTGAACCTGCTGCAAAGCTGCGGTTTTTAGAACCCATTCGCCAACGGGTACGATTAGTCCAGTCTCTTCTGCCACAGGAATAAATTCCATTGGAGTGATATTTTTTAATACTGGATTATTCCAACGTAATAGCGCCTCAACCGCTACGACACGCCCAGTTTGTAGATTTCTAATAGGCTGATAATGAAGCTCAAATTCCTCGCGTTCTAATGCGTGATGTAAGTAGTTTTGTAATGACAATCGTTTTGAGACGATCTGATTCATCTGATTTGTAAAAAACTGAAAGTTGCCACGACCATTATCTTTAGCATGATACATGGCCGTATCGGCATTTCGAATAAGCGTATCGGCTTCTCTGCCATCTCTTGGAAAAGAACTAATGCCTAGGCTTGTGGTAATAATTAATTCATGCCGATCAAAATGAAAAGGTCTTCGAATTTCTGTTAAAATCTTTTGAGCAATCACACCCGTTTCTTCTACAGACTTTAAGGGTGAAACAATAATAATGAATTCATCACCACCAATACGAGAGACCGTATCGGTATCTCGCAAACAGTTTTTTAACCTTTTTGCTACTGCACATAATAAATGATCGCCAACTTGGTGGCCCAGGCTGTCATTAATTAATTTAAACCGATCTAAGTCTAGAAACAATAGTGACACTATCGATTCTGAACGTTTTGCATAAAGTATTGCTTGGCGTAGCCGATCTTTTAATAATACGCGATTAGGTAAATCGGTTAAGGTATCGTAGGTTGCCTGATGTACTAATTGCTCTTCCATGGCTTTACGTTCAGTAATGTCATTGATGATACCTAGAAAATGAGCCACCTTACCATCAGGATCTGGCACGGGTGCTATGTATAATTCATTCCAAAATAGAGCACCATTTTTACGATAACTGCGCAAAACAGCTTGTTCTTCCCGCTCTTCTTTCAATGCTAATCGAATGCCATCCATTTCAGGTTGATCTTGATCAGCATCTTGCAAAAAACTAAAATTTTTACCAATCGCCTCATCAATTTTATAACCTGTTATGCGTTCAAAAGCAGGATTAACGTAAACAATGGGAAGCTCTTCTTTATTATCGGCAATAATAATGCCTTGGGTATTGGATTCGACTGCGCGATTGCCCAAGGGTAATTTAGTTTTGCTTTGAGAATGTAAATTAATAGTGTTTTGACCATTCAGCCAATTTTCAAGATGTGCAGCAAGCTCTTCGTCCGTGACATTTTTAACAATTAATTTGCGCAAACGTTCTACTGTTGGTTTTTTACCGGAATCAGTGAGTTCTTCTGCCGCGGCTTTGACAAGCTGATAGGTAATTACCCTTCTTTGCATTGTTGGTCCCTGCTATTTTTCTTTTATTTTAAAAGTATAGAACATAGAGGCTTGTAGCGAATGGATTTTCAGGCAGTTTGAGTCCTATCTTATTGATATTAAGAAACTATTTAGGGTGCTTTTCACGGAAATCAATTCACATAAAGCCTATATTGACAATAGTGTGTGAAACGCTCAGGATTTTATACTCGTAGTGACTCGTCATTCTCGCGAAAGCGAGAATCCAGCGTCATCGGGAATCCAGCGTCATTCTCACATTCGTGACAGTGAGGTGTCGCGATAAATCAATTATTGGAATTAATCATGCCGCATCTAATCACGAAACAAAATCAATTGTTACAAATACAAACACCCCTAACCCATAAAAACATTAAACTCAACTCATTTAACGGCCATGAAGCACTATCGCGTCCTTTTTCTTATCAACTCGATATCCTCTCAGAACAAGAAATCATCGCTGGAGAATTAATGGGGCAAGGTATTCATTTTCAAGTTGCTAGCATGGCTTCTGAAATTCAACACTTTCATGGCCTAGTTAATCGCATTACAACTTGCGGGCATACCATTAATAATGGCTATCATTATCGCATTCATTTAATGCCGTGGTTTTGGTTTCTACGGTTAAAATCTGATTGCCGAACTTTTAAAAATGCATCTGTAGTTGATATTATTCAATCCTTATTCCAGGAGTTACGCTGCCTCGATGTGGATTATTCAAAATTGCAATCACAATATCCTAAGCTTAATTATTGTGTCCAATATAATGAAAGTGTTTTTGATTTTATTTCTCGACTATTGGAAAACGCAGGGATTAGCTATTATTTTCGTCATGAACCACACAATAATCAAGACTTCCGTCACGTGATGGTGCTGATTGATCAAAACCACGGTTTTGAACAATATGGCAAAAAAGTGAGTTATCTATCGCAATGGCAGCGCAATCAATCTGTAATAAGCGATTCCATAACCCTTACCGATTATGATTTTAAATCTCCGAAAACTAGATTATTAGCCCATTACGGCAAAAGAGAAAGTAGCAATCAATTTAACAATTCCAAAGAGCAGTATCATTATCCAGGTGGTTTTAAATCTTTTTCGGCGGGCAACACTGAAGCTAAATTGCGTTGGCAGATTTTAGAATCACAAAAGATCATCATTAAAAGCGCGGGCAATGATCTTAATTTTTCTGCCGGACTTCGTTTTCATCTCGCCAATCATGATTTTGAAGAAGAGCAGGGTGACTATTTAATTACTCAAATTTACCATAAAGCCACTGATCAAACTGCTGTTACGCATCAAAGCGATTCGTATCCCCCTTATTATCAAAACTATTTTCATTGTATCCCCGCTAATACAACTTATCGTGCCAAACCTTATGCCATAAAACCCGATATTCATGGCATTCAAATGGCACAGGTTAGCGGCTCTTCACCCGCGGATCAATTGGCACAAATTAACCTGCGATTTCATTGGGATCATCACGCTCGCACATCCGAGCAAACCTCTTGCAAAACGCGTTGTGTGCAACGATGGGCAGGGCATGGTTTTGGCACTGTATTTATTCCTCGAATAGGCCAAGAGGTTATGACGGAATTTTTGCAGGGTGATCCTGATAAACCCATTGTCAATGGAGCGTTTTATAATGCTTCTCATAGCCCGCCGTATCATTTGCCTGGTCAATATTATTTAAGTGGCATTAAGACTCAATCCATCCCAAGCGCTTCCCACCATCACCATACATCTTCAAACTGGCGCTCTAATGAATTGCGATTTAATGATAAGCCCGGCGCGCAGGAAGTTCATATCCACACTCCTGGTGACTTGAGGCGAGATGTGAAGCATAACGATACCACTCAAATAGCCAAGCATTATCAACTGACCATCGAAAAAGGTGATCAATCGGTTGATGTTGGCAATGGTTCGCATACACTAGCGGCGCATCGTTCGATTCGATATCAAGTCGGCAAAAGCTATCTGCAGCTTGAATCTGGGCAGATTACGATTGCAGGTAAGGTGATTAAGGTGAATTGTTGACTGGCAATACCTAGTAGTGGGGATGTTGTTGCTTGTAAAATAAGCTAACCCGTCTAAGCCGGATTGAAGTAAATTTATATTTATCAAGGCCATTAGAATCGTTTCGAACCTTTCTTATAGCCTTTATTTGCCCTAGTGGTTTCTGGTCAATAAATTTCTTAACTAAAAGTCAGTTTTAATATTATCTTAATAATGTATTGATAAACTTATAAGCATAAGGGACTTTAATACGACAATGGGTGTAAAAAGAGGGTGGAGTGATGCAACGAAATACCGGCGCTGAGAACAGTTATGAAAGTGCTCAAAAAGCAGTGCTTAGGCAGCTTGATACTTTAAATGAAAAGGTAGGTTATCTGGACAGGTCCGGATTAGTTAAAGAGGGAAAAGAGAAGCATAAATACGACACAGAAATAACTGCGATACGGGCATCATTAGATAGTTTAAGAATTTTAATTAATATTGAAAATATGACTCTGCGACAGTGGAATGAGTGCAAAAATGAGCAATTCACTGTTTTAGATAATTTAGGATCAATAGGGAGTAAAGCAGATGATCGTAAACGCAAAAATAAAGTAGCTGAGCTGAAGGGAGCATTCAATGTAAATTTGGCTGTATTTTCAGACCAGTGTTTCATTCGGTCTGAAAAAAATACCCAGAATCGATCTTTGCAAAGACAAGAACAAGATCAGAAATTAATTGAGACACAAGCTGGTCAAATAGCATCACTAAAGGCTGACCTTACTCTTACACAAAGTCAACGTGATAAATTAAGGGGAGAGCTTGAAGAAAAAGACACTGAGGTTTCAGCACTAACAGAACAGCTGTCTAATTCTAGTTCAGAAAATAATGCAGAGCTCGGAAATACTATTACACGCTTAAATGATGAGGCTCGACAGAAAGATGCAAGAATTCAAAGGCTCGGGGCAGAAAACGAAAGGCTTGGAGCTCAAGTAAACACACTAAAAAGTGCACTAAGAAGAGTACTAAAAGACATCCAAGATGAGATTAAAACCAAAACCATTAACACTACCACCACTACCACTACCGCTACCGAAAAATGGCAGTTCAGGGATGGTAGGGGTGGAAAAATAGACATTAAGCCAACACCTACTACTATTTACTCAGTTGATTACGAAATCCCTAAGTTTGCGGCAAAAATTTATAACCGACTATCGGAGTTTGATTTTACTTCTGAAGAAGAGATTGGAGATTTAGAAAAAACAGCTAAAGGTATACAGAAAAATGCGCATACCAGAGGGAATCGATGTCAATTCTTTAGAGCTATTATAGGCCGCAGTGACAATACCGCAAAATTATACAGAAAGTTTGATAGGCAAATAGAGGATGTTTTTAAATCTGCCAGCCCAGACTAGCGTGGAAAGACCCAAAATGTAACCAAAAAGGAACTGAGAATACATTTTTTAGGATAAATAGAATAAAAACTTTATTATTCAACCAATGGAATTTTCAGCCCACCTTAATTAGATTTTCTAATCAAACAAAAATAATAAAGACTCATTCTATTATTGATCGCAGCAAAGCTACTAATTTTGAAAGTGAAAAAATAATTTAACAGGTCAATTCTCAGGGACTAACACCCTAACCTCTGCATAACGATTTCCATAGCCTAGCTACTTCAAACTACCATCTTTTTTACAAAACATCACACACTGCTTGCCCACGATGATTTGCCCGCCGCAACTGCGATAGCACTGGCGATAATCGGATTGGCAGCCACAGCTTTGATTACAATTGGAGTAGTCAGCAAAATCATTAATCGTTTCATAAGCGGACTTATGTTTTTTCCTCTGCGAGCGAAGATAATCCTTGTAGGCAGGTTTTGCTGCACGTTGTGCATCACGACGGCAGACTTCCTGCTGCTTTCTGCAGCCTATTTTACAAGACGTTTTAATGCCCATGCATCGAGACACACAGCGCTTGCCATGCCATGAATGCGGAGGGACATACGTATAAGTCTTTTTATAAATCGGGCCGCAAGCGGCTAATATTAAGCATGAAATAAGCAGTAAAATCATATTGAAAAACAAACGGCGAGAACAACGCATTATGTTAGCTCCTTAGCATAATTATTTGTTGATGACGAGCAGGGTAGTCTAGCAATTTTATTCAAAATTACAAGCTAAAAGTCGTAACTGCTCACACCTCGTCATCGCGCGGCTCGACCCTCGTCATCCTGCGGCTTGACTCTCGTCATCCCGCGGGCTCGACCCTCGTCATCCCGCGGCTTGACCGCGGGATCCATAACGCACTACGTGCGTTGGCGCGCAAAACGCGCCTGGATTCCGGCTGTCGCCACAATGACGGGCGAGTTCGTTACTAAAAATCTTCATATCTCACCAAGAAGCCCCTAATGTCTAAATACTAGAAGTATACCCGCCGCATTAAAAGTATGCACACACGGAAAATCTTGGTAAAATTTTCTGAAATTTGGATTCGAAGATAGGCTATTTTACTATGCCGAAAGCATTAAACTCATCTTTTTTTAATCGTTATCCCATTAAAGTCGCCGAAAACTTATTGGGAAAAGTCATTCGCGTCATGCACAACAATATGTGTTTATCAGCGATGATTGTAGAAACCGAAGCCTACTATCGCTCAGAAAAAGCCAGTCACGCTTCGCTCGGCTTTACTGAAAAACGCAAAGCTTTATTTATGGCTCCGGGAACGATCTATATGTATTACGCTAGAGGTGGTGATTCATTTAACGTGAGTTGTAGAGGTGAAGGTAATGGGGTGTTAATTAAAGCGGGTATGCCTTATTTTGATGATAAAAGCCCTATTGGCACACTACGAATGATGCAGCAGCTTAATCCGAGAAAAAATAATTCAACTCCGCGAGATGAGCATAAGCTTTGTAGTGGACAAACCTTATTATGCCGTGCATTAGGATTAAAAGTCCCTGATTGGAATCAACAGTGTTTTGATTCAGAAAATTTTTATATGGAAGATGTGGCTTATTACCCGAATAAAATTATTCAAGCTCGGCGATTGGGTATTCCCAAAGGCAGAGACGAACATTTACTCTACCGCTTTATTGATTACGAGCATGTTAATAGCTGTACTGAAAATCCATTACGTAAAAAAGCTTATCGGTTAAATCAAGATTATTTTGTATACTCATAACGCGTTATGCACAGAGGGGGCAACGTAAGGAACTCAGTGTCATCCCCGAGAAAGCGCACTCACCGTCATCCCCGCGAAGGCGGAGATCCAGTCATCTAAAAAATAAAATGATTAGATCTTAACGCAAAGACTTTTCCTGAAACGGCAGGGCAAACGTGTAAAGAAATTGTTATTTTTTTGTGAATAACTGGATCCCCGCGTTCGC
>SDBV01011947.1_pt1 | contig 11177 bp, 10 predicted proteins | sample 2277081 | NCBI WGS metagenome assembly SDBV01 (sample SAMN10402039, study PRJNA504765) | marine sediment metagenome | isolation source: marine sediment core GS10_PC15, 223 cmbsf | place: Arctic Ocean: Southern Knipovich Ridge | collected 2010
GGCTTAATGCCGGCCAGAACCCAGGGTTTTTCACCGCGGTTATCCGAGGCAATCGTTAACAAAGAATCTGCGCTCTAACCACTTCCCCCAAACTTGACTTCTTTTTCCAAAATGGTAAGATATGAGGGGGGAAAGGCGTTTCCAGATGACGAGATTTTACAAACTTCTTTAGGAAGGGGGTGGTGATATCGAGTTGAACCAGACCGGTACACTATCATGGGATTACAGCAAGGAGTGGAGAAATGGATTTTAATTATACACCCCAGGAAGAAGCTTTTAGAGAAGAGGTCCGGGATTGGTTGAGAGAGAACACCAAAGAGCTACCCGCCTGGTACGGCCGGGTGGATATTGCCGGGCCGGAGATAGACTCCGACGAATACCACCAGTTTAGCCTCTGGTGGCACCGCAAACTATATGATGCCGGCTTTGTCGGCCTGGCCTGGCCAAAAGAGTACGGTGGCCGGGGCGCTACCCTCATGGAGCAGGTAATCTTCAACGAGGAGATGGCTAAATTCCGGGCACCGGGCCCGGCCAATGCCCACGGTCTCGGCTGGTGCGGTCCGGCCATTCTGGCCAACGGCACCGAGGAGCAGAAACAGCGCTTCATTACCAAGATTCTCAATGCCGAAGAAATCTGGTGCACGCTCTACTCCGAACCGGAGGCCGGCTCCGATATGGCCAATGTCCATACCCGGGCGGTCGAGGATGGCGATGATTTCGTCATCAACGGCCAGAAGGTCTGGACCAGCGGCGGGCACTATGCCGACTGGGCAGTGCTCCTGGCCAGGACAGACCCTGATGCCCCCAAGCACCGGGGCCTCAGTTACTTGCTGGTAAATATGCGCTCCCCGGGCATTACCGTGCGCCCGTTACGGCAGATTACCGGCCACGCCGATTTCAACGAGACATTCCTTGATGATGTGCGCATCCCCAAGCACCAGATTCTGGGGGAGAAGAATCGCGGCTGGTATGTGGCAATGGGTGCCCTGGAGTTTGAGAGGTCGGGTATCGGCGCTTCTATTGGCCGTGAGAGCACCATCAAGGACCTCATCAAGAGGGCCAAGGCGGCGGTACGCAACGGGCAACCCCTCTCCCAGGACCGGGCGATTCGGCAAAAGCTGGCCCAATTCTACATTGAGGCTAATGTTTCCAAATATATCGGCCTGCGCAACCTGACTCACCAGCTTCGAGGAGAAAGACCGGGCCCGGAAGGTTCCGTTGGTCATATCTTCGGCGTTGAATTCGGCCATAGATTGCAGGACTTTGCCATGCAGCTACAGGGGCCGTACGCCCAGCTGGTGAGAAACTCCAAATATGCTATTGACCACGGAAGGGTACAGAACGGGTGGCTGGCTACACGGAGTGCCTCTATTGCCACCGGCACTACCGAGATTCAGAAGAACGTTGTCGCTCAGAGAGCCCTGGGACTACCCAGGTAATAGAGGAAGGAGTAAATTATTATGGATTTTGGTCTAGGCGAAGAACAGGTTATGCTGAAAACATCAGCTCGCGATTTTCTGGAGAAGGAATGCCCGAAGACACTGGTAAGAGACATGATGGAGGACGAAAAGGGCTATTCGCCAGAGCTGTGGAAGAAGATGGCTGACCAGGGCTGGTTGGGGCTGGCCATCCCCGAGGAATATGGGGGTGCCGGCATGACTTTCCTTGACCTGACAGTGCTCATGGAGGAGATGGGGCGGGCTCTGGTACCGGGTCCCTTTGTGACAACAGTGGTACTGAGCGGACGGCCCATCGCCGCCGCCGGCACTGAGGAGCAAAAGAAGCAGTTCCTGTCCAAGATAGCCAGCGGCGATATGATTGTGAGCCTGGCTTTTACCGAACCCAATGCCAGCCTGGAGGCATCAGGGATCACTGTCGAAGCTACCCCGGCCGGCGAGGACTTCATTATCGAAGGAACGAAGCTCTTTGTGTCCGATGCTCATGTGGCTGACTACCTCCTCTGTGTTGCCAGAACCAGGGACGGCGCCAACAAGGAAGATGGCATCACCCTCTTCTTAGTGGATGCCACCACCGCCGGCATTCATACCGAGGTACTAAAAACCCTGACCGGCGAGAAACAATGTGAGGTTATCTTCCGCAATGTGGCCGTACCCGCGAGTAACATATTGGGAGAGCTGCACCAGGGCTGGCCGATAATACAGAGGTTACTGGAGGAGGCCAGGGTAGCCGAGTGTGCCTGGACAATCGGCGGTGCCCGGTGGGTGCTGGAAACATCCACTGCTTACGCCAAGGAGAGAGTCCAGTTTGGGGTTCCCATTGGCAGCTTCCAGGCTATTCAGCATAAGTGCGTCGATATGGCTATTGAGGTTGAGGGGGCAACATCCATTACCTATTATGCGGCCTGGGCAGTAACGGAGAACGACGCAGAGATAGCTCTGGCCACTTCTATGGCCAAGGCATTCTGCAGCGATATCTATAAGCACGTAGCCGCTGAGGGCATCCAGATTCATGGTGGCATTGGCTTCACCTGGGACCACGATATGCACCTCTATTACAAGAGGGCCAAGACCTCGGAGGTCACCTTTGGTGATGGCGATTATCACCGCGAGGAAGTGGCCAAGCTATTGAATATCTAGGTCAGGCTGGCCAAAGCCGGTACATATAATATAAAATGAGAATATGAGCTATACCGTTACCCAGGAAAGCTTTGAGAGTCTGGCTTCCTGTTGGGCCGACCCAAGTCAGTGTTTGAGGTGGAACTCAATCTTCGTTTTACCCGCCTGGTTGAAGGTCTGGTGGCAAGAGCTTGGCTCCGGAGGTGACCTGTATCTGGGGGCGGTTAGACAAAGAGAGAAAATCACCGGCATTGCCCCGCTTCTGGTGAAAGAAGGAAGAGCTTCAATCATCGGCAGCGGCGATGTCTGTGATTACCTTGATTTTGTTATTACCCCGGGAAAGGAACGGGATTTCTATAGCGTTCTGCTCGATGACTTGAGGCAGCAGGGTATTACCCACCTGGACCTGGGACCCCTGAGACCCGATTCGGCAGTGCTCACTGACCTGGTAGAGATAGCGCGGAACCGGGGATACGAAGTTCTCTGCCGTGAGCAGGGAACCTCGGTAGAGATAGATTTACCCGATAGCTGGGATGACTATCTGGCGACATTAGCTAAGAAGCAGCGCCATGAGGTGAGACGCAAGCTGAGGAGATTGGGGGAAGCCGGTAATGTAGAGCATCGTTGCCTGGGAGTCAGTCATCAAGAGGTTGGAGACTACATTGACACCTTCCTGAGGCTCTTCTCGTTGAGCCGGGGAGAGAAAGTCGGCTTTATGACGGCCCAGATGGAATCGTACTTCAGGGCTCTGGCCGGAGCTATGTCTGAGATTGGGCTGCTCAGGTTCGGCATTCTGGAGCTGGATACCCGGCCGGTGGCGATGATTATGGGTTTTGATTACGATAACTCAATGTATCTATATAACAGTAGCTACGATCCCCAATACAACTCCTTGAGTGCCGGGCTACTCTGTAAAATCCTTTGTATCAAGGAGAGTATTGGAGAAGGCAAAACAAAGTTTGACCTTCTCCAGGGTGATGAAACCTATAAATACCAGTTGGGCGGGAGAGAAGTCCCGTTATACCGATGCCAGATAACCATCAAGTAATAACAGAGAGGAAAAGGGGCCAATGGCAACCAGTCAACTGAGAATAGCGATACTCAGCATCCACAGTTGTCCGATCGGACAACCAGGTGCTCGAGATACCGGTGGCATGAATGTCTACATCCGGGAGCTGGCTCGCGAACTGGGCGAGCAAGGGCATTCAGTGGATGTTTTCACCCGTGTTCACGACCCCGAAGACAGCCTGGTTTATGACCTGGGTCAGAATGCTCGCCTTATTCACCTCCGGGCGGGGGAGATCGGGGAGATACACAAGCTGGCCGTGTATTCCTATCTTCCTGACTTTGCCTGCAATCTGGAGAGTTTCCGGGAAGACAATGACTTACAATACGATTTAGTATTCAGCCATTACTGGCTTTCGGCCTGGGTGGGGGAATACCTGGAGCGGTGGTGGAACGTCCCCCATATCACCATGTTTCACACGCTGGGTGCGGTTAAGAATGCTATGGGCATTGGAGAAGATGAGCCGGAACTGCGTCTGGAGACGGAAAGAGACCTGGCTCAAAGTTGCCATCATATTATCGTGTCAACGGAGCCAGAAAAAGAGGAGCTCATTCGACACTACGGGGCTTCACCAGACAGAATCGGGGTGATTCCCTGCGGGGTGAACTTAGATCTGTTCCAGCCCGTTGACCGGGAGACGGCCAGGCAGCAGCTGGGCTTGACTGACCAGAAAATTATCCTGTTTGCCGGCCGGATTGAGCCACTAAAGGGCATCGATAGGATATTAAGGGCGATGCCCTACCTACCCAATACCCCGGCGCCAAGGCTGATTATCATCGGCGGCGATGAACACAGCCAGGATGAAAGGGAAAGGCTAGAGACGCTAGCCGGCGAGCTCCAGATAGAGGCTTCGGTCAGCTTCCTGGGTTCGATAACACAACAACAAATGCCCTATTACTACAGTGCGGCTGATGTTTGCGTGGTCCCCTCCTATTACGAGAGCTTCGGGTTGGTAGCCCTGGAATCCCTGGCCTGCGGCACGCCAGTAGTGGCCACCGATGTGGGCGACCTTAAGAATATTATTCGGCCAGGCAAGACGGGATATGTGGTGAGCGATAGTACTCCCCATCACCTTGCCGACAAGATAGCTTTGCTTCTGGCCAGGCCAGGCGCGGATGCAAAAACTGCCCTCTCCATCCGGGCATCGGTGAGCCGATTTGGCTGGCCCAATATTGCTGACGAGATTATTAGAGAATGCCGGCAGGTGCTGGCTGATTATTTGGCCCCCGTACCCTAGTTTGTGTCTTACCTGGCTATCCTGCCCCTGAGGCTAGTCCAAAGACTTCTCGTACCACAAGCTGCTTGTCCCAGCCTCGAAACCAATCGACTGGTAAAGATCGCGAGCCACTTTATTCTGGCTATCTACAGTCAACCCGGTAACCCGCAGGCCTTTGCTCTTGAGGCGCGCCAACCCCGCCAGTAGCACTCTTTTCCCCGCGCCCCTGCCCCGGTAGTCAGGGTCGGTGCCAATCATATATATCCGCCCCAGCTGATTAGCGACGGCTGATTCTCCGGCATTAGCCACCTCTGTCCAGCAATAGCCGATGACCTTATCTCCATCGCAGGTTACAACTACATCCTCCAGGCTACCGTTAGCTAGACGGTAGGTTATCGTTTCCACGGTGTTTGGATTGTACCCCCAGGCGCCAGCAAAGGAGCGATTCTGAATCCGGGTCAGTTTGTCCTCTTCACCGCGCTGCAGATGACAACACTCCTGGGCAGCCTGGTCACTATCCGGCCAGTTAACCCTGGCCATGTCCAGCCTCAATTCAAGATATCGCCGGACAAGCTTGAAGCCCAGCCTGGACAGTACTATTTTGGCGACTTCATTGTCTTCGGCTACCTGGACATGGGCTACTCTGGCTCCGAGTTCTGTGGCACGCCGCAAAGCGAAAGCAAGAAGTTCTACAGCCAGCCCCCTCCTCCGCTGCTCAGGGTGCAGCCAGCAATCGAGAACAACCCGCCCGATGGCTATCTCCGGTGTCACATCCATATAGCCGACGATGCTGCCGGTTACTTCGACAATAAACAAGCCCTGCTCAGGGGAATAGTTTGGCCGCCCCAGGTTGTCACGGATAGCCTGCGCTGAAACCGAGCGCCCGATCGGCTCCAGTTTTTCGACCTCAATGTTTAGCCGGAGATACTCATCGAAATCTGCCGGCCGGTAATTTCTAATGTTATGAGGGTGACTGGTCATAGTGGTTACGTCCGTCCTGATGGCGTAATTGTATCAGGCTGACAGATGTGTATACTGGTTACGCAATAGTAGATAGGAGAAAAGAAATACTCACCCAACATCTTCAGTAGGTCCACTGCGTCGTCTGGTTATATATCGTTCATCGCCTAAGTATGGTCTCTTATCTATATGATAAGTAAGGTGACCGGTGTTAGGTACGAATCCGAGAGAATCGTAAAACTTTTCTTCGTAGTCTTCAACAATAAAACATGATATGAAATCTGCTCCCATTTCATAGAGCTCACCAATAAGGACTTCGCCGATTCTCTTACCAAGCTCATGCTCGTCTTTACCTATGAGGGAACCGTTTTCGTATTCAAGATTAGTACCCTGATACTCCAGGTCTAAGCAAAACTCCATGATGACACCGGCTAGACCATCAAACATTGCACGTGCAATCCCAACTAGTTTACCCTCCTCGAACGCACCGATTATCAAGCTGCTGTGTTGTAGTGGCTTACAAGCAAGTTCCTTGCCATATCCTTCTTCGCAGATATGATTACGCTGATAAAAGGAGAAAAGCTGGTCATCGGTAATATCTGGATTCACCATTATCTCAACATTATCGAGGTTTTTCATATCTATCATTTCCCCAAGGGACTACACTAACCAGGGTTATAGCATAACCCTGATCGAAGCATTTCGCAACAAGCGTAATTCAGCTTGTTGCGAAATGGTTTGGCAAATAATTAGCCTCAGTTCCTTTCTAACTAGGCACAACGTAGAGATAATTGAATGTATCAACAGGCACAAAACCTATATCCATTATAGAGGCATGCTCAGGCCAAAATCAACCCGCATGCATTGACTTCGATTAATAGGAAGATGGATCGCCTGTTGAATGTAAGCGGGATCATATATTTGACCCAAGGGTAGCACAGCGCCCTGACTCCGCCTGCCTAGTTAGGTGTGGAACGCTTGTGACGTTTCACTTGCACACCATCTCTAGTGGGTGGCTTGACAGGCACAATCTTCTTACCCGCCTCGGTCTTGGCCAATTCTATCACCTCCTTTTGGGGCTGCCTCCTGCTGTCTGAAGCGCGTTCCCCCTAAATTGGTGTTTATGGCTTCCGGTTGGGCTGGGTGCTGTGCCGCCCTGCCCATTACTGGGGGCACTCATTCTATTGCTGTAGGAGGTCTCTGTCAAGACTATATGTTAAGTAATGAAAGTGATAGAATAGGGGTATGGAACGTCAACTTACCGAATCAGTTGGGACAAGGGCAAGATTTGACACGCTCTCAGCTTTTCATACATTTCGCTTCTGGTTATTTGAAGTCTGCATTCTTGCGGCACTTACGATTTGGGTACTGCAATGGCAACCAGATTGGGCAAAGGGTGGATGGAAGGTAGTGTATCAAGTTCTTGTACCGTTGGTGGGAGTTTTCGCAGGGTTGGCATGTGTGTTGTTGATTTCCCTTTTTGTGGCCCCATACCGTCAACGTAACGAAGCCCGTGAGTTAGTACAACAACAAGACACGCCCACCGGGAGTGAAGTGAATGACGCCATTCGGTCGCTGAAGACAGAGACCCCCCTGGTATTGAAGCATAACAGCGGAGAGGAGCGTTCGTATTCTTTCGTTCAAGTGTTGCTGGCTATTGCCGACCAACTGACCATTGGGATACATGCGCGTAGCTTTGAGAGCGCAATCCTCGAGGGACTTGAGTTAGGTCTAAACTCAGGGTGGTATCTCCCATCTGCAGACAAAGGCAGCACTCACCTGATTGGCGTGCTTACCCAAAATAGCCTTATTGAGCGCCATCACGAAGAAGACCAACGTGTGACTAGAGAGGTCGTTTCGGGTGCGACAGGCATATATCTTACTCCAGATGCTCACTTAGTAAAGAATGTCGAAGTGAAATATCACCTTTCACCTCTTGGTGCTTCGGTTGTTCAACAGCTTCGCAAGCAACCAACTTCGACGAAAATCAGTCCTAAGCCTGCAATTGGGCTTTTGGTGGGTCGCAATGACGGGAAAGTTATCAATTCTCATGCTAGTGGTAGAATTACGATTCATGGGAAACCAGAAGATGTGGATGCAGGCGGGTTGATAGGTGCAGCAGGAGAAAGTAGTGAAGTCGAGGGGAGTTCAGTCGATGCAGTAATCGAATACAAACAAGATTAGTAGGGAAGGGCGAAACTTTATGTTAATAAGCTTGTTTCCCCTGAGGTTTCCTTCGATTTCCTCAATTGGATTGAAGCCATAATGCATACATTCCGACTATCAATGCACCTAACGCAAATGATGCGGTTGCCCATACAAGCTCACCATGTGCAAAATCCCTACAGCGGTATCCGATAGTGTCAAAATCCTGTTTGCAGCTATTCATTTTCTCTTGGAATTTTCCCCAATCCAATTCTACCTCTCTCAAGAATTGTTTCCCAAAGTCGTCGACATGCTCCGACGCTATCCAAGCGGGAGACACAGCCCAAACCAAAATATATTCCGTGCTTGTAGGCCATAAGCATCTCGTTAGAAACTTAATTCTTCGTACGAGTCGTAACCAGCCACTTTTTTCAATATCAATGTCAGACCCATAATTGATCCTACCCTCCCTAAAATCCTCAACTACATTCTCCGCCCTCCTTCCCATAGCCTCAGATAAGTAAGCTATTCTCATCCATAGGAAATACCTAATAATTCTGATAAGACCAAATGTTCCCGAGCCTACTCCGACGCCAAATGCAATCCAGTACATTTGCAGACCCGCCTTAGCTCAAACAGATCACAATCTATTTGACCCAGATGCTCTTTCAGGTATCCCACAACTTGAAGGTGAACGAATACCGGAGAAAACTGACTGGCTATGGGACAATCGTGGGATTATCATTCATCATCCTTTGCAGCGCCAAGTCTACGTGAGACAGGACCTCCTCGTCAAATTCACCCTCTTCTGCTTCAACAAAAAGCACCAAAGCCTTAGTAAGATGTTGTTGGCCTTCATTCTCAACTATTTCTGCCTCTTTAATTACGTGTGTATCACTATTCGCTTTCTTATAGAGTAGATTTAGGCTTTCCCGAACTGGGTCAAAGATGAGCTCTTTAACTTCTTTATCTAGAACTTCTAAAATCCCTGGCTCAAGTTCCAATTCCTTCTGTAGTTTTTCATTGAACTGCTTGGGTCAGGATTCCAAGTAAAACATCACCTAGCAATCGAGTTAACTTGCTCTCTTCATCAATGCCGTACTTTTCCGCCAATTACAAGTGATGTCAGCATTTTTATCGGAAGATATAGCCTCTTTTAAGTCCTCTGGGAGTTTTTCAAATAGCTGCCATTTATCTTCAAGAGGTGTCTCTTCAGGCACGGATTCTACCTCCGCAAATACATATAACCTCGTATTTCCCATTTCTGTTCGCAATGAGGCATCCTGACCCTCATTGCTTTGTCACTAGTAATATATCCATAGCACATGGTTGTCAAATCTTATCTCTGAGCCTTTAAGCACTCAGAATACTCAATCCATCAGCGCCAGCCAAGCTCTCCGCCCAAAAGCAGGCGATACTTTCCCTGTGTTCTTCACCTCACTACCTGCTGGCCCTCGGGTGCGCTTAGCCTCATCGAAGCGGGGAGTGGCTATCTTAGGCAATTTCCCTCAGAGGTATTGACAAAATCATTATTATAGTATATGATTACAATAATGATTATAGTAAGGTATGTTTTGCGATGTCGTCAGTAAATCAAGAAGTCCCGACCATGGAGGTAGATATGCCCAGAATTTATAGTCTCACCTGCAAACGTTGTACACATAAATGGGTACCGAGAATTCCTTCTCCGGCAGTTTGCCCGAAGTGCCATTCTCCCTACTGGAATAGACCACCAAGTTCAAAGACAAAAACCAAGAAAACAAACCGCTAAGGTTCAAATAGACAAACGCTCCCAGCCCTCCGGGAAGAGATACTGGGAGCGTAGCAGGGAGAAGCTGTGACACAACCCCTAACCGTTTACCATTATAACACATTTGGTCAAAATGATGCCACACCGCCTGTTGTAAAACAGCTTAATAGGATATTTGTAACAATCCCGGATGACGAATTACTCGCAGCCTTAAAAGTGTATTACGCAGGTAGGCGTGGCTACACAAACAGAGTTCTTTGGCGTACCTATGTTGCTATGAGCGTCCTTAATTTACCTTCATTTGCGGCCTTAATCAGAACATTAGAGAACAATCCTTTCATAGCTTTGGCCTGCGGCATTACCGGCGCAGAAGGTATTCCGTCCAAGTATGCTTATTCTCGATTTACCAAGAAGCTCCAAGCCAGGCACACGTTGAAACTCGTAAAAGACATCATGCGTAGCTTAGCGCGACAGTGCTATGAAACTTTCCCTGACTTTGGTAAAAGTGTCGCCATTGACTCGACAGACTTAAAAGCCTGGTCTAATGGCGGCAAGGAGCGCAAGACTGACCCTGATGCAGGATGGGTAATAAAAGGTGGGACCGAAAGAATGCGCAAATTTGTATGGGGATACAAGATGCACCTAATGATTGATACGACATATGAAATCCCGATAGCAGCGATTACCACTCGTGGCAATATGGCCGATATTCATCAGGCAAAACCCCTATTGAGGCAAGGGCGCTTTACCTACAGTAGATTCCGCCCTGACTATGTAATATTAGACGCTGGCTACAGTAGCAATGCCCTACGTAGAGTTATCTGGAAACAATGGCGCGCCGTGCCAATTGTAAAATCCAAGAAATCAGAGAAACGGACTATCGGAGACGAAACTCCTGAATGGCAGTTAATCTATAATCGTCGTACAGCAGTTGAACGATGCTTCTCCAGGCTAAAGAGTCACAGAAGGTTGAATCAAATCACTGTCAGAAACCGACGTAAAGTAACAGTCCACAACGTAATACCTGTAATAGTGATGCAAGCGATGGCCTTGGCTTTTCCAGAATCACCGAGGCGTTGTGTTTGGTAGAACACAAACTTGCGTTTTTGTCAACACCCTTCAGTATTTAGGAATGTACGAAACTCGGGCCGACCTGAGCGGGTTCTTGATATAATCCTTGACATATGTATGGGATTATATTATGTTATCTTAACTGGTGGTGTTGAAATGCCAAGACTAATAATGATTCAAGTATACGATATCCAAGAAGCTTGTCAAGAGTTAGCAGATCGTGTTGGTCGAACTGAACCTTATAGTCCTAAAACGATATATTATTTCATCAAACAACACATACCAGAATTACAGAAAGCAGGCAAACATTACTTCCTTACAGAGGCTGATTTAGACTTACTTGCGAGAGCAAGAAAACCACCAGGGAGACCTAGAATAAATCCTTGACAATTT
>SDBV01011948.1_pt1 | contig 11177 bp, 8 predicted proteins | sample 2277081 | NCBI WGS metagenome assembly SDBV01 (sample SAMN10402039, study PRJNA504765) | marine sediment metagenome | isolation source: marine sediment core GS10_PC15, 223 cmbsf | place: Arctic Ocean: Southern Knipovich Ridge | collected 2010
GTGGTAGTGGGCATTTCCGATCCGGCTGATATCTTTCTCATCGAGGACATCAAGCGCCGCATCAAGGGCCCGCTCAAACTCGTGGTTATACCAGCCGAAGACATCCAGACCGCCGTCGCCGAAGCCACTATCGGGCCCGAGCAGCAGGTCGATGACATCATCAAGGACATCTCCGAGGACGCCGTCGAGGTCGTCGACGACCAGGCGGACGAAGTCGCCGACCTGGAGAAAAGCGCCGCGGAAAGCCCCGTAATCAGGTACGTGAACTTTTTGATTTTCTCAGCCGTCAAAGAGGACGCCAGCGACATACACATAGAACCCGGAGAGAAAAAAATGCGAGTGCGCTGCCGGATCGACGGGGTGTTGTTCGAGCAGCACTCTCCGCCCGTTCAGATGCATGCGGCGATTGTCTCGCGATTGAAGATTATGGCGAATCTCGACATCGCCGAACGCCGCCTCCCTCAAGACGGTCGAATCCGCGCCACGGTCCACGGGAGGACCGTCGATCTGCGCGTCAGCACGCTCCCGGTATCTCACGGGGAAAAATGCGTCATCAGAATCCTGGACAATCGTTCGATCATGGTCGGGCTCGATAAGCTCGGAATGTCGGATGAGACCCTCGCAAAGTTCAGCGCCCAGATACTCCAGCCGCATGGGATCGTGCTCGTGACCGGTCCGACCGGAAGCGGAAAGACCACGACGCTGTATTCGGCGATGCAGGTGATGGACGGGGATAAGCTGAACATCTCCACGGTCGAGGACCCGGTGGAATACGAACTTGGGTTCACCAACCAGGTCGGGGTGCACGACAGCATCGGGATGACGTTTTCCGCGGCGCTGCGGTCGCTGCTGAGGCAGGACCCGGACGTTATCATGCTGGGCGAGATCCGCGACGAGGAGACGGCCCGCATCGCGATCCAGGCGTCCCTGACCGGGCACCTGGTCCTCTCCACGTTGCACACCAACGACGCACCCTCGAGTATCACGCGAATTATCAACATCGGGATCGAGCCATATCTGATCAGCGCCGCCGTCAACGCCATCATCGCACAGCGCCTGGTGAGGCAAATCTGCGAGAATTGCAAACAGCCTCTCAAGAACATTCCCGACCGCGTCAAGGCCTACATGGACAAGTTCAATTTCGCCCCGGGCGAACTTTATCAGGGCGCGGGGTGCGAAACCTGCCGCCAAACCGGTTTCAAGGGCCGCCTCGGAATCTACGAGCTGCTCGAACTCAACGAGGAGCTGCGCGACCTCATTACGTCCAACCCCTCCCTGGGCGATCTGCGCCGTGCCACCATTAAGAGCGGAATGATCCCTCTGCGAGCAGACGGTCTCAAGAAGGTCAACACGGGGCAGACCACCGTCGAGGAGATTATGCGCGTAACGGAAACTTAGGACAGGAGAACGAAACGTGGACTTTCTGGAAGAATTATTGACCAAGGCTTTGGATGTTGGCGCCAGTGACATACATCTTATTGCGGGAATTCCGCCGCTGTTCCGCATTCACACCACGCTCAAGCCCATTGAGGGTTACCCCCCCACGACGGAGGAGGCCACTGAACAATTCGTCAAGAGCATGGTGGGCGAGAAACGCTTCGAGAAGTTCGTCGATCAGCGCGATTTGGACTTCTCGGCGCACGTGCGGGGACGCGGAAGGTTTCGTGTGAACGCCCACTACCAGCGGGACACGGTGGCGCTGGCGATTAGGGCGCTCCCGACCGAGGTACCGGCCCTTGAGGCGCTCAACCTCCCACCGATCGTCGAAAAACTCGTCGAGCTCCCTCGCGGATTGGTCCTCGTCACCGGGGAGACCGGGGCGGGTAAATCGACGACGCTGGCGTCGATGATCGACGCCATGAACCATCGCTATCGCCACCACGTGATCACCATCGAGGACCCGATCGAGTATCTCCTGCAATGGGACAAGTGCGTCATCGAGCAGCGAGAGCTGGGCAGCGACGTCCCCTCGTTTGCCTCGGGGTTGCGGCACGCGTTGAGACAGGACCCGGACATTATCCTCGTTGGTGAGATGCGGGACCTCGAGACGACGTCGGCAGCTATGACCGCCGCCGAAACCGGGCACCTCGTGCTCTCCACGCTTCACACCCAGGGGGCGGCGCAGACCATCGAGCGTATTGTCGATATTTACCCGGCCCAGCAGCAGAACCAGGTTCGCTCAATGCTCTCGAATACCCTCCAAGCCGTCGTCTCCCAGGTGCTGTTCAAACGTGCGGACCAGGTTGGGATGGTCCCGGCGTGCGAGATAATGATCTGCAACTCAGCCATAAAGAACTGCATTCGGGAGTCCCGCATTCATGAGATCCCGAACGTTATAGAGACCAACCGCGGGCTGGGAATGATCACGCTGGATGAGTCGATCAAGAGCCTATACCTCAACGGGTTTATTTCGCGCCAGCAGGCCGTCTCCCAGGCGTCCAGGCCCGATGCGCTCAACCAGGCGTTAAGCGCCTGACAAAGTGGGAACAACCAGATGCCAAATTATAAATACGAAGTTCGAGACAACAACGGGCAGACCAATTCGGGGATTGTCCAGGCCAATTCCCTCCCCGAAGCGTCCGCGCTCGCCAAGAACTACGGGACCTACGTCCTGAACGTCTCCCCGGTCAGCGCGATGGCGGGGGCGCAGAGCGTCCTGGCGAAGGTTCGCGGGGCGAAGATCGAGTTTGGGCCCGGTCTCAAGGATATCCTCAACTTCACCAATCAGCTTGCCGTGATGATCAAGGCGGGCATCAGCATTCGGGCGGCGATCGAGGGGATCGCCCAGGGGGTCGCCAACACCAAGTTCAAGGTGATGATCGAGCGCATGAAATCCGACGTTGAATCGGGCCAGCCCTTCTCCGAAGCGATCGCGAAGCACCCGAAGACGTTCAGCACGCTCTACATCAACATGGTCCGCGCGTCGGAGCTGTCCGGGAACTTCGGGCACATGCTCGAACGCATCGCGGTTTATCTCTCCCAGCAGCTCGAGACCAGAAGCATGGTTCAAGGAGCGATGATCTATCCGGCAATCATCGGGACCATGGCGATCTCGACAACCACCTTCCTGCTAGTCTTCGTACTCCCGAAGTTCACCATGCTCTTTGCAGGGAAGGAGCATCTGCTCCCGGCCCCGACGGTAGCGCTGATAGCGATAAGCGGCTTTATGCGAGGGTTCTGGTACCTGATCGTCCTGTTTATTGTCTTGATGGGAGTGGGGTTCCACTTCGCGATCAAGACCCCCCTCGGAAGGGAATACTTTGACAGGTTCAAGCTCAAGATGCCGCTGTTCTGCCGAATGTTCCGCGCCCTGTACATCACCAGAAGCCTGCACACGATGGGCGAACTGGTCAACGCCGGTGTCCCCATGCTCGAGACACTCCGGATCACCGCGGAAGTATCCGGAAACATCCTGTACAAGCGAATGTGGATGTCCGTCCACAACGCCGTGGAGCAGGGCAGCAAAATCGTCGTCCCGCTCTCCCGGCAGAAGCTCTTGAAGCCCAACGTCGTTCAAATGATCTCCGCCGGTGAGGAGTCCGGAAAGCTCGGGGAGGTCATGGGCGATATCGCCGAATTCTACTCCAGGGAACTCCGCTCGACCATCAGGGCCGTAACCGCCATGATCGAACCGATCATGATCGTCATCATGGGCGTCTTGGTCGGATTCATCGCGATGAGCATAATTCTGCCCATCTTCAGTATGTCTAAACTGGTCAAGTAGAAAGGACAAGCGAGGTGAGTTGATGAACGACAACCCGGTTCGAATCGCCCGCGCCCAAGGCGCGAGCCCCACGCAGAAGGGGTTCTCGCTGGTGGAGGTAGCGGTAGCGACTGCAATCGTAGGTATGGGCATAGCGGCGGTTCTAGTGTCTGTTGAATCCGGAACACGGGTCAACGACGCCGGGAAGAAGCTCACCCGAGCAATCTTTCTAGCCCAGGAAGTCCGGGAGTGGACCCTCAAGCTCCCCCTCTCCGACCCTGACCCGGCAGACGCCAACAACCCAGTCGGTCCGGACGGGACAGACCCGCAGGACTACGTCGACGATCTGGACGATCTGCTGGGCTACACCGGAACGGGAGTCACGTACGATCCTCCCAGGGACGGGACGGGAATGACGATCTACGATCTGACCAACTCCGGGTGGACGCAGACTATCGACCTTACCTGGAGAAACCCCTGGAACCTCTCTGAAATCTATCCCGACGGAACGACGGACGTGATCTACGTGGAGGTGAGCATCTCCATCGGAGGCGACGAGGTGCTCGAGACCGGATGGATCGTCACGCGGAAGGAGGATTAACCATGTACTGTTCAACAAGAATATCTCGAAGAGCCCGCTCTGCGGGCATTGCCAGTGTACTAGCGGTGTTTCTGCTGGCGGTGCTGGCGACGCTCGCGGTCGCCCTCGCGACCATCACCAATCTCAACGCCCGCCAGAGCAGCAACTACCGCGATTCCCTCGCGGCCAGGCTCGCCGCCGAAAGCGGACTTAGCTACATGATCATGACCATGAATACTCTTCGCATTCCCGGAACGACAACGAAGGAAACGTTCCTCGAAAATTCCACCACCGCCCTGGCCGAAAAGCTCGACGGTACCGCAAACCTCCGGGAACTCTCAGTCACCAACATGGGGACGCAGGTAGCGATTCCGGGGATTTCCATTCCCCAGGGAACCTTCAGCAGTTCTCTGGTGTTAGTGGACCCCACACACTGCCGTCTCGAGACGCTCGGAACTGTCAACGGTGTCTCGCGCCGGGTGAGGATGGACTTCCAAGTGGTGTCCAGGCGTCCGGCGGTATTCGATTACGGTCTTGCCTCCAGGGGACAAATCATCGTGCACGGTGAAGCAAGCATCCTGGGCGTCAACGACCCGAGCGAGGCGAGCGTCCTATCAACCACATTAACGCACGACGATGCAAGCCAGGTCAGTTGATCCGTCGCGATCAGCGGAGATCTCTACGCCGCCGGGCAGGATTCCTACATTTCCATAACGGCAACCCCCGAGATCGCCGGGTCCACCGACCCCACGGTTTACGCCTCGCACATCCACACCGCCGCGGAAGTCCCCGATTTCCCAACGGTAGATGTCGCTCCCATCGCCGCGCTGGCGACGAACGTGGTCGACTCGACCACCAATATCAACTCTCCCGGGTTAGTCTTAAACAATATCCGGATCGCAGCCGGTACGAATCCGGTGTTCAACAGCGACGTGACGATTAACGGTGTTATTTATATCGAAGCGCCCAATACCGTCAAGTTCGCAGGGCACGCGACCTTGAACGGGCTGATCGCAACCGAGCAAAACAACCTGCCCCTGGACTCCTGCCAGGTCCACTTCGCCGGGAGCGTCACCGCTAACGGAGTCGCCGCCCTTCCGGACACCCCCGAGTTCGCCCTCGTCAAGGAGCAAACGGGGACATTCATCGCCGCCCCCGGGTTTGGCGTGACCTTCTCGGGGGATTTCAGCACGATCAACGGAGCCATCGCTGCCGATCAATTGACGTTCACCGGGAATTCCAGCGGTACTATCCGAGGGGCGGTAATAGGTCTGGAGGACCACGTGACCGATGTCGGCGGAGAGGTGGCGATATACGTCGATCGTCAAAACACACAGCAGGATCCGGCGGGATTCGTCAATTCCCTGGGAATGACACCACTCCCGGACACGTATATGGAATGTGTGGGAGGATAGGCAGCTACACCAAAACGCCAAGAAACACTGTAAGTTTCACCGGAACTTCGGTGCGTGAATAAACGGAGGAGCACTGGGAGGTAGATATGATGAAAACGCAGAGGGGAATTATATCCGTTCTGGCGTTACTGATGCTTGTGGTCCTGAGCGTTCTGGCGGTGACCATGGCGACCGTGACCCAGCTGAACACCCTCAAGAGCGACAACTCCCGAAACGCCCTTGAGGCCCGGCTGGCCGCGGAGAGCGGGCTCGACTACATGCTCATGATCATGAGAGACATGCAGGTGCCCGAAACGACGGAGCAGACACCGTTCCTTGCCGATTTCGCTGCGGCGCTGGGGGAAAGACTCACCGGGACCCCCACCCTTTCCGGGGCGTCCATCACCAACAGCGGGACCGAAATCACCATCCCATCGGTCTCACTCCCGGAGGGGAGTTTCACCGCGAGTCTGACGTGGATCGACTCCACGCACTGCCGCCTCGAGTCCCTGGGAACATGCGGGGGCGCCTCGCGGCGGCTTAGGATGGACTTTCAGATGGTCCCGCGCCGCTCCCCGGTCTTCGATCACGGGATCGCCGCTAAGGGACAGCTTCGCCTTCATGGAGGGGCTAGAATCAAGGGTTCAACCGACCCGAACGACGCGAGCATTCTTTCCGCTTCGGCGACGCATGACGACGCGGTACTCCTGGACGGAGGAATCGTAGTCGACGGCGACGTCTACGCCGCCGGTGCGGGGTCCTACGTCGCCACCAGCGGGTCTCCGGAAATCGCAGGATCCACCGACCCGGAGGTGTATGGTGAGCACGTTCATTCCGAGGTGGACGTCCCGGATTTCCCGGAGGTGAACACCGCGCCCTTTGCGGCCCTGGCGATAAACTTAGTCGATTCCAGCACTGATATTTCCTCTTCCGGGCTCGTGCTCAATAACATCAGGATCGCCGCCGGAACGAACCCCACGTTCAACAGCGACGTGACGATTAACGGAATCGTTTATATCGAGACCCCCAACATCGTCAGTTTCTCAGGGCAGGCGACGCTGAACGGGATGATAGCGACCCAGGACAGCGAGGAGCCCATCGAAAACTGTCAGATCTCCTTCTCCGGAGGCGTTACCGCCAACGGTGTGGAAGCACTGCCCGATACGGAGGAATTCGCAGATATCAAACAGTACACCGGGACTTTCATCGTCGCACCGGGGTTCGCCGTGAGCTTCGCCGGAAACTGCTCCATCACCGGGGGCATCATCGCGGCCGATCAACTCACCTTCACCGGAACCGCGAACGGAACAATTCAAGGGTCCGTGATAGCCATGGGGGACCAGTTGACGACTTTTGGCGGGAACGTCTCGCTGTTCGTCGATCACGAAAACCTCTCTGATGAGCCCGCGGGGTTCGTCGGTTCACTTGGAATCACGCCACTCCCGGACACTTATACGGAGTGTGTGGGAGGATAACAATTTGTTGCCTTCGCGCGTCGGGAGACGCCGCGAGCCGGACCGCAACATGCGGTCCCTGGATGGAAGCATGAGGAACGGTGGGAGGTAGATGAAATGAATACGCAGAGGGGAATAGTATCCGTGCTGGCGATAATGATGATGGCGGTCCTGAGCACTCTGGCGGTGAGCTTTGCGAGCATAACAGAGTTAAACTCCCGCAAAAGCAGCAACTCCCGAGACGCCATGGAGGCTCGCCTAGCCGCTGAGAGCGGGCTCGATTACATGCTCATGCTCATGCATGACATGCAGGTCCCGGAGACCACGACGCAGACGGAGTTCCTGGACGATTTCGCCTCGGTGATCGGGGATAGACTCACCGGGACCGCCAACCTCGCCGGGGCATCCATCGCCAATACCGGGACACAGGTCGTCGTCCCGCCGGTCTCCCTCCCGCAGGGAAGCTTCACTACCTACCTGACGTGGGTCGACGCCACGCACTGCCGCCTCGAAACGGTCGGAAGCTACGGGGGAACGTCGCGCCGGGTGAGAATGGACTTCCAGATGGTCGCCCGCCGCTCCCCGATCTTCGATAACGGGGTCGCCACCAAGGGGCAGCTCAAGGTCAGCGGGAATGCGAAGATCAAGGGCTCCACCGATCCGAACGACGCGACCATTCTCGCCGCCTCGACCATGTACGATAACGCGGTCATCCTGGAGGGCGGGGTCGTCATCGACGGAGACGTCTACGCAGCCGGGGCAAACTCCTACGTCGAGATCTCCGGGAGCCCCGAAATAGCCGGATCCACCGACCCTGCAGTGTATGCTGACAACATTTACACCGGCGTTGGCGTCCCCGATTTCCCAGCCGTGGACACCACAGCTCTGGCGGCGCTGGCGACGAGCGTGATCGATTCCGACACGGATCTTACCGGCTCGGGACTGGTATTCAACAACGTTCGGATCGCCGCCGGAACGAATCCGACGTTCTCCAGCGGCGTGACGGTTAACGGGATCGTCTACATCGAGGCCCCGAACAACGTCAGCTTCTCCGGGCAGGCGAATCTGAACGGGCTCATAGCGACCCAGGATAGCGACGAGCCCATCGAAAACTGTCAGATCTCCTTCTCCGGCGGCGTGACCGCCAACGGTGTGGAAGCACTACCCGATACGGAGGAGTTCGCGGCTGTTAAGCAACAGGCCGGGACGTTCATCGTCGCACCCGGGTTCGCCGTGAGCTTCGCTGGAAACTGCTCCATCGCCGGGGGGATCATCGCGGCCGATCAATTGACCTTCACCGGGTCCGCCGAGGGAACCATTCAAGGGTCCATAATATCCCTGGAGGACACTTTGACAACGTTTGGGGGGAACGTTTCGCTGTTCGTAGACCGCGAGAACGCGGTGCAGGACCCAGCGGGATTCATCACCTCCCTTGGGATGACCCCGCTGCCCGATACTTACACAGAATACATAGGAGGGTAGGGGCGATCCGAATTAATCCGCGTTATTCACCGCCCACCCTGAACCAGAGATAGTCAGGAGGAAAGGAACAAGATGAGGAGAAGTCCCGGAATTATATCTGTTGTGGCGTTGCTGCTACTGGTGGTGCTCACCACGCTGGGGATCAGCCTCGCCACCCTTACCAACACGTCGTTCCTGAAGGCGGACAACTTCGCGAAGGTCCAGTCAGCTCGTATGGAGGCCGAAAGCGGCCTGGCGTTCACTGCATTCATACTTCAAAACTGTGCCGTAGCCCCCAATACGAGCGGACAGGCATTACTGGACTCACTTGCGAACCAGCTGGGTTCGGTGCTTGATGGGACCGGGAACCTCCAGGGAGGTACGATCGCTTACGACAGCGAGATGGTGACCATTCCGAGCATTACCATCGGAAACGGGCGCAGTTTCAGCGCGCGGGTTTCCCTGCTCGATCCCACGGTCCTGCACGTTGTGGTGACCGGGCAGAACAGGGGAATCACCCGCACCGTCGGGATCGACTGCGACGCGGTGCCCGACGGAGAGGTGTTTTTCAGTTACGGGGTCGCATCCAAGAGCGCGGTCTCCATGACGGGCAACGCCAAGATTCTGGGAGCGAACTCCCCGAGTGAGGCGTCGGTGCTCTCGGCGACTTCTTCCACAAACGAAGCGATCAATATGGCCGGTAACTCTCAAATCGAGGGCGACGTCTATTTCCCCAACCCCGCCGCCTATGCTAGCATGAGCGGAAGCGCCTCCATCGGCGGTCAGGACAACGGCTCGGCCACACTCGGTAACCACATTCACTCGAACATCGGGACCGTCGAGTTCCCCGAGGTGGACCCGAACGAGCTCGGCCCGTTCGCAACCAACATCGTTGACAGCGACACGGTCATAACGGGCAACCTGACGTTCAATAACATCCGCATCGCCGCAAACACCAACCCGACGTTCAGCGGAAACATCGAGATCAACGGTGTGGTCTTCATCGAGGCCCCCAACCAAGTCCACTTTTCGGGCAATCTGAACCTCACGGGACTCATCGTCACGGAGGACGCTGGGGATGACGTTTACGACGTCAACACCATCAAGTTCACCGGGAACACCAATATCCAAAGCGTGGAGGCGCTCCCGGATACTCCCGACTTCCACGAGTTGAGGGAAAAGCCCGGGTCGTTCCTGCTCGCCCCCGGTTTCGGTGCGGAATTTTCGGGCAACTTCGGGACTATCAACGGGACGATGGCCGCTGATGAGTTCAAGTTCAGCGGAAACGCTACCGGAATCGTCAAAGGCTCGATAATCAACTACAGCGATTCGGAGTTCAGACTGACGGGGAACGCAAGCATCACGATCGACAGATCGGGGACCCCGGAAATCCCCCCGGGTTTCTCACTACCGTCCACGTTCACACTCGCACCGGACTCTTATTTGGAGTACTGAAATGCACGAGAGAAACAGACAATGCGGGTTCACACTGGTTGAGGCGTTGATCTCGATGGCGATCCTCGCGATGCTGATGACGGCGATCGCGGCGGCGATACAGGCGTCGTTCGACAGCTACACCGAGAACGAGAAAATCGCCACCGTCACGCAGACGGGCAGAGCGGTGCTTGACCGAATGACGCGGGAGATCCGCACCGCCCAGGCGGTCAGCTACGACTACACGACGCTCACCATCATCCCCCCGGCCGACGGCAGCGGAGTCACGCAAATCGATTATCAGCACGACTATGAGCAGGGACTGCTCTACACCGTCACCAAGAACGGGACACCGACTACCTACGTGCTGATCGGGGTGGGGAACGACGACGTCCAGATCATCAACTTCTACATACAACAGGAGATGGGGAAAGATTGGCAGGACCTGGACTGCACGAAGTCGATCACTATCAGCATGGAGCTTCTTATTGGTGACCGATCGTATCAGCTGACCTCGACGGCGGCCCCGCGGCGAAACCAACTGTATTGAGAGTCGGTCCGAGGTAAGCGGGGTTTTCTTTCGGGCCCGCGCGCGATCTCTGCGCTTCCACGCGGGCACCAGAACCGGTTACGTCGGTCCAGCGTAGAATTACTGTCGCTTTGTCTTTGTTTTCGCCGAACGAGTAACTTAGCATTTGAAGTAAGCGAACCGGTCTGATGGCGAACCACCCAACCGTGCATACCGTGCGGTTGAACATGAAGGTAAAATCCATGCGATCTACGTTAGTGTTGTCATTCGTGCTCGTCGCCCTGCTGATTCTCGTCGGATGCAGGTCCAGCGAACCGCAAGAACCCGCCCAGACGCAGCCCAGCGAGGAACACCCCACGACGCCCACGGAGGGTCTCGCAACCAAACCCGCCTCCGTACCAGTTGAACTGCTCCAGAACATGAAGGATCTGTTCGAACCGCCCGAAGGAGAGATTAGCGAATCGGTGCGTGTGCAAATGCTGAACGAGCGAATGCCAAAGGTCCTCGCCCTCGGAGCACAGGCCGAATCGCAGTACGGCGACGCTGGGAATCTTCACGTCGCTCGCCAGTACATGGTGCAAGCGGCCGATTACCTCTACTCTCGGCGGAAAGACCCCGCGTC
>SDBV01011949.1_pt1 | contig 11177 bp, 6 predicted proteins | sample 2277081 | NCBI WGS metagenome assembly SDBV01 (sample SAMN10402039, study PRJNA504765) | marine sediment metagenome | isolation source: marine sediment core GS10_PC15, 223 cmbsf | place: Arctic Ocean: Southern Knipovich Ridge | collected 2010
TCAACAGACAGATGATGCAATCGGACGTGTTGTGGAAGCACTAAAACGAAGCGGTCAGTTTGACAATACGCTGATCATCGTTTCCAGTGACAATGGTCCTGAAGGTTTCACATATGATCTGATCAATAATTACTCCCATTACAGCATGGGGCAAATGCGGGGATTAAAAAGGGATACCTGGGAAGGCGGTCACCGTGTACCCCTGGTTATCTGCTGGCCGGAAGGAAATATCGCCGGAGAATACAGCAATGCACTGATTTCTCTGACAGACATATTCGCCACGGTAGCCGCAATAATAGACTATAAATTACCTCAGGACAGAGCTGAGGACAGCTTTAATATGTTATCAGCCTTACAAGGAGGTGAAAGTACCAGGGAAAGTATGATCTATCACAACGGAAAAGGACACCTGGCCCTGAGAGAAGAAAATTGGGTATACATCAGAAAAAGTGGAGCCGGCAGACCAGAACCGGAATGGTTTCGACAGCAACACGGTGTAATACAGGATGATGCACCAAACGAGCTATTTAACCTTGAAAATGATCCGGGCGAAAAGGTCAATCTTTACAAGCAATTTCCTGAAAAAGCTGCCCGAATGGAAAGCCGCTTGCAAAAGATGATTGAAGCCGGTGAAACAAAGAATTTAGAATTATGAAAAACAGAAGTTATTTACTGTTGGCCGGAGTGATGGTTCTCACCTGTGCATGCACCTATCAATCCGACAAAATGATTGTCCAGGATGACAAGCATTGGGTTGTGCTCGATATTGAGAAAGCCATGGAGGTCGATGGTAAACTCCTCTGGGAATTTGAGCTTAACCGCCAGGGAAACTACAATGTACAGATTATCATCAATGGGGAACTTTTGTCTCCTTTGCCAGAGTTAAGCCTTGAATCCAGTGGTGTAGAGATGAAAGAAGCTCCGGAGAGAATCTTTGTACTTGATGTTGCCGGGGAGAAACAAACGATCTCGCAATTTAAAAGGACTATCCGATACAGAGAAACAGGGATGCATTCTTTGAGCATTGATGCAGGTGCACCTATTCAGCAGGTTCGCATTATTCCACCCCCCGGCAAACACCTGGGTTTTGGATCAGGAAAGTTTCAAGGAGAGTGGTTAGAAATGCACAATTCACCGGAGAAACAGGCCTCCCTGGAGTGGTTGAAAGAAGCAAAATATGGCATGTTTATTCACTGGGGACTGTACTCCCAGGCAGGAGGTATGTGGAAGGGTACCAGAATCGAGGATTCACCTCACCCGGGACCCAGGGTAGCCGAATGGCTGATTTCCACCTTTCAGATTTCAAGGGAGGAATATGAACTCCTGGCCCTAGATTTCAATCCTGACAGGTCTTTTGCAGAACAAATTGCCCTCCTGGCCAAAGATGCCGGGATGAAATACGTGGTCATCACATCAAAACATCATGATGGCTTTGCCCTGTTTGATTCACCATGCTCTGATTATGATATTGTGGACCGGACACCCTACAAGGCAGATGCAATAAAAGAACTATACGATGCATGTTTAAAAGAGGGCCTGGAATTTGGCGTATATTATTCCCATGGAAATGACTGGCACGATGGTACGGACGGGAACTATGCCAATGTGAAAAGGCACAATGATTCCCTTGGAATCCCTTCCCACATACAGGGTAAAAATCATTGGGATCCCAGTCCGAATACCTTCATAGAATACCTGGATAATAAAGCCTATCCTCAGATTGAGGAGCTCCTGGAGCTGATGCCGGAGTTATCCTTAATCTGGTTTGATGGAGATGGGAACATTACCGAAGACCAGTCATTTAAGTTCTATAAACTTATATATGACATCAATCCAAATGTGCTTGTCAGCCGCAGGGTTGGATATGATTTTGGCGACTACCTTGATGCAGGTGATAACGTGATCCCCTCAGCCTCCGACAAATTTTCTAAACATTGGGAAACCTGCGGAACCACAAATAATTCCTGGGGTTATAAGTCCTACGACGACGATTGGAAAAGCACCCCCGAACTGCTCTACTACCTGATCGATATTGCTTCTAAAGGTGGCAACTACCTGTTGAATATTGGCCCCGATGGTAAGGGACATGTTCCGGAAAGCAGTGCCAATGGTTTACGGGAAGTGGGACAATGGCTGAAGGTAAACGGAGATGCAATTTATGGCACGACGCGTTGGCTCATCCCCTACGAAGGACAAAATGAAACTCTGCTGAAGGGTACAGGGCATCGCAAAGCAAAAGGATTTACCCGGACCTTTACAACCAGTGATTTCTGGTTTACTGCAAAAGATGACAAGGTCCATGCCATCTCACTTACCCGGGCAGGCCAAAAGCTAAAGATTCTCTCCCTGAAGGCTGAGGCCGGAGCCATCAGTAAGGTTCGCCTGCTTGGTAGCGATCAGACAATCCCCTGGACACAGACTGAATCTGAACTCTCTCTCAATTTCCATGGAGTGGAAACAGGCGAAAACGGATTTGCTGTGGAGGTAACATTTGAATAGCAATCATGAACTTGACTGGAAAACCTATGAAACCACGCGAAAATATTCTAAAAGCACTTCGAAGAGAAGGATTTGAAAGTGTACCTGTCGATTACGTTTTGTGCGAATCGCAAATAGACAACTTCCAGAAGAGAGTTGGCCACAACGATTATGAAACATATTTTGGACTGGGCCATCGTTCTTTTGAAATGAATGTGCAACGTAACTATTTTGAATGAAATTCTGGATTATCCATATCCAACCGTACCGGAAGGAGAATTGCATTCATCTTGAAATTATTGATGTGAAGGTTGACATTGACAAAAAGAAAGCTTTTTGAAACAGGCTTTGAACCGTTACTTTTTATACACACTCCTTCGATGAGCTATTTTTATGACGTAAACAATAAGCTTGTCATCTTCAATTGAGTAAATAATGCGATAATTACCTTGTCGAATCCTATATCGTTCTTGTGCTGATAGCTTTTCACAACCCTGCGGCCGAGGCTCTTTCGAAAGAGACTGAATTTTCGAGGTAATTCGCTGGACATCGGTTTTGGGGAGTCTTTTGAGCTCTTTCGCTGCCGAGGACTTAATAAATATCTTATATTTTGCCACTCGCCTTTAATTCCTTCAGCACATCCTCAAAATCAAAGTTTTGTTCATCTTTCCTCTCATCAAAAGCCAACAAATCTTCATGATCTTCCACAAGACTTTGTCGAACTGCCCGATTGACCAACTCAGAAAGCGTCTGCTCGCTGTGAGCTGATTTAATTTTTAGAACTCTGTGTAAATCCGGATCGAGATAAACAGTTGCCCTTTTTGATTGTTGTGCTCTCATGGTTCAAATATACAACAAAACGTTATAACGTCAAAACGTTTTAGCGCTTCGCCTCAATCACGCAGGCTTTATAATGCTAATGAATGTTTTCATAATTCACATCTAACAATATGTTACTTTTTCCCACTCTTCAGTCCCAACCTGGCCACGCCATGATGCTGAGGTTCAGGCCGGATATCAGCGCTGTAGTTGCCCCAGCGGAGGTGGTAGTCCAATGTATCAAGGATATAGAGGTAGTAGCTTTTGTCCCTGAACTGGCTGTACCGGGCCGACGTCTGTTCTCCATCTCCGTAAACGGTCAGGGCCAGACCTGCATCGCTATCCTCTAAGGTGTAATTCCGAATGGCTTGCTTCGCCCCGCTGGCTTCATAGGTCAGCAACTTTCCCTCCGGCACCCCCCATCCCATGTTATAGAAGTCCCAGACATCTTTGTTCCAGGCCTGGTCAGGCTTCTTAGCCCATTCTGGTTTATCCAGTGAAAAGAGCTCAATACTGCCGGTCTCTCTACCCATGTGATCCTCAGGATAACAGGTCCAGTATCCTTTCCGGTCCCAATCGAGGCGTTCAAAGTCGTCGCTTGCCAGAAACTTAATTCCAACCTCCATATTCAAAGGTCCGCCCCGGTCGAGCTTTTTGTTCTCGGTGACCAGAGGAGGGATCTTCTCAAAGGTATACTCAATATCGAAACGGCCGTTCGCTCCAACAGTGTAGATATAGCTCACCTCCATCTTGTCGAGCAATCCCTTTACATGAATCACCACGGCGTTTTCTTTCTCCTCAAGTCGGAGACTCTTCTTTTTCCAGGTCTCCGGGCCGGGACTGTCATAGATCACCGTTTTTGGCCTGATTGACATTTTATTCATTGGGGGGCTGAATGCCTCAATAAAATACTCTTCGAGTTTAAAAATGTGAGGGAATGGCCCCACGAGTTGCATATTGGCTCCTCCCCGGTTGATACTCCGGAGTAGTCCGCTCTCACGGTCGACCGTGAAACCAACATCATCACACTGAATGATAATGTGTCCATCCTGTTCAATCACCTTCGGAGCCCCTGCCACAGCCGGAGTGATCGGCTTCGCCCGAGTGCCCAGCGTGATCACATAGGTGTCGACGGAGCGGTCAGAGGAATTCATAAAGGATATCTTTACCTGTGTGCCGGATTTCCAATCTTCAGCCGGGAGCTCGATCAATCCCTTCAGGTGCGGCTGAATCGATGGGCAGTTCATTCGCACTGTTTTTCCTTCATACGTCATGACCAATGTGATTTTATCCAGCGGGGTGTGGTCAAAGCGGTTGTGCACGGGAAGTGTGATCGATTTACCCGGAATGAAGTCCACAACCTCGGTCTGCAGCAAGCGGACAGGACTATAGGCTTTTTTCACGTTCCAGAACTCCGGCTTTGGCCGGCGCCATTCATCGACAATGCCCCAGCGGGCGGTGCCATAGATATTGCATATCTTTCCAGTTGAGAAAAACTTGAGCGTCTTGGTGTCAGGCATTCGCTTCAACCCCATCCCCCCGATGGATGTTTTATTGGTCGGATGAGGACAGATCGTCATATCATCAATAAAATTCCAGATGGCCCCTCCCAAACTGCCGTTTGCGGGGAACAGATTGCTCCAGGCCATATCAAGGCTCCGCCCCCAGTAATCGCGCGCATTGGGATCATGCAGCCATTCCTGCCCGGTATGTCCAAGCACATGTATCCACTCATCGTAAATCGTTGACATAAAGGGATTATGGTAGTTATGATCCGGCTGTGGGTAATGGTGACTCTTCACATCGTAGCTTTTATGCAGCGTGTCTTCGGTTACCTGGTAGGAGGCAATCACAGGGCGGGAGGGATCCTGTTGATGCACGAAATCGTAGGAAGCCTGCATATTTTTGCCGTAGAGGCTCTCGTTACATGTGGACCAGAGAATGATGGCCGGGTGACTGCCATAATTGAACAGCATCTCGCGCAGTTGGCTCACAAACAGCTGTTTGTACTGTGGGTCATCCTGCATGCCCATGGACGGACGATTGCCCTTGCCCACATCCAGAACCGCCGATTCAAGGATCATATAGATCCCCAGTCGATCACACTGTTCCGCAAATCCAATGCCGGGAGGATAGTGAGAGGTCCGCACAAAATTCATATTGGCTTCCTTGAACAGCTCTGCATCCAGCTTATCAATCTTTTCTTCGGGCACAAACCCCTCTAATGGATTGACTAGGTGCCGGTCGGCTCCACGAAGCTTCACGATGCTTCCGTTGATCAGCATGTTCTTCTTCTCGTCAAAACGAATGTCCCGGAATCCGATCTGGCGGGAGTAGACCGCATCGGCCTGGCCCGGTGCCTTGCTGGTAATCTCCAGACGGTAAAGGCGAGGATGTTCCGCATCCCAGGTTTGGGGTGTATTTACCGGAGTTTTAAAGGTCACCTGGGTCTTGTCCAGGACACAGCGGGAATTGAACAACTTTACTTCGTTGCCCTCCGGATCAAAGAGCCGGAAAAAAGCTATACTTTTAGGGTTTGGATGAGCCACCTGACCGACCACCGTCAGAGTTGCATCTTGACTGTTTGGTGCAAAGGGCGAGGAGACAATGGGAAATTCAAACATGGTTTTCGGACGGGCCTGCAGGGTCACGCTCCGAACCAGTCCGCCTATGGCCCGCAGCCGCTTACCATTGAATGCGATGTCCTTTAACAGGTCCGTGAGTTCCACGGCAATCCAGGCCCCTTCTCCCGGGGTGACTGCCGATGTGATGTCGCACTCCCAGGGGGTCCATCCGCCCTGATGATCTGTGATATAGGTTCCGTTGACCCAAACCCGGGCATACTCGTGAGCACCTTCAAAGCGCAGTCGAATCTGAGAGCCCTCATAATCCTCTGGAATCAACACCCGGCGTTTATAAGCGAAGGGCTGATCATATTCGATCAAATGACCTTCCCGAAAGACATCTCCGGGAACGGGCATCGTTTTCCAGCCCTCAGGTGCGGCCTGTTCCTTCCAGAAACCTTTCGGTGCCGGCAGTTGAAAATGCCATGTTCCATTGAGTGAAATGTCGGGTTTCTGAACCCCGTCAAGATGATCCAGCGTCGCTGCGTGTCCGACCAGAGAAGATATCAAGAGGGCTATCATCATGGATTTTGTAATTAGTCTTTTCATGTTTGGTTTTCCTCCGGTTTAGTTCAGTTGTTTCGTTCTCCATATCTAACCACACAATGCAGTATTTAAACTCACGCTGATATAATATTGCTCATCTGTCCCGCAAAGCATCCCTTTCAGACCATCCTTTCATGACAACCTTCCTGATCAGAAAATTATAACTAATCCGTTCAAAATCATTGCTTGAATCACACATACTATTGCTGAAAACTATGTATTGAACAAAAGGATGCGAGAAACAAGCAATGGATAGTCGACATCTGTGTTTACTTTTACTTCAAGTATCATGTACCAGCACCTAAACTTACTAGCCGTGATAAGCCCCCTTCTTGTCTGTACTTTTTTCAATTGTCCGGCGCCTCCCCACATTAAAAAGCATCTCAGAATACCAGGAATACTAACACTATTCATCCTGCTTTGGTGCCCGGGAATACTCGCAGGATCGATGGATGATGAAAACACCTATGAGGTATGGCGAATCAACCAGGATTTACCGGCTGGTTCGGAATATGAGGATCCGGACGGGGATGGCTATGTAAATTTCGAGGAATATGCGTTCGGACTGGATCCTGACAGCGCGGAAAGCCAGGGAGCGAACCGGATCACCCTCAGCGAGACCGGCGATCCTGAATTTCCTTACATGGGAAAGCTTACCCTGAGGAATCCCAGACCCGCAGATGTTTTTTACCAGATATTCAGATCAGCCGACGCCGGAGAGGATAATCCTTACGAAGACTGGGAAATCCTGTGCAGTCAATTCAAAACAAATGACTGGGTAATCGATGAGGATTGCAGGATTGTGGAGGAATTGACCGATTCACCGGACCGTGTCATAAGCCTTTTCTTTCCGGCAGATTATGACGGCCTGAGCATCAAATGTGAAGTTCTGAATACGGACATCTACCCTGAATTTTCATGGGACAGGATGCAGCTTTACCTCAGTCCCCGGAAACCCAATCCAAGCCAGGACGGCATAGACGAATTTACCGAGGATGACCTGGCCTTCATAGCATCCCTGGCTTTTACGACTGGCAACAATGTGATGGATATTACCATGGGTGAACATGTCGCCTGGCCGACCGTATTGCCCCGGATCCTTGACCATAATCCAGAACATAAATCAACTTTCTACCTGAACGGTGCCATTGTAACGACCGGGCAAACTGAACTGTACAGTGACCTGAGCAATGAAGAAATGGACCTGTGGTCGGAGATGAGGAACGACTGGTTGCTCAGTAAAGACAGAAGGTATATAGATTACCGCAAAAGTGCCGCCATGCAGAGGCAGAAGGATATCGTACTTGCTTATCAGGAGGAAAATGCCCACGGGATCTTTATCGACGCCCTTGCAAAAACCGCTTCACCACCACAGCACCTCATCGATCCCTCTGATAAATCGAACTTTCTGGGCAAATACTTTGAATTCCTCGATTTTGTTCGCACCGAACTTACAGGAGGGATCCGAATAGTGAATACGAAACCTTATAGAGAAAGCACCCCATACTATACAGGGCAGGCGTGGACTGACGAATTTTATCAGAGCGATGAGGCCGTCATCAATGCATATTTCAATTCCCTTTATTCGGAGGGCTGGCTGAATAACGAAAAGAATGACCTGACAAAGAAAATGGACTGGTATATAGAGAACTGGACCGGCCATGGAAGGTTATTCCTTACCAACGGGCCTGATATCATACCATCTGACCAGGAGAGTGTATTTCAGTTGGGAGTGCTCCTGGCCATCATGGGTGAAAACTCTTTTTTCCGGTTCCACTCCGAATGGGGAGCAGCCTTCAGATACGAAGTCGGTGGGTGGAAAAACCCAACCTACTGGGAGCATCTGGCTGATAAGCAGTTGGGCAAACCCCTGTCCGATGCGGTGAATGAGGGTAATCTTTATCACCGGGAATTTCAATATGCCCGTGTTTCCCTGGATGTGGAAACAAGAAAGGCTATGATCGAGTGGCTCGATGAAGAAGGCAAGGTCAGGGAAGCATGGCCCCTTGATTACGAAGAAAGCAAGGATGCAGCGCTGTCGGCGATCACCTGGCCCGACAAACCCGGGGCACTGGAGTACTGGGATGGCGATACCATTCCATGGTTCGACCCGGCGGTTGACTCCTATAGGGTGAAGCTGCCGCCCGGTACGAAGCGCGTGCCTGCCCTGACGGCCATACCCCGGAACATCAATGCCGTGATCACCCAGCAAAGGGCCTTAAATCTGTATGGAAGCGAGCGGGAGAGGACCACTACATTCAGAATATGGGCCGAGAACCAATATGATTCAATGGAATATTCCGTGCTGTTTGAAGTGGAAAGAAACGCTGACTTTATCCAACAATTCAATGGCCCGCCATTTATTTCCGAAATAGTTACCAATGTTAGGTCCTGGATGAGCTTCGTGGAAATTGTAAATCCGGGTGCCTCGACCCTTGACCTCTCGCGTTACCTATTCCTTAAATCTGAGCTCATCCTGCCGGAAGATGCCCTCCGGGGGATTGTGCCCGGTTTACCCGCGATTAGCGATTTTTATAACAGGTACAGGGCATACGTACCGGGATATACATTCCACGAAGATTCAACCACCTGGTTCAGCAATCCTGGTAAACTCTTTAAAGACAATACCGTTAGCACCCTGGTCGGGCCGGGTGGGGTATTTGTCATGAGCAGTGCAGCTTACGACAGGGACAACTTCATTCCCCCGGAACAATGGCCGGACAAACTCTGGAGGTCCTCCGGTGCCCCTTCGGATCCCAATCCTGAAGGGATTTCCGTATATGAAACATTCTCCATGGTCAAACGAACGGCAGAAGCACTCTACCTGTTCAGGATCCTGAATGACTCGGTCCTGGATGGCAGCAAAGCGGTCGGCGATCCGGATGATTACGAACTTATGGATGTATTTGCTGATACTCTGAAGGATGGGGTCTGGGTCCTGGCCGGTGACTCCATACAGTCCAACGGCCGATGGTCTGTTAAACGCAAACCTTTTATTTACAGGGGTGTTACAGCCGTAGGTGAAGGCATGGGAAGCCATCCCGACAGCAGTGACTGGATCCTGCTGGGACATCCCGATGATGTTTCTTCCCAGGATGGACTGTTTGAAGACATCGGGCAGCATGCAATGCATGCGGTAACACAACATGTATCCACCATAAGGTCCGATGTATACATGGTCAGTGAGGGTTCTGTAAACAACCAGTCCATCCGGGGTGATCTTTCATTGACTACGGTTGAACAATTCCTGGGCAGGATGATCAAAGCGGATACCGGACAGGCCCTTCTGTTACTCAGCGGTCTGGACAGCAGCTTAAAACAGGCTTCCGATAGCATTGCATGGAATGATACCCTGCTGGTCCGGTCAGCGGACCGGATCAATGAAACTAAATACATTCTAGTTGACAATCCGCTGGATTCCAATGCCGTCCTTGTTACAGCAAATATACCTTCCGGCCTGGACATCCATATTGAAGGCGATTCAGGGACTATTACCGGCGTAAGGTACGGGGACTTGCTGAGAAACCTGGCGGACAGCGTGGTGGTGCCCGCAGGAGCAGTTTTGAATATACTCAACGGGACCGGCAATCTCATCCCACTCAGGATGCTCAATTACAATACCCTTTACGTGGATACACGTATCGGTAATGATGTGTACTTTGAAGTGATCGCGGAGGACCGGGTGACAAAAATCACCTATCACCTTGAACCTAAGGCTCAGAGCAATGACGCATATGTCATTTCAACCTTCTACGGGGTGGATCAGGACAGTCTGGTTATATCCGGACTGGCAGATAACACCGGTGTCGGCCTTTTCTTCCGGAATATAGAGGTAGTCAGCGGTGCAACTGCACGCCTGCTTGATGAAAGAGGTGTTGAAAAGAGCGGCCTCTGGGTATCATACGACGATGAGCTGGAAGTTACCTCACAGGATGAAACAAAGCAGGTGAGGTACAGCATCGAATTCATCTCAGAGCCGGAACCTTATGTGAATCAGGCGCCCGATGTCAGCCTTGCCTTTAATGATACGACCATTCTCGTCGGCAGTACCCTGCTGGTGAGTACCATGGCGGTGGATGACGGATGGCCCGATCCGCCGGCTAGCCTGACCTATTTTTGGGAAGTGGTATCCGGGATCAGCGAACAGGTGACCATCATCAGTCCGGATCAGCCGGACACGGAACTGATCATCAGTGAACCAGGTGATTACATCCTGAGAATCTCTGTAAGTGATGGAGAGAAAATTTCTCAATCAGACATTAGCATCTCGGTTTACACCATTTCGGATCTCAGGGGTACAGATGAACCGGAAATCAGGATATACCCGAATCCGGTAAAGGACATGATAAGTATTGAACTCTCTGAAGAACCAGCTGAGGAATTTACTTTAACGATTCACGAACTGACCGGAAAGATTGTTCTGCAGCGCCGTCTCAACAACCGGTATACAAATCTCCAGGTAGCTCATCTTATGCCGGGCATCTATTTCCTGGAATTAAAGAACAATACGCACATATATACCAATAGGGTCCATATAATTATGAAAAATTGATAACTAATTTGCCATGAAATCGAATAAACAATAATAACTGCTTATCCCCTTTAGTAAAGCTTGTTTTTCATTTCACTAATTCGTTAAAAGGCGTTGGTGAAATTGACACAGCCTGTTGTATCAATCGATAGAACAGCTTGCCTCTGTGTTTTGAAAGC
>SDBV01011950.1_pt1 | contig 11177 bp, 12 predicted proteins | sample 2277081 | NCBI WGS metagenome assembly SDBV01 (sample SAMN10402039, study PRJNA504765) | marine sediment metagenome | isolation source: marine sediment core GS10_PC15, 223 cmbsf | place: Arctic Ocean: Southern Knipovich Ridge | collected 2010
GTATTTGGATATGACCCAGCAAAAGAAGATTATAAAGAGTTAGCAGTGTTAAGAGATACAGATGTTACATTCATATGTGTTCCAACTCCAATGCAAAAGAATGGCAAAGTAGATTTATCATATGTAGAAGATGCATGTGAATCACTTAAAAGACTTAACCCAAATATAGTTGCTTGTATTAAAAGCACAGTTCCTCCTGGAACTTGTGAAAATTTAGAATCAAAACTTAACATAAGCATAGGGCACAATCCAGAATTCTTGAGAGAGAAATATGCTCTTAGAGACCTATGGGCTTCAGATAGGATAATTATTGGAGGTACAGAAAGAGCTAGGAAAAAGATAAGAAAAGCATATGAAGCAATATTCCCAGATGTAATTTATAAAGAACTTACAAATAAGGAAGCAGAGATGGTAAAACATACTACAAATGCATTTTTAGCAAGTCAAGTTGGATTTGCAAATGAGATTTATAATATATGTGAATCATTAGGAATAAATTATGAGAATATAAAAGAAACAGTACATTTAGATAATCGACTTGGTAGACATATTGATGTTCCTGGAACCGATGGAAAGTTAGGATTCGGAGGACATTGTTTACCTAAAGACTTAAATGCATTAATATCTCATTCAAAACAAAATGGATATAATCCATCACTATTTAATCAACTATTAAAATTTAATAAAAAGCAAAGAAAATGAAAATTAATATAATAGGTTCTATTTTTAGTTCAGATGGTTATTCATCGCACACAAGAAGTTTGGCAAACGCACTTCACAAGATAGCAGATTGTAAAATAACAACACAACTCCCTCCTGATTGGGTTAAACATGTTAATGATGCTGAACTTGATATGTTGACAAAACCAGAAAGAAAAGATGATTATAATTTAATTATAACTATGCCTCATATGTGGAAATTATTTACTGGATTGGGAAAGAATTATGCTTATTTAATTTGGGAGGGCGATAAAATACCAAAATCTTGGTTAAATGAATGTTTAAATCCAAAAATAAATGGTATATTTTGTCCTTCTCAACATACTATAGATGCAATATTAAATACAATAGAAGAATTAACAGAAGAAGAGTGTAAAATATTAATGGAGAAAATAATATGACAATAGAAAGAGATAAAAAAGGCAGATTTATTAAAGGAGGAACAAAAAATCCTAAATCATATATATGGAAAAAAGATGAAAAACAACATAAAAAAGCTAATAGGAAAGGGTTAACAAAAGAAAATGACAAAACAGTTTTGAAACAATCTAAAAATTTAAGTAAAACTTGGAAAAGACAATTAAAAGAAGGAAGAAAAACTCCATTTATGAATGGTCTTAAATATTGGTTAGGAAAAAATCGTTCTAAAAAAACTAAAGAAAAAATAAGTGAAACTAATAAAAAATTAAGAATTAATCAATTAAAACAAAATGGAATAATGCATCCTTGTATTGGTAAAAATGAAAAAACAATTTTAGATAGTTTAGAAAAATCAAATAAAATAAAAATTATTAGACAATATCCAATATCTGGATATTTTGTCGATGGTTATTGTAAAGAATTAAATATTGTATTTGAAGTTGATGAAATATTTCATAAGAAGATAATAAAAAAAGATAAACATAGAAAAAAAATTATTAAAAATGAATTAAATTGTAAGTTTATAAGAATAAAAGATGGATAAAGAAAAATTAATTAAATTAATAAAAAATAAAATATCTAAAATCCCCCATGGAGTGGATAGAAGTATTTTTCATAGTCAGAACAGCTTAAACGTGACATCTAGAGTGGCGAATAAGGGTAGCAGTATTGGAAGTGATACTCATTCTGACACTTTCAAATTCATATGTAACAAAGGATGGCGTGGAACATCATGGGATAGGGGAGGAGTTCAATATGTTATAAAAGCATTTGCAGAAGAATTCAAGAAAGATAAAAAAGTTGAACTTATAATTAAATTAAATCCAGCATATATTAATCCTCAGACAATACAACAATCGATGATACAATTAAAATTACCAAAGGAATTTCCTCCAATTCATATTAATTGTGATTTAATTCCATTCAATAAACTTCCTGATTTATATCGACAAGCAGATTGCTTTGTTTGTGCTACAAGAGCGGAGAGTTTTAATTTGCCAGGATTAGAAGCTATGTCTTGTGGATTGCCGACTATACAAACAGATTTTGGAGGACAAGTTGATTATATGACTAAAGAAAATTCATTATTTATAGATTATGATTTAGTAGAAGTTAAAGAGGATTTAATGTATGAAGGAATAAATTGGGCTTTGCCACGACAACATACTCATTTAAGAATGCAAATGCGTTGGGCATTCAATAACCAAGACAAAATAAAAGAGATGGGAAAGCAAGCAGAAAAAGATAGCAAAAAGTGGACATGGGATATTTCTGCACAAAAGATTATAGATATTCTTGAATAAATAGATTTATAAATAGAATATTATTAGATATTCTATGGATACTAAAAGTATTACAATAATATTTTATATAATTATAAGGAGGTAAAATATAATATGCAAGCAAACCAAGCGACATTAATGTGGACTATGATTTTATGTTCTGTTGTTCTTTTAGGAGCAGTATTTTGGATAGGAAATAGTATTCCAGAAGCATCAGTTATACCTGATATTAATGTACCGACAGCAGCAGAGATTGCAGCAGCAGTATCAGCAGGAATTGTTATGCCAGAGATTCCAGTAACAGATAATGATAAGATAAACGAGATTCATGATGAGATGTTCGAAGATGATATGATTCGAGATTATGTCAAAGAATTAATATCAGACGAAGTTGAATCAAAAGACTTTACTAAATCTATCCTTGAAGTTCTTAACGAAGAGTTAAATGGAAGTTCTTTTGAAGTAGATAGTTATAGAGATATTACAAAAATAGTTCTAAAGACTATCGATAACTCAGACATCAATTTAAAGAAGGGTGATGAAACTGCAGATGTTGATTTCGAAGTAAAAGTTTACTATTTCGTAGATGATGATGAAGATGAAACTGGAAAAGCACTTATCTCTATAAATCTTGAAATCGAAGATTTAGATGTTGATGATGAGTTAGAAGATGCTGAAATTGTAGAATATGATGATGCTGAAATGCACTTTGAAAAATTCTATACAGAAGAATATAGATAAATCTAATTAAGTCTAAAACAAATTATTTCACATTAAAGGATAAATTTTTGTGCCTTTATTTATTTTCAAAATAGTTCTTAAGAAGATATACCAAAGGTCCTACAATCCAAGCATATTTTACTGGAACTGTAGCCAACATTGCTATAAGAAATGGCACAAGAAGATATGCTGAATTCTTAGCAGTCTTCAATAAGCCAATCCAAAAGCTATATTTATTTTTTGTCATTATGAAGTTCCTCCAATTGCGTGAATAGAATAATATTCATATCTTTCAGTCTCTACAGCCTTAAGATTAAAAAATATTACTAATGGCTCACTTGGGTCTATATTAGAGGCTAAATCTCCATCGACTTGAAATATACCCCCATTTACTACATCAAATTGAATGTCTCCTCCTTGAACTTGTAATGCTCCACATCCACTCATTGGGCTGCCTATAAAAATATTTGCTCTTCCAAACCTAAAATCTCTCCCAATATTAGAACCCGCACTTAATGTAATGCTCCCACTAGTTCCAGATACACCAATTATGTTTTGAGTTATAGCACTAGCTCCTATGTTATTTAAAAAGTTTATTTGTAAGTGACAAGGATTAGATAATGAACCTGCTGGAATTAAAACGCTTCCGGCTGTTTGAATTATTGTTGCACTTCCAACTGATAATGTACTTCCAATTTTTAAGAATTCTCCTGCATTATTAAATTTATTAACTTCGCTTCCATACAAAATATCTCCATCAATCTTTGGGAATGTTCCTTCATCTGTCATATTAATTTATAATAAATATAATTTAAATAATATATTAAATAAATTATATAATTAGTATACCTCCCATGTTTCTTCTATTCTTAGTTCTGTTGTTCCATCAAAAGTAATTGCATTTGACATTGCAGTTCTACTCCACATACTCCCTGTTGTTCCTGTTCCACTAATTGTAACGCCCCACTCCCAAAGTGTTTTAATGGGTGCCCCTGACATTTCTATTGCATTCCAATCACCTGTCCATGTCACTTTTTGAAGAGTTTCACCATTAGCTGCCGTAATTTCTTGTCTATCTGTTCCAGATATCAATACAGTTTGAGTAGCTATAGCCGTTCCACTTCCACTTCCAATCATAAAGTATCCTGGTGGCGTTGTTGTACTTCCAGCTAAAAATAATGCTATATCCCGTTTTCCAAAATTAAGTATCATTAAAAATAACCTCCCGAAAATTGTATTATTAATGCACTCCTTGAATCTCCAAGATATGATATACTTCCTGTTTTACTTCCTAATATTCCCAAACGAATAATTTCATCACCAATTCTAGAGCCAGTAACATTATTTCCAAGAATAAAACTACTCCCTAATGTCCTAGTAGAAACTTCAATTCCGCTTGTTCTTATTCCAATACTCCCTGGACTAAATTTATATCTTGTTAATAAATCTGTATCTTGGAAATCTTGGCTTGCTAATCTTTTTTGTTCTAAAAGAATTGATTTTAATGTATCTGTAATATCAGGAATTTTCTTATTAACTTTTATAGATAAGATTTCATCAGCTAATAAATTCCTTTTAGTTATATCATAATTTGCTTCTATAATATCATATGTAACATTATTAATATTATAATAAGGAATATTTACAACACAAGTATCACCAACATTAACATTAGCGATACTTGATACTTTTATTTTTCCTTCTTTTTGTGGGTCTGAAAACTCTTCTAACTCTGTCAATAAAATACTTTCTGCTGTTAAAGGGTCTTTTATAGATTTATCTTGAATAACTTTTACTCTTTTCCCATATCGGTCAATACTCGAATCATTATCTCCAAATTTAACAATAGGTAAATCTCTCATATAATTTATTATTAAATCACTTCCAATATATCTATTATCTCCTGCCAATGTTCCCGAAGTAAAAATAATCCTTTTATCATCAAAGTTTACTAAATATTTAAATTGACTTCCAGCACTAAAGGTCATTTGAAAGATTCCTCCTGGCTGTATAATTTCTGGAACAGTTCCACTATTAACTACTATTGTATTATGTGGTTTATATCCTAATATATAATTACTCCCAGCAACTCCAGTAAAAGTTTCTGTAAACCCATCCAAATACCTATCTCCATAAACCCAAACTTCATTATAAACAGTATTTCTTTTATCCTTAAAAGATGAATTTATAATTGGAGTTCCTCCTGAACCAAATGTAAAACCACTTTGCTTTGATGCTTTTTCTTTGAAATGTAAATCTTTATCATTATCAACATAAAACATAAAATTATTAAGTTGTGCTAATTCTCGTATAGCATCAAATACGGGTAATTGATTAAAAGAAAGTCTTTCAACATTTAAGCCACTTACTACATTTGTAGTTGTTATATCATCTGTATATTTTGTTATAATATCATTTACAATACTCCCAGCAGGAATGTTACTATAAACTTCTGGTTCAACAGTTCTATCCATTAATCTTGCTGAATAATCTCTTCCCATTAATGTTAATCTTTCTGTTTCTTCTTTTCCATCTAAATTAATATCTTCCAGTATACCAAGAAATATTTGTGTTTGCGGAGGATTAAATTTATCAACAAAAATCTTAACTTCATCTCCTATTGAATAACTTCCTGTACTTCTACCAGTATAATTGTTTATTGAAGCTTTAAATGTGCTAGATGCATTTACATCTCCTAAGACTTTTTTTATATTACAGTTATTAACTTCTACAAGATTTCCATTAATTCTTATATTTAAATTGGTAGTTGGAGTATTTACAAAGCGAGTGACTGTAATATCATCGTTTATATTCACTATATCACTTACACTTTTAATAATTTCAGTATATAAAGGAATTACCATCATGTCACTTGCATATCTATGCTTACTCCCGGATTAACACTAATAAAAGAACAATTTGCTGTTAACCATATTCTTTTAGTTTCACCTACAGATACATCTGTCCAAATAGTTTGGGATGTTGTACTAAGCGTTAAATTATTAACTAAACTATCATTAGATGCAAAAATAATCCACCCAGTATTAGTAGTGCCTGTTAAATTTATTGAAAATGTTCCTGTACTAGTGCCATTATTTGTTGCATTTATTGCGGCAATTACTGCTGTTTGCCCTTGTGGTCTTGAATCTGATTCTTCCCAATCTGGAGAACAATTATTAAATCTGATTATATTATTAGGTAATCCAACAGAAAGATTTATGTCTGCGGCAAACTCAGCTACATATGTAATCCCATTTCCATCATTCCACAAATCTGAGATTTCGCTTGTTGTGATAGTTCTATTCCAAATTGCTACTTCATCAATATATCCGTCTGAAAAATCATTATCTCCTCGAAGTGCAGAACCTATTTGAAACTTATGACTATTTAATGTCAATACTCCCCATCCAGAAAAAGTAGTATCATAATCAGCTTCAGTTCCATTTATATATATTTTAACTGCTATATCAGGTTCTTGCACGGTTACTACAACATGATTCCATCCAGCATTTAAAATTTGTGTAGTTATTTGAGCATTAACCCCACTACAACCATCTAAGCACCATCTTAACTTATTATTGGCTAATACTTGTAATCCCCAACCATCCCAACTAGTTGTTCCAATTTCTTTACCCCAAAATCCGGCATAAGTTCCTTGACTTACATTAACCCATGCACTAATAGAAAAATTGCTCCCTCCAAGATTATGCACATTTGAAAAGTTTAACCAACCATTAATCCCATCAAAATCATAAGAAGTCGAAATTATCCCTCCTACTCCTTGTATTACTCCCCCTGTTAAAGTTCCATTAATATTATTTACAGAATCAATCGCATCTCCAGAACTTTCATTAAGGGTATAATAAGAACTTAAATTTATATTAAAACTTTCTACCCATTGAGCCCATTCAGGTATTCTAATATCAACTATTTTTATAATCCATTCCATATGTTCATTAGCTTTTACATCTGTAACCAATAATAATGTTGTATTGCCTAAAGGAAGATAACTCAAATTTTCCTTTTTAATATATTTATAATTATATTTAAAACCATCTTTTACTTTAATACATTTTTCCATATTTGAATTATTTTCTATTTTTATAAAATTACATTGAACTTTATATTTATCCTCTTTAATTTTTATCTTTTCCCTATATTCTATATGCCATGATTTATTAATTAATTCTCCATTATTATTCAAATCATATATTTCTAATGATTGTATTAATTCATTTATTGGAAATTCCCCAAGTTTATTTTCTATTTTTATTTCTGCGACTACTCTATTCTCCCCCATTATAACTCTTTGTATTTGTGTAGATATTAAAATAATGCTCATAATTTCTTCTTTATTGAGTTTATTTCTTATAAATATTTGTTGATTATCTTTGTTATATTCTTTTATTAGATTTTCTTTATTAATACCGAGAAATATAGGGTCTATTTTTGCAAATCCCCATTTTATGTTATCTGATGGTCTTTCTTTAATTACTTCATATTTTATTTGATAATCTTTATTCTTTCTAAATGCAAATGAATATTTTGCCCCTGTTCTTCCTCCTCCACACCAAGTTCCTTTACAAGTTTCATTTAATTTAATTTCTCGCCATCCTTCTCCCCAACTTCTATACATTTTTACAGATTTAGGTTGTATATCAGTATAGAATAATGTAGAATCCCAATTATCACTCGGATAAATAAATATATTTTCTTTTACTGTAAAATTAATATATGCAATACAAGGGTCAAGTTCTGTTCCTATGCATATTATATCTCCTGAATAATCTATGATATCTATACTTCCTAAACTTACTAAAAACCATATTAAAAGAACTCCTAATGGAACTCCAGTTATTCCTATTCTTATTCCCCATTTCTTTACTCTTTCATTTGTTATTCTCTTTGACATTTTAACTAAATGTTATATTATAAATAGCAGTCACTGCATCATTACTTTCTACAGTTAAATCCGCAAATGTAGACCTAGCTAACATTGAACCTAAATTAAGGCCACTTTTGTTGAATATCCCTATCTCATTCAATATTTTTGAAGCATTTATATTAAACGTTCCTGAAAGGGTAGCTGTATCATCTGTCACAGTGGTTGTTGTTTGTTCTCCCGAAGCTGGAATTTTTAAATATTCTGCACCAAGAACAACATCAGAACTAACTATTGTATCACTGCCAGTACCAATAGCCAACCAATCAAATGCAGACCCTGCATCTATATCATTCAATGATAGTCCCGCCATCATAGATTTTCCCACATTCACAATTGTATTATTACATTTTCTTATCTCTCCAGTCATCAGATTAGTTATTTCAAATCTGCCATACATTCCAAGTTTATCCATTTTTGTTTTTTGTTTGATTTAATTAACATTTTAATTATCTATCATATTTTGTAGTTTATCATTGAGTGCAGCTGCAATTTCATCTGGGTCAAGACCATTTATATTTTCTATATTTATAATCATTGCGGGATTAACTGTACCTAAACTTAATCTTGCTTGATTATAAGCGAAATCAGATTTAAATTCAGAACGACTAAATGCTTTTGGATTAAATATATCACCTGTAGAAGGGACAACTCTGAATTTTGAGAGTTGTTTTACTAATTGTTCTTGTTCTGATAATTCATTAGATTGTTTCACTAATTCTTCTGTTTGTTTTTCTAATTCTTCTTTTCTCTTCTTTTCTAATCTTATTTTTTCTATCATTGCTTCAATATCAATTCTTCCTAAGTTTATTTCCTTTATTTCAAAGAAATCTCCTAAACCAAGCAATTTAGCTCCTTTTACAAATAAGCTTGAACCAACCAATCTGTTTATAATCTTAATAACTCTATTAATACTCTTTTCAACAATATTAACAATTCCATTCCATGCTAATGCAGTTCCAACTCTAAATTCATCCCAATGTGTCATTAACTTTATAGTAATTGCTATTATCCCAGCAATTGCTAATCCAACACCAACTATTATTGCTGTTAAAGGAAGTAATCCTATTCCTAAAAATGCTGCTCCAGCAGCTATTGCTGGTAAAAGACCTACTAAAATTAATGCTGGACCAACAATTAATGCCAATGCAGTTCCTGCTAAAAGGATTATCCCTGTCCATTTTGCTATTGTTGGATGTTGTTCAAACCAACCTACTAATAATTGTATTTGTGTTGTTACTCTTTTTACTATTGGAAGAAATTCATTCCCCATTGTTTCACCTAATTGTATTAAACTATCTGTTATATTACTTATTTGCCCAAATAATGATTTACTTTGTTCATCCATCAAATTAAAGAATTTTCCACCTTCACTTGTCATAGAAATAAATGCTTCCTCAACTAAATCAAACCCAATATCCCCTGCAGAAACCATATCTTTTATTTCAGACTCAGCTAAATTAAGATTTTTAGCCAATTCTGCAATTAATGGTACACCAGCAACACTAAAGTCCCTTAATTCTCTTCCAGTTAATCTTCCTTGAACTCTAACTTGACCAAAATTTAATGCCAATCGTTCTAAAGGAACAGACAATCCAGATGATACATCTCCTAAAAACTTTAATGTAGGTAACATCTCATCTAATTCGGTCCCCATAGCTAAAAGCATTTTTGCATTTTGTCTAATTCCAGGAATAGTAAATGGTGTTTTTGATGCAAATTCACTTAAATCTCTCAATAATTTATCAGCTTCTTCTGCAGAACCAAGCATAGTAGTGAATGCTATTCTATTTTGTTCAAGCTGCCCAGATAATTTAAGAAGTCCGCCAACTGCAAATGCTCCAGCAATACCAACTGCTGTTATGCCTGCTCCTAACTTCATTAATCCTACATTCGCTTTTGTAAATGTTTTACTAAACTTATCTATTCCATTTATAACTATGTTTACAGCTGCTCCTCCTAATGCTCCTCCACCTATTGCTCCTAATAAATTTACCATTTTATCTTCTTCTTTGTTTAGCTTTCCTCATTGCTTTTTTATTTTCTGATTGCATTTTCTTTAAATATTTTATAATCTGTTTAAAATCAACTACACTTAAATTTCTAACTTCCTCCAATGTCCATTTAAAATGCTCACAAATTACAAGCTCTGTTGTTAATTCATTGGAGGATTCTGAAAATCTTCAGGATTAAGTCCATTAAGTTCATTAATTTCCTTTTGTAAGGTTATTCCTTCTTTAACACTAAGTTCATCATATTCTTCCTCAGTCATTCCAGTTGAAACAAGCATAATCTTTTTTGCTGCTTCTCCTTTTTCTAAGTCTGCAAATGATGTTAAGTCTTTATACTTAATCTCACTTACAATAAACTTTCTTCCTTCTATTTCAATTTCTTTAGTTTTCATATATTACTTCCTCCTTTCAATTTTATTCTGCAACATATTTTGCTATGCTATCATATGCGACTGCAAACAAGTCCTGTGGTACAAATGTAAACGATTGTTCTTGAGTTCCTTCCAAAGGCGAAGGTACTGTCATATCTGTAAATTTACATCCACTCATAACAAGAGCTAAGCTCCCTGCTACTCCATTTACTTTAATCATCGAATTAAATGTAGTGCCATTTATGTAATCGTTGTAGAATGTTCTCGCATTAGGTTCTTCCATATCTAATGTAGCTGTAACTTCATAATCTCTATTCATAGGTAATATCTCTTTTAAAGTTCTTGACCCTGTCAAATATGCTCCTCTTTCAAGATTATTATTTATACTAAAAGTCATTTCTTTAGTATTATCCAATACTGTCCCTGAAGGAATATGCATTACTGCTTCACTAAACATATATGGTGTTGTAGTTGTTGGCGCTACTGCTACAATTGCTCCTGAAGTCATAGTTGAATCTTGAGCTATGTAAACCATTTCTGCGGTAGTAATTTCTCCTTGTGACCATGTTATTTGATATGAATCAACCATTGCTCCAATAACAGTTCTTATAAAATTACTTCCTGCATTCCCTAAATTCTTTGAATCTTCAATTGTAATTGTATGAAGTGCATTTGGATATCCTGCTGGAGATTGTGCTCTTGCTTTGTC
>SDBV01011951.1_pt1 | contig 11176 bp, 11 predicted proteins | sample 2277081 | NCBI WGS metagenome assembly SDBV01 (sample SAMN10402039, study PRJNA504765) | marine sediment metagenome | isolation source: marine sediment core GS10_PC15, 223 cmbsf | place: Arctic Ocean: Southern Knipovich Ridge | collected 2010
TATGGGTTGACTTCCACACCAACGCCGCGAAATCCCATGGCTCGGCCCATGAGCAGAGCCGTCAGCCCGACCGGTCCCAATCCGAAGACGACGAGCAGGTCGTGGGACGCGGTGGACGCTTTTCGTACAGCGGAGAACGCCGTCCCTGCGGTACAGGCAAGAGCAGCTCCCGCGGTGTAGCTGAAATCATCGGGCAGCGGCAGGAAAAATCGGGCTTCGGTCAGCATGAAATCCGCGTGGCAGCCGTCCCGGGTGCGGCCCTATGCCCCTTCGTGCCGGCAGAAAACCAGCTCTCCACTCATACAGTGGGCGCAGTCTCCACAGCCGATGCTGTGATAGACGGACACGCGATCTCCTACGGACACGTTGGTTACCCCGTGCCCGATTTCAGCGACGACTCCGGCGGGTTCGTGACCGGAAATCATCCCATTCCGCTCGGCGGCCCACCTCTTGTCCTTGTGGTATTTATGCAGGTCGCTTCCACACAGCCCCGCGACTTTCATTTCGATCAACGCCTCACCCGGGCCGGGTTTCGGTCTGGGAAATTCGCGAACTTCGACGGCGTTATCACCAAGATAGACGACTCCTTTCACAACTGGCCCTCCTATACGATTCCGTGATCGTGAGAATTTCAGTGATAATGCCACAAAGTCCGCCGTAATGAAAGCGGGAATGGCAGGAAGAGCACGGGCACTCACTTTCAAGAAACACTTTCAGAACTTCGACCATCATACCAAGAAAGATTGGTCATGATCGATGGCCGCTTGCGAGGTTCCTCGAGGCAGCAGGCAGAGAAGAACTTTTATGCATGCCGCTTCGGATAGGTCATAATGTTTCCAGCGGTTGTTCTCCCGTTGACCTCGACTCAACAGGAACCTATACTAGGGTAGCGTCTGAGGAAATGGACAAAGCTCGGGAACATCGAATTGAAACGGAAATTATCGTAGATGCATAAAATAAAAAAGAAAGGTCGATGGGATGGTATTACTATCTCGAAGGAGCGCTCGAGTTTGCTTTTCTTGCAGGGTGTACATCGCGAAGAGCGATTTCCCCGTCGGAAGTCCGAACTGAAATTGAAGTCCTTGGTATGGCGCCGGAAGAAGAATCCCAACATGAGATGTTTGTTACCACACCATGGAAGCTATGGGGAAAAGACGGTTTGGCAGTTCCTTTGTCACAACTAGAAGTGATCCATGGAGACGATGAAACTAAGGTAGCTGTTGAGGACTGGCATTATTGGGTTTAAAGCGGATACGAATTCTAAAACACCTCCCAATCAGACAAATTGTCGCAAAGGTACCGCCCCTTCGGCAACATTCGTGCGAGCTTTTTTTTCTCGGGCTTCAACATGGAAACAATCAATCTAAGCGCATTCTACCATCTTCGATTTTTGCTGTAGCTGTCTCGATCTTTACCTAGAGGATTGGTCTATGTCACAAGCCCCTGCCTGGATGGAAGCGCTTGTCGATGTCGTATCCGGATGCATGGAAGCGCACAACGTGATGGGGCCCTTGGGATTTCGTTGGTCGGAAGAGCAGCAGTTCTGGGAGGTGATAGTATATCCCACTCCTATTGAATTGGTCGGTGGCGCTACAGATGGAGAACTTGTCTCTCCGGGATTCTCTCTGAACGTCAAGGAATTGCGGTCCATTTTTGATGAGGTTGAAGATGTCAATTGGCGTGCCCATGATTTTGGTCCGCAAGATCCTGACGGCCCGTACATCTCGTTTGAGGGTGTCTATCAAGGACATAGGGGCGGGGCGCAATTGTTCAATATCCGATTATGCCGGAAAGTAATCTAGAGATAGGTGAGGTTGCTTACAATAGGAAAAACCAAAGCCTGGATTTGTTTGATAATGTCACCAGTCGGTCTAAGCTCCGAGAAAGGAAACCGGAGCAAGGGGAAAACCATGAGGGAAACTATGACAGACGCAAAAAGTAGCTTACACTTTTTCTTATATCTGCCGGTTTCTGAGTCGATACAACCTTCCTACGTGAACCCAAACCAGGAGAATTTTGATGAGAGAAAACCTTGAGGCTGCCCTGGCCGGGCCGCGGATCCACCCCCTTGACGGCATAGCCCGCGAGAAGCTGTCCATCACCGATCTTGAGGTCATCCTGCTTTCCTATCGGCTCGGGCCGCAAGAGCAGTGGCCGGACAGTGACCAGCATATCGTAATCTGGAAAACCACCACGGTCATCGTGAAGATCACCACGGACGCCGGGCTGGTGGGTCTGGGAGGCGCCAGCCGGTATCGTGGCCCCGAGCGTATGAAACACTACGCCGAGGATGTCATCCGACCGGCTCTTCTGGGTAAGAACCCCTTTGATGTGGACGTCCTGGCTGCGGGGAAGTGTGGTCATGGCGCCAACGCCATCTGGGCCGGGGTCGACACAGCGCTCTGGGATGTCATCGCCCAGGCCAAGGGCGTACCTCTCTACCGCCTGTTGGCCGTGGACGACAGCCCTGACCCCCACGTACCGTGCTATGCCAGTGGCGGTGAGTACAGCTGGAAGCCGGGCACACGGTTTGACGGTCCTGAGAGCCTCATCGAGAAGGCGGTGCGTCACAAGGCTGCGGGCTACAAGGCCTTCAAGTTTCGGCCCGGGGCGGGCTTTCAGATGTTGGGCATCCCCATGTCACGGCATATCACCAACATCCGCCGTATGCGGGAGGCCGTCGGTTCAGACTTCGATTTGATCCAGGAGTCGAACTGCCGACTCACCATGGACCATTGTCTGGAGCTGGCGCCGGTCCTGGAGGAGCTCGGTTTCCTGTGGTGGGAGGAACCCACCGATCGCCGCAGCGAGGAGGCCGTAGACAACTATCTGCGGATCAAGAACGTTCTGAGCACCGTGAAGGTTTCCGGCGGCGAGAGTCAGCCGAATCGGGCTGCGATAGCGGATTTTGTCGACCGTGGTGGCTATGACATTGTACAGCAGGGCTGCGATGACGCCGGGGTGACCGAGGCATGGTACATGGCCAGGATGGCACACGAGCGGGGCATTCTCTGCTGTCCCCACAATTGGCAGGGAGGCATGGTCACGATCGCAAATGCCCACCTGATGGCAGCGATCCCGAACCGTTTCCTGCTCGAGTCGAACATGACCGCTAATCCCCTGAAGGAGAACCTTTTTGGCGAGCCGTTGGATGTGAAGGATGGCTATCTCGACATTCCCGACAGACCCGGGCTGGGTGTCCAGCTGCGCGACGACATCCAGGAGGAGTTCCCCTACATTCCAGGCCACTGGCACCGGCCGGACGAGGACTAATACGAAGGGGATTTCCAATCTTGACTCACGATGATCGGCCTCCCCTCTACCGACGCGGCCGCCCTCTCGAAATGGCGTACTGATCCGGCTTCTATCACCTGCTGATTTTGACGGTATCGCCTGCCTGACCTGCGAGGTGGACTCCCTGTGGGCGCTTGGCTTTCCTGATCGAGCCTGTGAAAGAATGCGCGAGTTGGAGCGCTTCAAGGAAGATCCGAGTGTGCTGCGCACCTTGGGTTTGAGCAGATTGCTGAAGCACAAAAACTGACCCGAGAGTGGAAACCCAACTAAATAGTGCAGCCTTTGACCTTGAATAAATCACAGCATGGTGTATATTCTACACTATGTTTACCTACCAGTATCCACATTCTGCAGTCACCGTCGACTGTGTGGTCTTTGGTCTGGATGATGGGCACCTGAACGTGCTGTTGATACAGCGCGGGTTGGATCCGTACCAAGGTGCTTGGGCGCTTCCGGGCGGTTTTGTGAAGATCGATGAAGATCTGGATACGGCGGCTCGCCGGGAACTTGAAGAAGAGACAGGCCTCAGGGACCTGTACCTGGAGCAGCTGTACTCCTTTGGCGCTCCCGATCGGGATCCCAGGGAGCGGGTCATCACGGTGGCGTATTTTGCGATTGTCAACTTGTTTAACCACCCGGTGGCCGCAAATACAGATGCCGACAACGCCGGCTGGTTCCGCACCGACGAGCTTCCGGATCTCGCATTCGATCACGCAGACATCCTCTCAATGGCGCTCGAGCGCCTCCGTTCGAAGGTTCGCTATCAGCCGATAGTGTTCGAGTTTCTTTCGGAGAAGTTTACGCTGCGCCAGGTCCAGCTGCTCTACGAGACGATCATTGGCTTGGCACTGGACAAACGCAACTTTCGCAAGAAGATCCAATCTACAGAGCTGCTCATCCCGCTGAATGAGGTAGAGATGGATGTGGCTCACCGAGCCGCCCAGTTGTTCAGGTTCGATCGGAAACGATACGAGCAACTTCGCGGGAAAGGATTTCAGTTCATCATATGAAGACGGGACTCACCCTTGGAAAGTTTGCACCGTTCCGAACGTCTCTTGCTCTTGTGTGATACTGACATCCCGTTCGACGATACCTGGGATCGATCGGGGGCCGGCTCGCGGACAGAGCTGCAGACACTCACAATCACGGAACTTGAAACTCGTGGTCTCCCGTATCACGTGATCTCCGGTGACCTGGATCGGCGGGTAGAGGCGACACGTACCTCGATCGAAACTAGGAGGATTGCATGTTGACATTCTTGGACGTCAATACGGTCTTGGTCTCCATTGGTGAGTATCCATTGAGCTACATCGAGTTTATTGGAACCATCCTTTACTTTGCGTCGGTCTGGCTCATTGCACGAAAGAATATGCTCACGTGGCCAGTCGGAATCGTGTCGGTTGTGCTGTTCGGAATCCTCTTTTATCAGATACAGCTCTACTCCGACACCATCGAGCAAGTCTACTACCTCGGTGTGAGCGCCTACGGCTGGATCGCCTGGAACAGAACCCGGGTCGCCACACAGGAAATCCGCGCGCAGTTCAGTCGGTTCCCGGTCGCAGCATCGTATCCCTTCCTCGACGCGCTCACAACAGTCATGAGTTTTGCAGCGATGTTCGTGATGACGCGCAGACGAACGGAGGGTTGGATCTACTGGATCGTTGTCGACATCATAGGGATCGGCCTCTATTGGGTAAAAGATGTGAAGTTCATTTCGCTCCAGTACGTCGTGCTTCTGGGGATGGCGACCTACGGGTTCGTTCACTGGCTGCGAGATGAGCAGCGAAGATCTTGCGACGTGGTCGGCGGCGAACCCACAGCGCCCAGCGATCCGCCGACAGAGCAGTCGCAATGATAGGTGCAATTGTCGGTGATGTACTGGGTTCCTATTACGAGGCGGCATCTACCAAAGCCAAGAACTTCGCCCTGTTCCACGAGCTCGACCGGTTCACCGACGATACAGTGCTGACCGTTGCCGTGGCTCGTGCCATCCTCGAATCAACCGACGACAGTGACGCGACCGGTGCAGCACCGACCGTGGGTGAATACTCACGAATACTACGGACAGTCGCGAGTCGCTATCCGAATGCAGGGTACGGGGGATCGTTCCGTCGCTGGCTGAGCGACGAATCAATGGGACCGTACAACAGTTGGGGAAACGGGTCGGCAATGCGTTCGAGTCCCGTGGGCTGGGCATTCGGTACTGAAATCGAGGTGCTCGATCAGGCCAAGCTCACGGCACTGCCAACGCACAATCATCCGGAGGGCGTGAAGGGCGCACAGGCGGTGGCCCTCGCGGTATTCATGGCACTGCATGGCTCCACCAAGAAAAACATCGGCGCGACCGTTCAAGCTCGATTCGGTTACGACCTGCGTCGTTCCGTAGACGATATTCGCTCGATCTACGAGCCGGACGTCAGTTGCCAAAAGTCGGTCCCCGAAGCAATAGTCGCCTTCCTCGATTCTGCGAACTTTGAGGATGCCATTCGCAACGCTATATCGTTCGGCGGTGACGCGGACACCCAGGCTTGCATAGCCGGGGCCATTGCCGAAGCGTTTTATGGTGGTGTTCCGCAAAAGCTCCTGACTTTCGTGTTGCCGCGTCTGGACGATTTTCTGCTGGAGTGGGCGTTGGCGTTTGCGAGGCGATACTCACCCGCCTCAACGACGGCGGCCCTGGATCGAGAGATCGATGCGCGGCTCGTTTCTCCCGGACAAACGCCTCGCCGCAAGGCGCCGTACACCATTCTCATGCACGCAGACGCGTGGCGACGCATTGAGGACTACGCTGCCAAACTGGCAGGGCAGCACGATGCGGCCGGTGCGCATCTTCGCGACCAACTCGTTAAGCTGCCTGTACCCAAGGCGGATGCGCGGTGGCTCACAATTGCGCTGCTCAACACCAAGCGCCCGCAGATATTCGCTGAGTCCGAGATATCCGGCGAAGGGTCCGACTGGACCGCCACGGAACTCGGCATTCTCGGTGACATCAGTGTTGCAGTGCCGGTCACGATCTACGACGACGGTCTGCACCACGGACCGAGTATTCACGATCGGCCCTTTCCTGGAACACTTCTTTTCGTCCCCGGCGCACTGCTTCGAAATGGTCAAGGCGGAACGCCTGCCGACTGGTCCGTGACTCAGGGCGGCCGAGTGGATCAGGATCGCTACGAATCACTTTACGAGGGTAGATTGCTCCCGCTGCTGCGGTACGCGAGCGCTGCCGCTGTGAGCCGCGGAAACAAGGCCTTTGTTACCATTCCTGGTCTCGGGTGCGGCCAATTCGCCGGCCCGTTTCGGGGCACTCTGGGAGTGCGCCTGCGCGAGGCGCTGGCAGCCATCTTGGCACGACATGCAGCCGCTCTGCCCGGAATTCGGGCGGTATGGTTTGATCCCTACAGCGAATGCGAGAATGAACGAAGACAGATCGGCCACATCAGCTACTTCGTGCGTCCGCTAACAAAGAATCATCCTCCGCAACCTCAGCTCTGCCCGCCCTGGAGCTTCCAGGAAAGGGGAGATGACTTCTCCGGCTGCGAACTCTTCAGCATGGTTGCCTGGGATCACGTTTCCTGGCCGGGTAATGACTTCTACACTGGGTCCAGATCAACGGACGACGGGGTAAAGGCGGCGGCATCCGACTCCATGTTCGCCTTGACCGGGGTCCGTGGCCAGTACAATGCGGACAAAAACTGCTACGAGCCGCCTGAGGGTTTTGGTTCATGGGAACAAGTTGTCCTTGGGAACAACTTGCAGATTAGGGCCGTAGACAATGTTATTGTGGTCGATACAACAGAATGAGCTGAGAGCGGTACTCCTTGAATCTCGCGGGTATCGTCCGACTGATAGGAACAGTGACAATCCGGCTTAAGACGGATCGTCAACAGCGAGCCGCAAGATCAGCGAGATAGCAGGTTGATCCTCGAGAATAGCGCTGAGGCGCCGCAATTCGACTGAGATGACACGGCATGTGGCTATCAAGCTGTCTCTTTCGGATGAGGGCCCTAAGGAGTGGAGAGGGCTATTCGTTATCTCACCGATCCTGGTGACCCGCCCGAATGTCAGGCGCCGAAATGGACTCGGACCTCGTGAAGCTTCGGTGACCGGCATCCGTCAAGGGAAACCAGTGTCGCGCGAAACTGAAGCCGGCAGGGCGAGTGATCGAGGCCCGCAATACGCTCTCCCGAGTGCTCGTAGAAGCTTCCCTTTCCATCCGGGCCGCACCACGCGGCGTCAGCGAGCCCTCTTTCGCTGTCGGCCCAGCGCAACTGGAGCTTGAGCCTGGTCTTCGCCGTGGTATCAGCTTCCCAGCTGATGGTCAGGGGCCTCTCGTCGCTCGTCTCGTGCGGGTGACCCAAAATACAGGACCGACGAGGCGGCCATCGTCTCAGGTTTCGTGTCGTGGGTGTATCCCACCGCGAGAAGATCGAGCCGGCCGTCCCTGTCGAAGTCTGCTACCAGCACGTAGTGGAACCGTTGCCCCTTGCCCGGCAGGATCGTGTAGTTGTCCGCCCGGGGTCCGTTGGGCCCGCCATGGAAGATCCGGAGGCCCTCGGGGGAGACGCACACGAGCTCAGGAAAGCCGTCGAGGTCGAGGTCGGGGTAGCCATCGCCATTCAGGTCGTCGCAGGCGATCGAGGCCGCGCCGATGCCGATCAGCCCGTATCGATCCGAGCAATCCTCGAAGCGACGAGGCTCGACCTGTTCGTACACATGCACCTGTCTCGGGCGTCCCGGGTTGTGGTGATCCACCCACGCTGACGGCAGGATCAGGTCGAGAAGACCGTTTCCGGTGAGGTCCAGCGCCACAACGTCATAGGCGCCGGCGGCCGGCAGATAGGCGCGTTCCCCGGTGAGCCCGCCGGGGCCGCCCCAGTACACATACGAGTCGAGCTCGGAGGTGACGCCGTTCTCGCCGTTCACGACGATGAGATCCATGAACCCGTCGCCATCGACGTCGATCACCCGACTCATCCACCCGCTGTCGTTTTCTAGCTCCTGTCTGGGCCACGGCCGGACATCAGCCCCAGCCCTGGACAGTCTTCTCCGGCATGGGCGAGCAGTGCCTCTTCGCCGCCATGTGCGGAGCCGCCGGCAACATCGGGTCGTCGGTGAATGTGATCCCCGGGGTCTACCAGCGGATCCACAGCCTTTGCCGTGAAGGCAAGACGGCCGAGGCGATGGAGCTCCAGTTTCGAGGCAATGCGGTCATAACCGTTCTGGCATCTTTTGGCTATAACGGCGCCCTGCGGAGGGCACTGGGCCTGCTTGGCCTGCCCTGCGGCCGGCCGCGGGTCCCGGACCTGCCATTCCCCCGGGAACGGGGCAAGGAGCTCGAGGCGGAGCTTGATCGCGTCGGGTTCGGCGAGTTATCTTCTATGTAGCGAATACCGGGAGGTTGGCCAGTGAGCACCATTGCCGTCGAGCGATCCACGTACAATGTCCGAATGGAAGCCCTGCGCCGGGAGAAACTCGCCTACACGCGCGAGAAGCAGGAAGTGCTCGGGTCGATGGACCACGATGACTGGGGCATGGTGCTGCCGCCGCCGGAGAAGCGGGCCATCATCGATGCTATAAGCGGCTCCGGTATGCCAATTAAAGACTGCCTTCTGTCGGATTTCGAGCCGGAGAGCAACCACCCGAGCGGTGGCTTCTTCGGGCCCGAGGCGGTCGGCAAGAACTTCCGGCGACTGCTCGAGATCCATCCGGTCCACGTAGACCCCCGGAGCTCACTCGCCGGCGCATACATGACTAATTTTGGATCTTACCGCGAGCCGCGATGGAATCCGGACTACGGGTACGACCACTTGTGCGCGGATCATGAACGCTACAAGCTCATCCACGGCATCGGCGGGTCGCAGCATTTCTGCCAGGACATGCAGATCGGTTTCGACCTGGGGTTCGGCGGGCTCTTGGACAAGATACGGGAGTACAGGTCCAGGAACGGTCAGGAGGCGCAGAGCTTCTATCAGGGCCTGGAAGATGTCTTGATCGGCATGCAGAGCTGGATCAGTCGCAATGCTGATGAGGCGCGCCGTCTCGCGGAAATCGAGCAGGATCCGGAGCTTGCCCACAATGTGAAAGTGATCGCGGAGATCAACACTCGTCTTGTTTCCGAACCGCCCCGGACGTTTCGCGAGGCCTGCCAGTGGACGCTGTGGTTTCTCATGGCCGCGCGCATGTACAATGGAAGCGGGTCCCTGGGCCGCATGGACACGATGCTCTACCCATTCTACGAACGGGATGTCGCCGACGGCATACTGGACGACGACGAGGCGGTTTTCCACATCGCCTGTGTGTTGCTGCGGGACACGCCGTACATACAACTCGGCGGACCCGACGCCACTCGAGCCGACACGACTAATCATCTCTCGTATCTCATCCTCGAGGCCGCTCACCGGCTGCAGATCCCGGCCAACATTGGGGTCTCGGTGGGGCAGGATATCGACGCCGGTCTGCTGCGGCGGGGAGTCGAGATCCTTGTGGGGGACAGACTCGGGATCCCGAAGTTTCTGGGTTCCGATCGGGTAGTCGAGGGATTCACGGGCAACGGCTACCCCCGCGAGGATGCCTGCGAGCGGGTGTATTCCGGCTGTCACTGGTACGCCATTCCCGGCCGCGAGTACGGTCAGATGGATATGATCAAAATCAACCTGGGAGTGGTCCTGGATGTCGCTTTGCGGGAGATGATGGCCGAGACGGAGCCCGGCACCGACGAGCTCTGGCGACGCTTCGAGAGGCATCTCCGTCGGGCCATCGACACGATTGCCGCGGGGATCGATCTGCATCACCGGCACATGCGGGATGTGTTTCCCGAGCTCGTGATGGATCTGCTCTGCACCGGCCCCATCGAAAAGGGAGTGGATGCCTCGGCCGGCGCCCTGGATTACACCTGCATCGGGGTGGATGCATCCGCCCTCGCGACGGCGGCCGACTCCTTCGCCGCTATGAAGCAGCGGATCGAGGATGAGAAGCGTCTTTCATGGGATGAGCTGATGCGGTACCTCGACAGCGATTGGGCGGGGTCTGACGGCGAGGCCGCGCGTCTCATGATGAAGAACATCCGCCGTTTCGGGAGCGGCGACTCGGTCGCCGACGAGTATGCCGTACGAGTCTCCGATCTCTTTACGCGCCTCACAAAAGAGAAACCGACCCCCGGTGGGATCTCGATGCTGCCGGGCATCTTTTCGTGGGCCAACACGGTGGCGATGGTCAAGGGCCTCGGCGCTACGCCGAACGGGAGACACGCAGGCCGGCCGATCTCCCACGGCGCGAACCCCGACCCGGGTTTTGCCCTGGGTGGCGGCGCCCCGACAGCCCTCGCAGTTGCCGTTGCCGCGGTCCAATCGGGCTACGGGAACACCGCGCCCATGCAGATGGACCTAACCCCCCAGGCGGCAACCACCGAGAGCGAGATCGGAAATCTATGTAACTTGATCCGCACGCATTTCGCGATGGGCGGCACCCAGATCAATATGAACGTGCTCGATGCGGACACCATACTCGACGCCTACGAGCATCCGGAGAAGTACCCGGACCTCGTAGTGCGCGTCACGGGTTTCAGCGCCTACTTCTCCAGCCTATCGCCCGTCTTCCGTAAGATGGTCGTGGATCGTCTGCTGCAGGAGTAAGCTCCCGAGGGCGTAGAGCCGTAGCGCCCGCCGCGGGTGTCCGGGTTGCAGAACTTCCGCTTTGCCTTTCCGGATCCATTGCGTGTGCTCTTCAAAAATCGAAAACACCTTCTCATCGTGGGGAATCCTCTCTCCGCCTATCACCCTCCGCCTGATCTGATCTATCTGTCGTTCTGCGTGCCTCATGTATCTCTCTATCTCATCGCAAATTAGACTTGATAAAATGCCCGTTTGCCGCAGAAGGGGAAGCG
>SDBV01011952.1_pt1 | contig 11176 bp, 19 predicted proteins | sample 2277081 | NCBI WGS metagenome assembly SDBV01 (sample SAMN10402039, study PRJNA504765) | marine sediment metagenome | isolation source: marine sediment core GS10_PC15, 223 cmbsf | place: Arctic Ocean: Southern Knipovich Ridge | collected 2010
TCGGCATGATAAGTTCAAATTCTAAAGAACGCATGGATTATCCAACACAAAAACCTGAAGCATTACTTGAACGTATAATTAAAACAAGTTCTAATGAAGAAGACATTGTATTAGATTGTTTTGGTGGTAGTGGTACTACTATGGCTGCAGCACAGAGATTAAACAGACAATTTATAGGAATGGAAGTTTCTCCCATTGCTTGTAGAATACAGGCAGAACGACTAGGCCTAAATATTCAAGATATTATAGGGATGCCACTATGATGAAGCGCCTAAGTTTATATAGCATTACTATCTAATTAAATTAATGAGTAAAGAAGACATCAACGGTATCATCAATCTTATTAAGATCAAGAAATCAATTACGAGTGCTGATATTTCCAAACTTCTCAAAATTTCTATGCGTAGGGTATTTGATGTACTACCAGTGTTGGAAGTGCTAGGTATCGTTACCCGTCCATCAAGAGGTATGGTTTCTTGGGTTGAGAAGAAAGTACCAGTAGACAATAATATTTATAATTGTAGTAAATTAATCATCCATTGTATTGGTGTTATTACTGAGGTCAAGAACCTTGGTATGCAAATTACCATTGAACAAACTGCTGACGGATTTACTGTGGAGGCAGTTGAATGAGTGCCGATATTAAGAGAAAAAATAAACAAATAGAATTATTAATGGATCAGGTTACAATACTTGAGAAGCATGTTACAATACTTGAGGGTTACAATAAATCCATGGATCAGGTTAAAGTACTTGAGAAGCATATTGCAATACTTGAGAGTTACAATGAATCCCTGGAGAGAAGAGTAGATTATTTAGGGGGCGATCAGAAATGAATTATGATTATTCAGTTCATGCAAAACACACAAAAAGGCATCGTAATTATAATCCAAAATGTCAATGTTCTGGTTGTCAAGATTGTTTGGTGATTTTTTCTAAAAATTGTAAAATTCATAACGATGGAGTAGATGAATGAATATACAGTGCGAGGTTAAAGAAAAACCTGTCCCAACATTATTTCTGAAACCTTCTGATACGGGCTTCAAATATCTTATCACCAATAAGAAGAATCTCAAGAAGGTCAAGAGGTTTTTTAATGCCAACGGATACCGATCAATGACTCGTATCAAAGATGGCCAAACATACCTATGGGTGAATGAAAACCATGAGTGACTATAGAACTGCGATTGATAATATCATTGCGGATGATAATGAGACTGGTTCAACACAGGTACCTAGAGTAGATTATACTGATTTATATCAACACTTAAACACTGCTTCAACAACTGGACCTGACGATACTCAATGCGTTATGCTAGACGGACACGATGATCCAAAACATACATACGATATACCACTACACAAATGTGTTGGTAAACGAATGGGAACAAGAGGGCAGTGTACATTTTGCCCTCCATCACAAGATCAACGATGCCAATATCAACTAAAGGCATTCCAAGCTTGGGTACTAATGGAGGAACCATGATCGATCCTGACAAATGGTATTCTGAATATTCCAATGTTTATCAAACTCTCAAGAAACTAAGAGAGAAGATGATTAAAAATGGATATACCTGCGCTGACATTAGAGAAAACAATGGTACTAAGGATGCTAGGCGCTGGGTATTTGATTACCAAAGAGAGAGAGCTGAGGATGCTTTCAAGCCACTTCCTTCCAATCCGGTGGGTTATCAATGACAAGTAGAAAGACTGCCAGGAAGAATAGGATCAGACGTAAAAGACGTAAAAGAAAAAACAAAAAGAAAAACTGTCCAGATATAAATTTACATTATTGATTTATTATTTACATTATCATATCACACCAAAACTGAAAGACTTATTTAGTAGAGACATAATCATAACTTGGTAACAATGACATTATCAATAACAACCGATGAACAAAACAGTAACCGAGTAAAGTTCTCCGATAGCAGTGATGACTTTGCAGCATCCTTCTCATTCGAGAAGCACTACCTATCATATGTGATAGACACACTAAAGTTAATGAAATCAGAATTTGATGAAGAGAACAAGGCTGTGATGGACACACTAAAGTTCATGGAATCAGAGCCCGAATTTCCCTCAGTTGTCCCTGCCAGTATATCACCAGTGGAATAACCGATAAAGATATAGCAGTAACAACTAACCATTCTCCTACCCGCATACATATGCTACATTAACATACTAATACAACCCTTGTAGATACACTATAACATAGCTCATATTGATACCATTTCCTCCTATGGAGACAGCTTAGATATACATTATAACCAATAAAGATATAGCCGAGCAGTAACAATACTAATATGGCTGTTAGTCATGTCAAAGCTAGGGCATAAACAGTGTACTAATCTAGAATACGTATATTGTAGTCATTCGACTAATAATCGGATCAGCCTCGACATCTTTTTAGTTTATTATATCACACAATATCTTAAATAGGCTCCAAATATACTTTTAATGAGTCTTTAAATGCCGAATAGAACCATCGTACCAAAGCATCGTACCAACTATAATTATCAAGAGATATTAGGCTTCAGAGCTATTCCGACCAATTGGAGAAAGATAGCTGAGTATTATGGAAGGAAACATCCTAATGCTATGAACTGGTTCAACAGGGAAACTGAAAGATTAGAGATTAAACATGCTGTTAAACTAAGAACTAAATCTACAAGAAAGACTGCTGATCAATTAATTGAGGAAGTATTCCCATATGATGTGATGCGGGGTGACGCCTATGGTAAATACGAGATGACTGAGTACTCATTCATAGATGACCGGGAAATAACAACTGAGTTAATTATCGAATGGTTTGACAAATTCTGTGATCATCTATGGGTTTGGAATCCTGTACCAGAATTCTTAGTTGAGCTGATTGAAGAAACCTACTTTAAGGACTTCATAATAGTACTAGAGCCTAGGAAACATGGTAAAACTATCTGTCTGTTATGTCTATTTGCTTTTTGGGTAATTGAGTTGAAGAAAACCCTGATAGTCCTAGTCTCCGATCATTCTGCACAGAAACGTATCTTCTTTGGGTTGCGACACGTATTGAAGAAGCCTGCTGTCAGAGCGTATTATGGTGACATCATGGAATCAGATAATTCGTCTGATTTCACTATCATGTTCAATCCTATTCTGCAAGAGAGACACCTAGATCCATTTATCAGAGTAGCTTCGATAGAAGGCACATGGGTAGGTAGTCACGCGGAGTGGGCGCATCAAGAGGATGTACAGCAAAAGATAGCAGTATCTCAATCTACTAGGGATAGAATGATAGAGAACTATGATGACAATCTACAGGATATTGCTGATAAGAACACAGCCAGTGCTACTCGTAAGGGTGAGTTAGACTATTATAGCTATCTATTCAAACGTGGTTGGAAACCACTACATCGAAGATCTGTAGAGTTTAGTAAGGGTACTTACCCTAACATGGATGATTGGATATATGATAGCTTTGAATATGATGAACAGGAATACCAAGATCCAATCGGATTAACCAAGGAGTATCTAGCAAGTGTTGAGTATAAAATTCTCGAGTGTCCTAACTTCTCATTTCTCAAACTCATGATTAGATATTGGAGAAACCCTGATTCATTCTTTACTCAATACCAAAACGAAGCTGTCTCACGTAGAGCTAAATTCTTTGATGGTACGGATCTAGAGGTGATTAAACCATTCACAGATGGTAGATTGATTGGTCATAGGTACTTCTTCATTGATCCTGCATTCAGTGTGAGTAAATCAAAGACAGGTTCATACGTTGCCATGTTGATCCTTGCAATAGTTAAACAGGAGATCATCATAGAGGAGATAATCATTAGGAGAATGTCTCCTGAAGAAATGGATGACTGGGCTGTATTACTGCACGGACAATACGACCCCAATGAATCATTTACAGAGAATGATTATGCACAGATGACTACTAGGGCGCAAGCATATAGTAGATTACTGAATCTCAGAAATATGGGGTTGTTTATCAACAAGGGATATGGTACTAAAGATCAACGAATTCAAACACTATATGGCTATCTATTCAGGTCTCAGATTAAAATATACGATACTGCCAAGGATAGAATTCCATTTATGAGGGAGAGGCGTGGTTATAATAAAGATGCTGATGATAAGAAAACTCATTATGATGGATTGGATATTCTATCGAGCGCAGTACGGATACTATACAATAAATTTAAGGCTGGTAAGAAACAAAGGTCTACTGTAGTAGTATGACTGAAGATTATAAACCTGAAACCCAAGAACGAAACATGGGGTTATTCAGAGCAGGTCTAGATTTCGATAACGATGATCTAGAGTACATGGCTGAACGAAATCCAGTAGCATCATTTCTTATATACACTTTGGTTGAGAAAGCATTATCCAAAGGGTACAGATTAGTTAGGAAAGATAAGGAACATCCTAAAAATAAAGAGATGATGAAGTGGATGAATCCAATACATGCCGATCTAGTAACTGCATGTAGCCATGAGAGATTATATGGTAAGCTAATATATGAGATACAAAAAGGCGGAGATCCTGAAAAGTTATTCTTGAATTTCTATGATCCCAGAGATTTTACTATAGAGATAGATGAGTTTGATGTTATAAAGAAATTAGAATTAACAGAGAAAGCAGATAATCAACCAAGTGGTACAACTTTACAATCTAAACCAATTACCAAGTTTGAGAATATCTTCTATCGATATAGGAAAGGCAAGAGGTCTAGAAATAGAGCACGCTCATATTTAGAACCATTTTATGATTTGATGGTGGGAATTGAGAACTTGGCAGAGAACGCCTATTACTTCGTTATTAGAGTCGGTGCTGGATTAAAGATCGTATACGTATCCAAGAAGAATATGAATGATCCTGAGTACATGGAGGAATTAGAGGAAAATATTCAGACCATGAATGCCGAGAACACCACTATGATCCTTGGTTATGATATAGGTGAGGACAAAACAAGAGTTGAATTGTTAACAGCTCAAGCAATTAGTTTCAAAGAACTACTTGATTTCTATTTCACTTATGTCTCTCTTAAATCAGAAGTACCTATAACCATCTTACAAGGTGTAACACCTGGTCAACAAGAAGGTGGAAAGATCAACGAGAACTTGTTATTTGATCTACTCAGAGCAATACAAAAAGAATATGAGAGGTTATTCACAGATGTGATTGATTATGTTGCCAAGACTCAGAGTATCGAATTAGGTGAGTATGAAGTAGAGTGGGTTACTAGAGCGGTAATTGATGAGATGGGTATTCAAGCACTACTCGGATCGAAGATCGATAACCTTGAAGCATTATTGGCTCTAGGTGTTGATTTTGATAAGGCTACCAAGTTAATTGATATACTATTGACTAAGGCGGACCTTGATCAAGAACGAATTGCAGAGAAAAAGCTTATGAGGGACGCACTCATCAAGAATACATCTGGAAAGAAGGGAGATGGTGACGATGGTGACGATGGGGATGATTCTGATGACGATGATGATGATACAGAGGATGATGACGAATGAGTAAATCTAATTGTATAGTTATAAGGTCAAGAGCATCTATTGAACAATCCGAACCAAGTTTGCAACTGCCACCTGAAGCTATTGGTATGGCAATCTCAATTGAATGTAAAGTAGATTGTGAATTGCCTTGGCATACAAAGGAGAAAGATGATACAGATGAAGAAACCTAAAACAATTCAGAAAGTAATCAAGAGAGCTAGACGCAAGGATGAAGACCAGCAGGAGGAAGCTAGACAGTCTATCCAGCGGAAAGCTGATACATTTAATAAAACTAACTATGGTCACTATGGTCCAACTGAGGAATTTCAAACTCACGAATTGAATCCTGATGATATAAAGAAGCAAACATGCTCGTTCTGTGGTAATAGATTCCCTCATGAATTACCAGTTACGTCAGTTGAAAAATTCTATATGAGGGGTACTAAACGGATGTCATATAAACCCCCTAGAATGATTGCTAGCCGGGTTTGTCCCAGTCCCAGTTGTAGGGTTACTGGTGCGAATGCTTCTGACCCAACGGTGTTTATTCATCATGCATGATAATACTGTAGTTAGTGGCGATACTCCCATAAATAGACAAATGCACAAAACGCAACTAACCGCCCTTATTACACAAGATTTAAATTAGAATTAATTCTAATTAGTACTTAGATGACTAAACCACCTACCGAACCAACACCCGAAGAAAAAGCCGCCTTACTAGCTAAGAAGAAAGCAGATGCAATACTAGAAAAGGAACGAATAGATGCAGAGAAAGACAAGATACCTGTAACAACAGCGACTGAAGCTGATAAGGTATTCAATCAGGAGAATTTCGATAAGTTACTTGATAATCAATCTAAATTAGTTAAATATGTTGTAGGCAAGGATGTAGAGGCCGCACGTAAGATTATACTTGATGAGATCAAGGAACTAGATCCCGAAGAATATGAGGAACAGAAGGATAATCATGCACAAAATGAGTTACTGTTTCTACTCAAAGGATTACGCAAAGGCAACCCAAAGAAAGATGATATACCTAATAGAAATGCAGGCGCCTCAACAGGTGGCAGTGAAGACAAGCCAATTAACACGCAAATTGATACAGTTTTAAACAAATCCGTACCTGGGTAATCTAGGTCACATTAAATGATACTCTTAATTTCTTTTTTAACCGCAATTATTGCATTCATCTTTTCCATACCTTTTCTAGTAGGAATGAGTGAATCACTACAAGGTACTCATGGATTCCAGTCCAGTTGGAGAGGTGGGAAAGTACCTCTAAATTCTGAAATCGCCATTGTGCGAGTCAATGGTGGAACTACAAAAATCGGATTTGCAGTATCCCATACAGGTGAAACATACCCCGATGTAGCTCCCGCAATAACAACTGATCGTCAAGTCTTAGGAGTAGTCAATGCAGTACAGAATCTCACAACTGTTCTTAAGGGTAGAGCCCAAGCCCCTGTTGTAGTTGCAGATCCAAACTGGGATATGGATGATGTAATCAAAGACAATAATGAAGTCGAAGTCTATAAGCTAGGATGTGGTGCTGTTATGGCAATGCTCCTAGAAAACAAAGCTGGACCAGTTGCTATGGTTAAGGGTGACTATATCGCTATAGGTGCTGATGATGCTGGTAAGGTTAGAAAATACCTTTATTCTGATACCTCAGAGGCAACAGATAGCATGGTTGAAGTAATCGGCAGGTGTTATGAAGCTATTGCTGGTGATACCACAAATGATCTCGTTGTACTAGTGGAGTTGAACGTATAATGACAGCAGCACAAAAAAAGAAGATTACTTCACTCAAAGAGGAGATTGCTTCACTCAAGGATGAGAATACCAAATTAACAGAAGCACAAAAAGTTGAGATTGTAGAACCATGTAAAAGACATGGAGTTAAAGAATGTGCAAATCTCAAATGTATACCAAAAACTGAGGTGGACAAAGCATGACAGGCGGAGCAGGAACCGAATTATCAACTAAGAACATGAGCTTTGAAGGTTCTCAAATGATAGAGCCAATTCTAGCAGAAACTGTAGCACGTAGAGCATTTAATATATTCACTGTGTTACCTATAGAAGATCAAAATTATACCTGGGAAGAAATCTTAAATGACATAGGTACAAAGTACGACTTCGATCCATATGAGATGGGTAGAAATACTATTGCTCTCAAAGAGACACTGGTACCAATCCCATTGATCTATCATGATATTAAGTTCACCAAACTGCAAATCAAGCGGAGAAATAAGAATCCTAAAACAAGTGTGGCAACACTGATTAAGCAAATGGCTAGAGTATTCCGAAGGGATGAGGATAGCATTGCATTTGCAGGTGAATCAACCAAAACTGGTGTACTCGGATATGCTGATTCAAGTAATAGTACACAGGCAACCACTGGTTTAAGTTTGTCTACTACCGATCTGTTAGATAGTACTCTTAACGGTATTATCAACCAACTGAATACCAATCTTAATGGTGGAGGTGGAAACCAAACCGTTAAGCAATTCCCATGTATGTTACTTCTGAATACAATCGCAGAAAACAGATTGTGGGTTATGAAGGATTCAGTTACCAAAGAAAATGGTTACTTCATGCTAAAGAGAATTCTAGAGGAAAGATGTGGTGCTGGTTCAGAAATTATAGTAACTAATGCTCTAGGTGGAACTGTTACCCGTTCAAACGATAGAGTAAGTCTTGCAGCCAATTCCACTGGTACAAGTGCGTGTTTTGGATTAATGGCTAAATCTGCAAATCATCAAGGTATTGTAGCATCCAACATCGAAAAGGATGAATACTGGATTGGTTCAGGATGGTCACAGGAATTCATGGAAAGATGGAGAACTCTATACTTTACCAACAAGACGCAAATCTATGATGAAGAGATTGTTATAACTTAGTTAGACTAGACTAACAAATCTTAAATAATCTAAACCCTCAATTAATTTAGGAGATATTTATATGACTGATCTAACCGATAATGTAGATACTATGGGTGGCAGTGCTTATAATCCAGCCACAGTCACTACTACTATAGCTACAGCTTTACGATTTGTATCTACTCTTATACCAAATCCACCTGCTGCTGATGGTGATTCTTATGGGTCTGATACTGCTGCTGCAATGTTAACCGTGGCGCTATTAGCAAATTCAAGATTACATCAGGACAAGGATAAAGAACCTAAGACTATAGAGGAACTTTGGACTCCACTGATGAATGACATCTTGTTTGGTCAACAAAAAGAAACTCATATCTCTATGAAGAATGAGCGACCATCTAAGTTTGCAAGTGGTCGGTCATGGCAAAATGATAGCAATGTATCGGGGTGATTATTATGTCTACTATAGTAATCAGTTGTGGACAGATTGAAGGCAGGTTCGTCAGACAGGTAAGAGATGCAGCAATAAAACAGGGATTTCGAGACGGGTTATTCCTTGCGTTCCTAAAATTTCAACCTAGCATAGCAAAACGAACAGGAGCAATGAGAAAGGCATTCGGTAGAGCAATTATACAAATTATGGAGAGGGCTCATGTATCTCATAGTGGTCAGATTAGTGTTTCATGGGCAGAAATTAAAGCTATTGTAATCCAATATACTTTTTATGCCGAATATCATTTCAGAGCTAGAGGGTTTTACAAGAATCCTACAACTGCCAATACTAGACCTATGAGGTTCAGAGCATTCAAATATCATGCGGTAAGGTTAATTACTAGAAAGATTCAAACCAACTTTGCTCTTGTGGGTCTAGAGGCAACCAATTTTTCGGTGAGTTGATGTTATGACTAGGGCAATGTATGTTTTACAGCAGTATACCAATACAGCATTTGTTTTTGGTAATGTTAACTATGATCATGCCGAGACCAAGGCGAAACCGTCAATATTTATTGAGAAACCAACTGAGGCAATTTCATATGATATCAATGGTAAGATAAAATTTCAGGAGGAACAACGTGGGGCTAGTGAATTTAATGGTAACCGTATGAATGAAGTGTATTTGGTATCGGGTGTTATAATGTATGATTCACTGGTGAATAAAGATGATATAGTAATCAAAGATATATTATCAGAGTTCGAGAGTAAACTAAAAGTTAATAATTCCACCCCGTTCAGTAGTTGGGAGTGGACCATTGAACCACCGACACTCTATAATAACATGCCTCAAGAGGGTGAAATAGAATTTACTGTTAAGTGTATACTATGGGATGTGAGTGCTTTAGTATGAGTGCAGATATGGTATTTCGCGCAGATACGAGTCCAATGGACTCAACACTGGCCAAAGCAGAGGATAGTGCAGAAAGATCACAACAGGCAATTATGAATGGTTTCAGACAGGCAGCTGCGGCAGGTGTGATAGTAGCAGAAATTTCAGGTAGTGTTATGGGTCAACTCTACACAAGTTATATTGAATTTGTATTTGTAGGAATAGACGTTCTCAAAAGAGCAGGAGCAGCCACTTCTCTTGCTACCTTTGGTATTTCGGGGGTATTCATGATTGCCCAACTTATAGCAATGGGATTTTTGATAACACAATTGCATCAGAAGCAATCAGAGCAAGCGGCAAGAAGCAGTAGATTTGTTGCACTAGCGAGGATGGGATCAATTAGGATTATTTTCTTTCCTTTGTCAATTGTAATATATTTAATGGAGATGATACTATGACTGGTAAACTTCAAAGAGCACAAGAAATAGGTTGGAGATACCAACCAACAGAAAATGTCGATCCAATTGTGAGCGATGATAAAAACATAAACGAGTTTGGTGAATTTGCACAGAGTTGGGGTAAGTTTCCTATTCTAGAGAATGAGTTGATAGCAGCTTATAATGGAACAACTTATGATGCAGCCATTCTAGGTACAGCCAATACTAGAGTAATGGGGATAATTGGTTTCAATGCTTACAACGGAATACCTTTCTACATGATGAATTGTAGACATGAATCAGGTCCTGCTCAGAATGATGGAGGTGTAGTTGCTGCCGCTGAGGTTTATACTATCACTCCTATTGTTGATGGTGAACTTGATGCTTATTGTATTAGGTATCATTCAGACAACGAAAGTGCGCGTATACGGAAATCAATTACTGATTGTAAATTCAATAGTTTGTCAATGACATTGGATCTGACTCAGGGTCAGTTTCCTCTTAATTATACTATGGGATTCCAAGGTGGATTGATGAGTCCTATTCAGGCTGGTACAGATGATTACAGTATGGTATATCCAAACAGTTTGGAGAAGTTATTCTTTTGGGACCAATCAGTTAATTCAATATTTGAATGGGACAGCGTTGATCTATCAGATTTATTACTTAATTTTAATTATACTCAAACAAATCTTAATCGACAAAGTTGGATTGCGGGTCAACATTATCCTAAATATACTATTACATCAAATAGGGTACATACTCTAACCTTCACACTTGAGAGAAGGGATAACACAGATGTGTTCGATGATTATATGGCACAAGCTGGACAGTTTGCTGCTCCTGCAGATGACTTCAAGAATCTTAAATTCAAGATCCCTAATGCCTTGGACAAATATATTGAGTGTACTTATGGAGAAGTGGGTATCAAGACAATTTCAATGAACCATGCTATGCTTAATAAGAAAGAGATTCCAACATATGAGGTTGTAGCTACTGCAAGAACAATTGCACCGGTGATCAAAGACGGAAT
>SDBV01011953.1_pt1 | contig 11175 bp, 19 predicted proteins | sample 2277081 | NCBI WGS metagenome assembly SDBV01 (sample SAMN10402039, study PRJNA504765) | marine sediment metagenome | isolation source: marine sediment core GS10_PC15, 223 cmbsf | place: Arctic Ocean: Southern Knipovich Ridge | collected 2010
TTGGCAAATACAGGAAGAAGAAATTATTTATGTGTTATATGATACTGAGACAGGAGAATTACTTGTAAAAGGGAATTCAGATCATATTGTACAAGAGTGGTGGGCTATTCTTAAGAATGGTAATGACGTAGGAGGACATGTTTTAGATATTAGTAACCCTGGTAACCCTCATATTTATGAGAATGAAACAGGAGAAATTAAGTTTATGGCACCTACAGAAGAAAGTTTAAAGACTAAGTGGATCAATTATTTACTTTATCATGAGGAAGAAGGAGGTTATGGTTTTGCAACATACGAAAAATGGAAAGAAGAAGTAAATACACCTCCTCCACACACTGCACAAAAACTTTCTTGTCAAAATACTCCTATACAGGAGTCTTCTTCTAATAGCACAGGATTAAAAATATTCTCTTGGGCAAAAGTAGGGTAATTAATTATTATGGGCAGTAATTTTAATTTTTCAGACTACGCAGATCATATTATGGATGAATCTGTTATATCTTATGATGCGATAGAACCCGTAGATATGATGGAATTTATTACTTCTTCAGAATTCTTAAATGAAGATCCTACAACTTTTCAAAGAGTAGCAATAAAAATATTACATAATCTCTGGGAAATATATCCTCCTGATGCAGAAGAATTACAACTCATAGAAACACTCAGACGTAATTGGGATATAGTAGTAGAGTTTGGCAGAGAAGATCCTGTAGAGAAATTTGTAATGACGCTTGGTAGAAGAAGTACTAAATCAACTGTAGCATCTTTCTTTGCTACTTATGCACTTTATACACTCGTATGTAAAGGAAATCCTCAAAAGTATTATGGTATTAGAGAACGTCATCCTATATATGTAACTCACGTAGCTGCTAAAGGGGAGCAGGCAGAGAATGTGTTTACACTTACAAAAGATAATTTAAGAAAAGTACCCTTTTTTAATCCTTATATAGATTTTGATAAACACAATGCAACTGAATTAAGAATATTCAGTCCTTATGATGTTTATTTAAATAATCAAATTAAGTCACAGAATGTACTTATTCCAAGAGGCGAGAAAAAGTTACCTATGCTTCCAGGATCGTTGTACGCTAAATCTATTACTACAAGTGCTGCTACTAATAGAGGGGATGCTATTTTTATGTTGCTGTTTTCTGAGTTTGCACATTTCCAAAGAGCTAGAATGGATATGAGCAAATCATCAGAACAGATTATGGAAGAAAATCCTTTAACAGATTATGCAATTGATAAAGCATTAGTACCTTCAGTAAAAGATTTTGGGTTAGATGGTAAAGTTATTTATGAGACATCTCCTGCAGAAAAAGGAGGACAACATTATCATCATTACTGTGTTGCTAGCGGGGTTGAGCAAGAAGAAGAAACAAGAGAACCTAGAGCTAGAGGATATGCTTTACTACAACTTTCTACTTGGGAAGCTAGACCTACCATTACAAGAGATTCACTCCAAGTTGAATTTGATACAGATCCTGTAGGAGCTACTTCTGAGTATGGGGCACATTTTCGTAATCCTTCAGGAGCGTTCATTGCTGAGTCTGTTATTAATTCAATTCCACAACCTGATAGTCCTATGATATTAATTAATCCTAGTAATTGGAGATTTATTATATGTGTAGATGCGGGTGGTAGTGGGAAAGTAAAGACCGCAGATACTTATGGGGTTGGATGGGGACATACAAGTATAAAAGCACAGGAAGAGGATGCTATTTATTGGATAGATGGTTTCAAAGGTTGGGATGCAGAACTTAAAGATTTAGGAATGGGGCAAAGTACGGAAGTACCTGTTGATCCAAATATGGTTTTACAATATATAATAGATCTTGTTAAGGATTTAGGGGGAAGGAATTTTATATCTGAAATATGTTATGATCAGTGGCAGAATCAATCAGCAGTATCTACATTACAAGCGTTAGGGGTACCTGCTATTGAAACTACTTTTACTAATAAGTATAAAGGGTTAATGTATGGTGATTTTCTTGCCAAGGCTAATAGAGGGCAGGTTAAGATGTATGGTCAAGATATTGAAGGATGGGTGAATCGTTGGAAATTAGAGATGAAATATCTTCAAAGGATAACAGCAGGTAAAGTAACATATTTTCGTCATCCTGATTCAGGGCCTGTCCGTCATGATGACTTTGCTGATATAAGTGCAAATTTAGTGCATAGACTTTCTATCTGGAGTTACCCTACTAAAGAAACTACAAAAGAGAATTTCCTTAAAAAGCAAGGAAGACAAGTTAGAAAACAAAGAGTAGTAAAACCTATATTTGGGGGTAATCTTGCTAGAGGAGGAGGAGGTTTCGGTAAAGGAGGAGGAGGAGGAAGAAAACTGGGAGGGTTAGATGGTAGATTCGGAAAGCAATAAAAAACTTCTTTCACCGTTCGGGAAAGGTAGCTAAAGAGATGTTAATTCTTAGGTAAATTAACATCTTTTCTTTTTATATACGTGTATAATAACGGTAAACAATATAGATATTTAAAAAAGGAGTATATAATGAATTTTAGTGTAATACCTTTTGTAGGATGGGTTATAGATTTTATTCTTAATTTTTGTTTAGCCGTACCTTTCTATTATTGCTATAATGCAATAGCACCTAAATGGTTATATTTTTTACCTTCAGAATTACATGTAGTAGGGTTTTGGGAATCTGTAGCCTTATTCTTTACTGCTAGCTTAATAGGAGCGTTAATTAAAAGAATAGTACCTTCCATTATTAAGGTTGATAATTCTTCAACATCAAAAACAAAAGAGGAAAATTAAATATGGGATCGGTTTATTACCATGGTACAAGTAAAGAAAATGCTAATATAATATTAAAAGAGGGTTTTAAAGAAGCTACTTATTTTACTTGGGATCTTCATAGTGCACTTGTGATGGGAGGTATACATATTTTTGCTATATATTTTCCGGATAAAGAGATTATCGATTATTGGGAATGGATATCAGATAAAGTAATTTCAGCGAAAGAAATTTTATATTATAGAGTATTTACTGTTGAATGTATTTATGACAATGAAGATGCTAGAGAAGCAGTAACTAAATTAAATCATATTAAAGAGAGAGGGAAAGATATTATACATTGCACAAAATGTAAAGGTCATGGGCAATTAAATAAAGTGTATGAATATGTTGCATGGCGAAAGGATGATAAACTTATTGTTTGTGATATATGTAAAGGTTTTGGATGCTTACAACTAAATAATAAACCTTGGAATGAGAATTAAATGTTAATAGTAGCTAAATATCATGATTATTATGACAGCGCATTAGGCGTAGGTGGTGTAGATAAAACTTGTGTATTTAAAAGACAGGAAGTAAAAGTAAAAGACGTCAATCCTTTTAAGAAATTTTTACCTAAACATATTACTTCTACACTTACTGAAACTACATGCACAATGTTTGTGGTGGGTTTTTGTGGTAAGTTATATGTAGGAGCACATTTTGCAAATACTCCACAACCTTTTCTAAAGAATAAATTTAAAACTTTTTGTGTGTATGGAAAAGATGATATTGAAAAAGCACTTAAAGAAAGAAAATTAAAAGAGCGTAATGTTTATTATTATCTTACAACTGCTAAGATACCTAAAATAATAAGAGAGTTAGATAATAAAAGTAATCTTGATTTATTTTTTGAATATAAAGTACCTATATTTACTTTTGGCACAAAGCTTGTGCTGAATCCCCGATTAAAGAGATTTGAATTTTATAAAGTGTTTGATTCATATGGGGCTTTCCAAGAGATTCATATGTTCTTATCAGGAGTGTTAGGTAATACTGAAAAAAAGACTGTAGGAGTATCTGATATACATAGATTAGAAGCTCATGGGTTTGATAGGAAAACATCTTTTAGGAAGGAAAAACAAAAATGAATAGATTGATAATTGATGAGTTGGAAAGGATTATTAATAAGACGCCTACAGGGGGTTTGAGAAATGAATTAACAGATATTAATATTTTGATTCATTCTAGTTTGTTGAAATGGAATGATTACGGAACAAAGAAACCAGATCTTTCAAAACTAAAAGCTAATGAAAAGAAATGCATATATTGTTTAGTTGAAATAGAATTTGATGGTAAGCTTGAATATGAAATAGCAACATTTCATCCTAATATAATTAGCATAGGAGGGAATTTTGAATTTGATAGGGCACCAATTAAGCGATGGATATATTTGAATGATATTTTGGAGGTAATTAATGAGTAAACAAAAAATTATAGTTTTGACGTGGGCTGAGTTTGGTAAATCAGTTGAATATCTTATCGTAAAGATAAAAAATGAAAACATAATATATGATGGCGTTTATGGAGTACCTAGAGGGGGATTACCTTTAGCAGTAATTCTGAGTCATCATTTAGATTTACCTTTATTAGTACATCCTACATCTAAAAGTTTAGTAGTGGATGATATTAGTGATACTGGTATAACTCTTTCTATAATCAAGCATAGAAGTATAGCAACAATATTTTCTACACCTTGGACGTCTAGTGCACCTGATTTTTATATGAAAATGAAAATGGATAAAGATTATTGGATTCTTATGCCATGGGAGAATCTTGCAGTAGAGGAAGAAGTATGCAAAAATATGTAAGAGGAGGAATGATATGGGAGAAGTAATAGGAACTTGCGGGCATGAACTTTTTGATGTTACTGGGAATGTCTTAACAATAAAAGAATATGATAGAGAAGGTAATAAGTGTCTTGTTTATGTTACTGTTTGTGATGCTTGTGCAAAGGAATATGAACAAGGGAATATAGTTTTACATAATACTAAAGAACAGAATGATTATTTATATGGAGAAGGCACTGTTGAATATATAATTGAAATCATGAAGGATAGAGGGTATACAATATCTTCACATACTGCAAATCATTCTTGTTATCATTTTGCTAAACATATTCCAGAGGTTGGGGATCCTGAATGTATAATATTACATGCGACTGTAAATGTACAACCTGTTGATACTAACGTTGAGTTAAGTTTTTGTGGTTTAAAGTTGGGAATGACTATTAATACTGGTAGAATTGCATTTGATCATTATAATTTTGAGAGGTATGAAAAAATACTTCTTCATTATGTTCAAATATGTAATAACAATAATCCTTTTGATATAGGATTATGACCTTACTCGAAGAAATAGCATTTGTAATAGCAGATAGAGGGTGGAGAAATACTTTTTTATTGGCATTGATAAGCACATCTGTTAAGAATAATCAGTTAAATAGAGAGCTAGTAGCTAATAAAATGTTAAAAAGGTTCGATTTAGCTAAAAACAATAAGAAATAAATTGTGTTACGTGCGTGTCTCTTTTACATCCTACGTGTATATTAAAAGTAATAATTATTAATTAAAAGGATGATAAAATGAAAAACATAATTGAAGAACCAACCAAATTTCCTTTCGAAATGATTTTCTTAGATCTAGAGATTATAAACTCTGGTAATAGTGATGGTTTTGTTGTTGTTAAGCGACCTCCTCTTCCTCTTATAGGTTTTTGGCAAGGGCATCTAGGAAATTACAGCACTTTAAGAGATGCAATGAAGGGCGCATTTCTTTATTTTATGATTGCCAGACCTCAACATTTTAATTCTCAAATTTTTCACAGACTTATAGGAACAAAGACTTCTCATGAATGGTTTGTTTTTAAAAGAGTATGTGAAATGGAAGAGATAGTAATTCCTAAATGGATTTATATGAGTGATGGTATAGGTTGTACTATTGAAACTGATTTTGAAGATGCTTTAAATAGAGATGTAGTTAAGGAAGATATTTCTGGGAGTGACATTATTTTAAAAGCATTTGATGAAAAAGGAAACCAAATACCATTTGCATTAGAAGAAACCGACGTTGTTATAAGGAGGGTAGAATGAAAGCAGTACATAAAATAGCATTTCGTGCAGACATCATAAGAGAATATTCTGCAATTCCTGAAGTTGATCAATTAGGTGAACATGATTGTACAATGGAATTGTATACAGATGATGGTACTATTCCTTTTGATGGGTCTGGCACAATTGAATGGATAGTAGGAAAGAATGAAGAAGAAGTTGTGCATATAGGAGTTTGGTGGCAGCAGAAACGACTTACTGATTATGATGGCATAATGGGGTATTTACCAGCAGAATCAAAACCCTTGTTTGAGAAAGCAGGATTAATAGTAGGGGATAGTTTCTTTGCTGATCCTCCTATACCTGAAGAGGATGAAGGATTTGAATGTAGTACTTGTGATGCTAAATTAAGTGAATGTTGTAGATGCGGGGAGTCGGATAATAAAACAAAGTTTATTACTATAATAGATAATTATGCTTATTTTAGATTTATGAGGGGAGGTACAAGATTACAACCACAAATATCAATTAATTGTAATGCAACAATTTTAAGTTTTATGGATAGATATTTCAATAGATTCTTACCAGAAGTCAATGTGAATTATAAACTATCTAATAACCAAATAACAATACAGAATATTGATAACGTGAGTATGTTAATTAACCATATTTACAAAGATGTGAAATTAAATAAGAAAAAATTTAAACTTGTAAAAAATTTCTTAGATAGAAGAAAAGAACAAAATCGGAAACATTACACAAAAAAAGATTATGAGCTTGTTGATAAGATCAATTTATTGATAAAAACACCGATAAAAAAGGAAGTGTATGTTTTTGATGAATAAACAAGAACAACAAGAATGGACAAAGCAGAATAGAGTTTTATTTAGAAGGGAATAATAATCTAAGAAAAAAAAGACTCTCTTTGGATATAATTAAAACAATGCAGATAAATTATTAAAGACATTAAGGAAAAGTTAAAACAATTTTAAATAAACATAAAATAAGGTGTGAAGAAGAATGACAGAAGAAGTACAAAAATTTCAGAATGCTATAAATGCAAAGATAGCAACATTAGATGGGATACGAGAAGGTACTTGCTGGATTTGTGAAGAAGAATGTAAAAATTGGGGGGGGGTGTGTATTCCTGTAGATGATGCTGATGCATTAGGATTCGGTAGTAAGGATGAGAAGACAGCGAGAGTTGTATTCTTTCCAGTATGTGAAATACATGATATGAATAGCGCAGAGAATGTTGAGAAAGTTACGCAGGTATTGATTATAAAGAAAACAACAATGTCCAATTGATATGTATAGGAACATAAATGAAAGCTAAGAAATTTACATTTAAAACAGATAAATCTACCGGACGTTATAGTTCTTTTTATCCTGATCAGCATTATGTGAAATTAAAGAAAAAAGAAGTAGGGCATATAGGGGATAAAGCACCTTATAAGATACGTTTGCAAGTTATTAAAGCTGATATAAATGAAGATGATAATCCTAATTGTTCTTGGAAATTGATTACTTTAAAGAAAGAATCAGAATCATTACAGGAAGCAAAAGATTTTTTGAATGAGCATATTGATAAAATTTTAGAAAAATATAATTTACATTTGGAGGATTAAATGATTGAATTAAATGAAGAGCAAGAAAAAGATCTCCAGAAGTTAATGGAAAGTACTTGGACTCAAGATAAGGTTAAAGGTAATAGTAATTATGGAATACCTAAAGTAGAGTATTTAAAAGAATTATTAGTAATGGATATACCTGCATTGAAGAAAGAAACTAAAGATAAAATTTGGCTTAGTGCGTATGCAAATAATAATCCGAGAAGTGATTATCATTATCAATGTGATCTTTGTTACACTGTATGTGAATTAAGAGAAAAAGATTTATATGATAGTTGCCATAAACAAGTAGTAGCGGCAAATACATGAAAATTAGACAAATTGTAAAAGAACGTTTAGATAAAGAATATGGGGAAGGTAATTATCATTTAATCTGTATTGCTATTACTGGTTCTCATGCATATGGAATGCAAACTAAAGATAGTGATTATGATATAATGGGGTTATTTCTTCCTCCTATTGAATATATACTAGGGTTGAAGAATGTTGAACAAGTTGTATTATCTAAGAAGGAGGGTGTTGAAGGTACTATTTTTGATTTTCGTAAATGGTTTAAGTTAATGATTCAACAGAATCCTAATGTGTTAGAATTTTTATGGCATCATGAGTCTATGTATGTTTACAGAGATGAAGAAATTTGGCCTACTCTTATTGAAAATAGAGATAAATTTCTTTCTAAGAAATTGAAACATTCTTTTGCTGGTTATGCTTTTGCGCAACTTAATCGTTTGAATAAACTTAATGAAAAAGTAAACCAGAATAAAAAACGATTAGAAGAATTTAAGAAGCATGGATATTCTACTAAGAACGCCTCTCATTTATTTAGATTACTTAATACGGCGTTTGATGCATTAGTAGATAAAGAAGTACAAGTAATGAGACCTGAAAGATAATTACTTATTTCTATTAGAGAAGGTATTTATACTTATGCTGAGATTAGAAAGATGGCAGATGAGAAGTTTGCTAGAATTGAAGAAGCTTATATGAGAAGTGATTTAAGGAATAAAATAGATTTTGAATTTGCAAGTACATTTATGGGGCGTGTATTATATAAACATATTAAAAGGATGCTAAAATAATAAAGTGAGAGAAGGTTATTATAGATATAATTATAATGTAGGTTTAACAAATCATTTTGTGTTAGAAGGAATACCTGATGGTACAAAAGAGGGATTTAAAATTGGTGCAGAACTGAATATTCTGTCCAGATTTTTATGGGGTTTGGGAGCAGCATTAAATTCTGTATATAATGCTCTTGGGGCTTGTGTTAAATTTCAAGTAGATTTAAAAACTAATAGAAAGAGAGCTAGATTATTAACAAAAATTTGGAGATATTGTAAGAAAAATAATATAGAAATAAATAGTAAAAACTTTCCACGAAGAAAAATAAAAGAAGAAAAAACAGATAGAGAAAATTTTGAATGGTTTAAAGAATATACGGTGAAGCAAAGAGAATTTGAAAATTTGAAGAAGTAACGCACGTGTATAATATAAGTATAATGAAAAGAAAGATGATAAAATGAAAAATCAAATCTTTGAAGTTGACATAGAAGGTTTAAGACAATTACAGGCAGGTAAACCTAAGTGGGTAATTGTCCGAGAGCTTCTTCAAAATGCAATGGATGAAGATATTACCGAATGCCACATAGATATTAACTACACACGTGGCAAAATGAAATTACTTATCACAGATGATTCACCTGAAGGATTTAGAGATCTTGCTGATATGTATACTCTCTTTAAGGATACTTATAAAAGGTCGGATGTAAAGAAAAGAGGAAGATTTAATTTTGGGGAAAAACAGGTTTTAGTACTTGCAACTTACGCTAGAATTACTTCTACAAAAGGGGGTTATGAATTTAATATGGTAAAAGGCACTAAGAAGAAACTTCGGCATAAGAGAGCGAGGGGTAGTGCTGTGTATATTGAGGTGAGGATGGCAGAAGATAAGTTTATGGAATGCGTAAAGTATTGTTATCAAATATTAGTACCTAAAGATATTAAGATTACAATTGAAGGTAAAACATCAAACACTTCTCCTTATACGTTACTATATACAGAACCTTATATTACATTTAAGGCAATCTTGCCTACAGAATTAAAAGTAGCAGATTCAATGAGAAGAGTTTCTAAGGAAACAGAGGTACATATACACGCATTAGATATTTCAAAAGATAGAGCTGTTTCTTATATCTATGAAATGGGGATTCCTATATGTGAAATTGATTGTGATTATTCTATTGATGTACAACAGAAAGTACCTTTATCTAGTGATCGTGATATAGTTGATGCAAAATACTTAAAATTGATTTATGGGGAAGTACTTAGCAATACTGCAGAAGAAATTAACAAAGAGAATTGTAGTGCTTTTTGGGTTAGAGAAGGGTTTACTTCTGTAAGAGCTACTAAAGAATCTCGACAGCATGTCATTAAAGAACGTTTTGGGGAGAAGTCACTTATTGCTAATCCCATGGATAAAAGAAGTATGGATGAAGCTGTAAGTAATAATTATAATGTTGTATATGGGGCTGAGATGAATAAGGATGAGTGGGAAGTTGTACGCAATGGGGATTTAATGGAAAGTACTTCTGCTAAGTTTAAAGTGAATTTATGTGATGGTAAAATGGTTAAACCGGATACTAATCAAAAAGTTGTAGCACAGTTTTGTAAGAAAGTAGCGGAAGAATTTTTAGGAATAAAAGATCTTGTTGTTAGTTTTTATGAGGCTCCTGAAGCTACAGTTAGTGCAGATTTTAGTAGTGAAATTTTAAGCTTTAATGTAGCACGTTTGTCAAGGGACTTTTGGGATATTTGTAGACATGATAAAGGAGGTTATAGAATAATATCTGTTTCTGCAGAGCAGTTAGATTTGATTATTCATGAGTTAGGACATTCTGCAGGTTTACATTATGAACAGTCTTATCATGATTGCATAACAATGCTCGGAAGTAAACTTACATTAAAAGCTATTGAAGATCCTAAATGGTTTGAGTTAAGAGTATGAAAGAAAAATATGAAGTATAAAGTAAAAATAATAGATGCACTTGTAATGGGTGATACGGTTTGTGGTTACTCACAAAAGGGGAAGTATTATATTCGTAAATATCCATTTGGTGATTTGAATCCAATTGCAATAGCAATTACTAAGATGCAAGAAAATGAATTCATAGAATATGATTCTATGGAAAACAATGATAAATTTAATGTGGAACAAGTTGAAACAGCTTATCCAGAATTACGTGAACTAAAAACAGATGCAGAAATAAAATGATTAAAACAATAAAATTAAAAAATCATGTTATTTCATATAATGATTCAGTGAATGAATTTCCCGCATTATTAGTGTATCTTGTTTGGGCAAAGAGATTTGAACATGAGATGCCTGATTTAATTGGCATTGCTACTGATGAAGGCATAAAAGAGACTATGGAAAAGGGAGCAAAAGGCATGGGTTATAAATTTGTGTTAGTGGAAGCAATAGAAACTAATCATACTTTTGGAAAATCAATGATGAGAGCATTAAGTGAAATAACTTTTAAAAGTAGAAAAGAATTAGATGGTGATTAAATAATGAAAGGAGATATAGAATGTTACGAAAATTATTTAGAAAATTTGGGTATGTGAAGTTAGATACCCCCCAAAAACCTCCCATTGCTGCAGATAAACATGGCACCTGCTTTATTGATGATATTGTAACTCTT
>SDBV01011954.1_pt1 | contig 11175 bp, 6 predicted proteins | sample 2277081 | NCBI WGS metagenome assembly SDBV01 (sample SAMN10402039, study PRJNA504765) | marine sediment metagenome | isolation source: marine sediment core GS10_PC15, 223 cmbsf | place: Arctic Ocean: Southern Knipovich Ridge | collected 2010
GTGAAAGTCCTAATTAAAAATTAGGAAAATTTGTTAACAAATTCGGTTACTGAGTATGAGAATAGTATTAAACCTGATACTTTAAATATCAGAGAAAGAAAATACATAAATATTCTTGTTCCTGGGCCGAAGTTATTAACTAGTATAAGTATTAAAGTTTCAACATTTAGATTCGACCCAAATGCATACAAGATAATTCCAATTGCAATCAAATATGCCGGTTTTTTGTAAATATCCGAATTTTTCCCTATATAGAAGAAAAGTATTGGAATTATAATCGCTACGGCATTGGAAACAGTTAATAGTGCTGACATAATTTCAAAATCTCTTGAATTTTTTACAGAATAGAAAAAGGCAATTACCGCAAACACCATAATAAGATATGTGAAAAAACCTTTAAATTTAAAATCCAATATTTTCTTATCTACAGTAAAAAAAAAGAAGGCATAACCAATCATACTTACTAAAGCACCTATTTTCCAATACCAAACAGCTGGAGTTGTGTAAAATAGATTAGTGTCGAATTTTGTGTAAACAAAATCAAATTGAAAATATGATAATCTCGAAATGAATAGACAAATCATTAAAATAAATACTGTGAAAATAAAACCAAATGAGAATTCTCCCGTTTCCTTCTTTCTATCATAAATTTTTTTTGCTAAATATATTGAAAGTGCTAATTTAGTTGCCAAAATAATAATAGTTAGGACTAAAAATAAATTATATTCAAACGTAGTAAGTGCGGTCATAAACATATAGAGTTGTAACCTATATTTAAAATGATCTAACTAAAAAGTTTAATTTATTTTAAACTCTTTATTAAGTGTGTATTGATTTTTATAATCATCATAATTTTATTTAGGCTTAAAAATGTTATCGTTTTTGAATAAAAAAGCTATAGTTTTTGATTTAGATGGTACCATAGTGAATTTAGATGTTAATTGGCCTTATCTAAGTAACCTTTTAAGTAATAGATACACGAAAATTTATGGAGAGCATTGTGATTTTAATCATGTAACAGCCTGTCTCGATGGGGTAGTTAAGAAAAATGATGAAAACGAGCTTCAAAAGTTTTTTAAACTCATTCAAGAATGTGAACTTAAAAATATTAACAACGCTAAGCCTATAAAAGCAACTATATTTTTTCTTAATAATTTAGAATTATTTGGTATTGATAAGAGCGTTAAACTAGCTATATTATCTCTTAATACTAGAAAGGCTATTATCGAATCATTAAAGTTGGTAGATGTGGACAATAAATTTGATTTTATAATAGGACGAGAGGATGTTAGAAAATGGAAACCCGATCCAGTGGGGCTTTTAAAGATAAAAGAATATTATGCTTTAAAGAAAGAAGAAATTATATATATTGGCGATCTTGAGAAAGATTTGCAAACTGGGAAAAATGCAGAGATTGAATCTTTTTTAATAGACGAGATTAAAACGCTTGTAAATAAGAAGGGTTAGAAGAATAATTACATATAAGTTACTATAACATTATATTTTCTTATTTCAGATTCTTTTTTTGCTTTACCCACAGGAGTTATTGTTATTATATCATTACTTTTGATTTTAAGATCTGTTTTTAAATTCATTTTTGGATCCTTGAAGATAGGATTAGTTGAGTTTGGATCCCATATAATTTCTTTATTTATAGGATTAGTTATCATCCATAATTCTTGATCAAGAACGTGTTCGCTAATCTCCATTGCTTTAAAAATATAAGCAACATCAGCATCGAAAGGAACAACTATTTGTACATTTTCTTCGCCTTCGATATCACCACAAGCGAGACAATCTTTTCTCTTTGTTATATTTAAAGCATCAAATTGACCATAAACGCCATTATAATTAATATAGGATGGATCCATTGGTGGACCAATATTTCTACCTTTTACCCTAAACAGTAACTTGAGGGCTTCTTGAGACTCTATGCTAGATATGATAGAACTGACTGTTTGAATAGCTGCAATTTTATTTCCTAATATATTTTCCATTTCTTCAAATTTATAATCAGGACCAAATGATTCCTTAATATTTTTTCTCCATACTTGTATTTCTTCTGATGTTAAAGTTTCCAACTTTTCAGGAGGTACATTTTCGTTGAAAACTCTTTCCCTCAGTTTTTCAAGTTCTTCGGACGCTAATTCTTTTAGTTTTAAAACCTCTACGTCAGTATTAAGATCAGGCTTATGCCCGTAATGTTTCTCAAAATCAACCTCAGCTTTTATAACACAATGATTTCTGTTGCGAGGTAAACCTTTTAATGTACAAGCAGCAACTAATTTGTCATCAGCAGGAGGTATTGGTACTAAACATCGATAGCAAGGCGTTTGATCTAGGATTTCTGGAGCATATCTTTCATCAAATTCATCTTCTATTTCTATTCTAATTTTTGATTCTAACGGATCTATCATAGTTTCTCTAATCTGTTCAATTAAATCCTCCAATCCTTCAATTCTTTTTTTAGCTAAAAAGTATTTTGGATATTCCTCTTCACTTAGTTCCCATAGTTTTGCTTCTACTAAATTATCAATTTCAGTCTTTCTATTTTTGTAGTGTATACCAGAACCCTCAGGAATAATTATTTGTACATGACCTTCAAATCCAACTGTGCCTCCTTCAACTACAGGTTTTTTTAATCTTAAACAAATTTTGTTCAAATCCAATCTTGCATTAAAGTTATCTAAGGCCATGACAACTACGTCAGCTTCTTCGTATACTGAAATAGGTAATTTTTGAAGTTTTTCAAAATAATAGTCGACATTAAGGTAAGGATTCATTTCTTTAAGCCTTTCTGCCGCTACTTCTGCTTTAGGTCTACCTTCATCTCCTGATCTAAAGAGCATCTGACGAGATAGATTGGAGGTTTCAATCGTGTCTAGATCCACTAAAATGAGTTTTCTCATTCCCATCAGAGCAAAATCTTTTGCAATTTCACAACCGAGAGCTCCAATTCCAATTATTAAAATACAACCATTATTAAGAACATTCTGATCCCAACCATCAATTAATTGCTGCCTAGCAAACATTCGAGATTTGAAAATTTCTTCTTTATTTTCAGTCATTTTCAGAATTTTTTATGCTTGAATTAAATATGTTTGAATTACATAACTCTTATAGAAATAGTTTTCTTAAATATTTATAAATTTAATTTGAATTAAAAATAAATTATTTTTTTTCTTTCTTGGCCACTTCTTTTAGCATTCTGGCAATTTCATCTAGTTCTTCCCTATCTTTTGTTTTTTGTATTTCTTCTAGCTTCCTTTTTTCTTCTTCTTTTGTTCTTCCTAATTCTGTAAATAATTCTTGTTTTAATTGTAAAATTTTTCCCATATTTCTACTAAATTCCTTTGCTTCCTGTTTTATTAACTCTTCTCTCTTTTGTTCAGACATTCCTAATTTCTGCGTCCTAGATTCAATAAGGGTAGTTATCTCTCTCGATAAATTGCTAGCTTCTTCAATTACTTGCATTTTTTGGTGATCTTCTTCTAAAATTTGTTGTAATTCTTGTTTTCGCTGAGATTCCAACTCTGCTCTAATTTCTTTTATCTCTAATTCATCATGTTTAAACTTTTCTTCCAAGATCTTTGTATTTTTTATTTCAGTTTCAATGTAATGAATTTGCTCATTCCAGCCGATTTCCTTAAAATTGGTTATAGCTCTTTCAAATAATAAATAAGCTTTATCAAACTGTTCAATTTCAGCACATCTTTTACCCTCATCAATTAGTTTTAAAGTTTTATCTCTTATTTCTTCAACATTTTTCTTTTTCTCTTCATATTCTTTTAACTTTTCTTTCTGAAGTTCTTTTTGTTTTTCATAATCTGTTCTTTCCTTTCTCATTGTTTCTTGAAATGCATCATATTCTTTCTGCCTTTGTAGCTGAGATTGTGCCTCTAATCTTTTTTTCTTGATGAAATTAGTTTTCTCTAATTGCAAATCTTTAATTAATTCATTTAAATTATATATTTCAGGTTCCCATCCAATATTTTCTGCCAGAAAATTTCTTGCTTGTATGTATAACGAAATTGCCTTATCATAGTCAGGTATGGCTCCCTTAAGATATTTACCGCCTTCTTCTAAAAGAGAATAAGCTGCTTCTCTTTGATTCATTTGTTCTTGAATAATTTTTTCTCTTTCTTTGACCGCTAATTGTTGAGCAATCTTCTTCTCTGCTTCTTGTCTTCTACGTTCTTCGACTAGAGCTTGAAGCTCTTCTTCTTCTTCTAATCTTTCTAATTCTCTTATCAGGTCCAATTCTTTTTCATTTTCTTTTTGTTTCTTTAATTTTAAAACCTTGTTTACCATATCATTAATTGCATCTCTTGAAAAATGCAATTCATGCAATATTAGCTCCGCTTTTCTATAACATTCTAAAGCTCGATCATAATCTAGACCTCTTATAAAATTTTCTGCATCATCTAAAATACTAAAAGCTTGGTCCTTTTTTTTCTCAAGTAATACTTGCATTTTTTCCCTTTCTTCTATTTGAATTTGTTTTAATTTTAATCTTTCCTTTTCCTTTTCAAAGAATTCATCAATTTTTTGCAAAAATTCTCTATTTTCTTTTTCTTTTTGAATTTCTGATTCCAGCTTTTTCTGTTTTAAAATTTCTTGTTCCTTTTTCTTTTCGCGTACTTTATTAATCATTTCTTTAATAGATTCAGTGGGATATTGAATTTCGTTTAGAATTAATTCAGCGCTATGGTAAAAATCAAGGGCTTTATCGTATTGGGTTTGATTCAAAAAAATTTCTGCTTCTTCTAAAAGATTAAATGAGTCTTCCTTCCGTTTTTCCATATAGCTTTTGAGTTCTTCTTGTTCTTTAATCTTAATTTGTTTGATCTTCATTTTTTCTTTTTCTTTTTGAATTTTTTCTGCGGTTTGTCGTTGAAATAGAAACTCCTGTTGTTCTTCTTTGAGTTGCTTTTCTATCTCCTTTTGTTTCGCTAAATCTTCCATTTTTTGTTTCTTTTTAACTTTAATGATTGTATCTTTAATTAATCCTGTTGGAAATTGGATCTCGTTTAAAATTAATTCGGCTTGGCGATATTTTTTGATCGACTTTTCATAATTACCTTCATTTAGCAAAGTTTCAGCTCCATCCATTAAGTCAAATGCTTTTGATTTGCGTTTTTCCATATAAGTTTTCATAGCTTCTTGTTGTAGAATTTCAATTTTTTTAATTCTCATCTTTTCTTTTTCTCTTGAAATTTTTTCAGCGATTTCTAATTGAAATTCTTGCTCTTCTTCTAATTGCTTTACTAAAATTTCTTTTTCTAATTGTTTTTCTTTTTCATTTTCAATTTTTTTAGATTGAATCGTCAGAAAATTTTCTTGCAATAAATTTAAATAACCTGGTTCCCAGCCTATTATAGATAATAATGAACTAGCTTTTTGATATTTCTCAATTGCTTTATCAAAGTCCTCATTTTTAAGTAATACATCGCCCTCATCAATTAATTTAAATGCTTCTTCTTGTCTAGCTAAATTTTGAGAAGTTAATTCTTTTTGCTTTTCAATTAGTTCCTGTTTTTCCATTAATTTTGCTTTCTCTAAATTTCTTTGAAATTTAATTTCTTCTACAAAAACGTAGTGGGTTGTTTCTCTTTGGATAGCTTTTTGGATGGATTTATGCCTCCACATTTCTTTTTCCTTTTTTTTATTTTCAATTTCTTTAATTGCATTTTCGATTATAGAAATTTCATCAATCCATTGGATTTGAGCAAAAATATTGGCTATATTATGATAAATTTCAATTGTTTGATCAAATTTTCTTTGGGAAAGAAGATCATGGGCATAATCCAATAGTTTGAAAGCTTCCTCCTTTCTCTTTTCTCTATATTCAAGTTCTTTTTCCTTTTCTCTGAGAACAATCTCTTTTATCTTCAAGCTTTCACGGTAAGTCTTCATCTCTCCTGCCAATTGCTCTTGAAACAAGTTCTCTTGACGTTCTCGTTCAAGAATACCTTGAAATTCCAATTGTTTTCTAATCCTATCTTCACGTTTTTTATTTTCAATTTCAATGAGAGAATTTTGAATCAAGTTAATCTCGTCATGCCATTGAATTTCTGCAAAGATATTTGCTGTACTACGATATAATTCTACTGACATATCAAAATCACCTTTTCTTAAGTAGTTTTGTGCTTCTTCAAGCAATTTAAAAGCTTCTTTTTTTCTTTTTTCACGATATTCTAACTCTTTCTCATATTCTCTTAAAGCAATCTCTCTTTGCTTTAACTTTTCACGTTCTATTTGTAATTGTTTTGTGATCTGTTTTTGAAATTCTTTTTCTCTTCTTTTAGTTTCGATAGTTTCTTGCATTTTTTTTTGTTTTGCTAAATTTAACTCACTTTTTTTAGCTTCAAGCTCTTTAATTGCATTTTCTATTAATGGAAGTTCATCTGTCCATTGAATTTCTGCAAATATATTTCCTGCATTCTGATAAGCATAAATCGCCTTATCAAAATCACCTTCCTTGATGTAGTGTTGAGCAGCATCTAAATATTTAAAAGCATTTTGCTTACGTTGTTCTCGATACTTTAATTCATCATCTCTCAGCTTCAGTTCAAATTCTTTCTGTTTTAATTTCTCACGTTCTAATTTTATTTGCTTAGTTATTTGTGTTTGGAATTCTGTTTCTTTTTTTCTACTTTCTTCCTTTCTCTTTTTTAATTCTGATTCCATTTCTGCCTTATATTCTTGTCGTTGTTTTATGTCGTAAATTGTAGTTTTAATGGTGGGTATATAAGTTTCCCATCCAGATTCTAAATTTTTAAGAATTTCCAAAGCTTTTTGATATTTTAGTATAGCATTATCATAATCATTTTTTTCCTCCAAAATCTGATCGGCTTCATTTAATACAGCGAAGAATCGCTTTTCTTTTTCTATTTCTTCAGCCCTTTTCCTTTCAAATTCTTTTCTTTTTAATTCAAGATCCTGGGCAGTTTGTATGAATTGTTCTTTTTGCTTTTCATGAATAGTTTTTTGAAGTTTATTTCTCTCATCATCTCTTTTCTTTTTAATCTGTTCAGCTTTAAACTCTCTCTCTTGTTTTTTTTGGATATCATTTATAAAATTTGTGATTGGTTGTACATATGAATCCCAAGATATCATTTCAAGGAGATTTATGGACTTTTTGAAATGATTTATTGCTTCATTATATTTCTTTTCTCTTTCTAATCTTTTTCCAATATCAATTAAGTTAAATGCTTCTGTCTGAATATCTTCTTCATATTTTTTCTTTTTTTCAAACTCAATAAGCCTTTTCTCTTTCAAATCCTCTATAGGCTGCACCATGGTGGATTTCAAAGTAAAATCTTCTTTAATAGAAGTAGTTTCGGGTTTTTTTTGTTGACTTTGGATATTTATGTAATTCTCTTTTTGAATTTGGAGCTTTTTAATTAATTTATCAATATTTTGAGTTTGCTGCGTCCAACCAAGGGATTTTAATATTTCCGTGGCCTTTTGATATTTTTTTAAAGCATCATCGAATTTTTTTTCTTTTTCAAATTCTTTTGCTTCATCAATGTAAGCAAATGCATTGTTTTGCATTTCTTCTTCTTGTTTCTTTCTTTTTTCATATGCCTTTAATTTCTGGGTTTTTTGGTCTGCCCCAATCTGGGTAGTTTCTGATGACGGTTGATGCGGTAATTTGATTGGAACTTGTGGGCGTTGTTGAGTATATGCAATCTCCTTTTGTTTTTGAATTAATTCTTGTTTTTCAAGATTTTGAGCTAAAATTATTATTCTTGATTTTAAATTTTCGAGTTGAGTTTCAGTCCATCCCGATTCGACTAATAACTTAATTGACGACATATATTTTTGTATCGCATCTTCAAAAAAACCGTCTAGCTCTAATTTCTTAGCATCATCTAATAAAATGAATGCTTTATTTTGTAACTGTTCAGTTTGGGCTTGTTGAGTCTGTTCCAGATATTCTTTTTCTTGACTTAGATAGTTATTGATTTCTGTTATTCTTTCATAAATATCTTGAATTCTATGTGTTAAATAACCACTTTCTTTGAGACATTCAGCAGCTTGCTTGTATTTTTCTATAGCTTTTATCCAGTTCTTTTCTTCTTCTAATTTATCTGTCTCGTTTAGTAATTCCAAAGCTTTTTGAGCTAAACCTTCAGACGTAGGTTCTCTTTGCATTGTAAAACTAACTCATTTAATCTTATTTTCTTAATTAATTAGTTTAAAATAAACAATTATAATTATTACTTTTAATTATAAAATTCTAAGTAATTATATTTTTGATATTATTTTATTATATTTCTATATAGATTATATGTCGCCAGAACTTCAAAATTTCTATCTTCAATCTCTCCAAAATGGGCGTGTAATCTTTTAAATGTAAAAGTATTGAAATGATTGAAAAGATTAAACTCTAATGCTAAACTTTAATGTGATCTTGAAAAATGAGTGGGATTAATGAAAAAATTGTTATCGATTTTGAACCAATTTCAAGACGAGTGAATTTTTTAGAAAATAAAACAATTTATGAGATCCTTATTAAAATGGCTATTTCAGTAAGATCACTGTGTGGTGGATTAGGAACTTGTGGAAAATGTAGAATTTTAGTTCAAAAAGGTCAGGAATATTTAAATTCTCCTGAAGCTTCGGAAAAAAAAATTATTAATACCACTGATCTTAAAAAAGGTTGGAGATTGGCTTGTAAAACAAAAATAAATAATGATCTTATTCATATCATAGAAAAAAAAAAATCTCCACAATTTCGTATTCTTTTACCAGATGAATTTATACTTGAAGATTTTAAGATTCTCACGTCTGGTACTAATAAAGGAGTAGAATTAAATCCTGCTGTAAAAAAATTATACCTTGAAGTTCAAAAACCCTCCTTAGATAAACCAATTCCAGATGTAGAGAGGATTTTATCCTCACTCACATCACTTGATAATAATTTCAGTGAGGAAAAATCGATTACATTTGACTTTAGAATAATGAAAGATATACCACACGTCTTGAGAGAGAGCAATCACAAAATTACATTAACATTTTGGAATAATAATACTGTAATTGATATTGAACCTGGAAACACAGTAGAAGAGAATTATGGAATTGCTTTTGATATAGGGACAACAACTCTTGTGGGATATTTAATAAATTTATATAATGGAAAAACATATTCAGTGGCATCTAAATTGAATAGTCAAACAATCTATGGCGAAGATTTGATCACTCGAATTACATATATAAAAGATAATATAAAGGGACTTCAAGAGTTAAATTCAGCTGTATTGCATGATCTGAATAATATCATTTCAAAAACTTGTTCTAAAGCAAATATTAACCCTTCTCATATCTATGAAGCTGTCATGGTAGGCAACTCAGTCATGCATCATATATTTTTAGGTTTAGATCCCATTAACATTGGATTAAGTCCCTATATACCAATAGTAAAACAAGGATTAAATGTAAAATCGAGAGATTTAAACTTTAATATTTCTAATCAAGCTAATGTTTATATTCTTCCTACAGTTGCTGGATTTGTAGGGGCTGATACGATGGGAGTCATAGTCTCATCGAGAATTGAAAAAGAAAAAGATTTAACTCTGGCAATAGATATAGGAACTAATGGGGAAATAATTATTGGAAACCAAGAATTCCTTGCAACGGGCTCATGCGCAGCAGGGTCTGCCTTAGAAGGAGCACATATCACGGATGGTATGAGGGCTGCTGCCGGATCTATTGACACTGTTAAAATTGATCCAGACTCCTTAAACGTATCCTATACAACAATTAAGAATAAAAAACCAATTGGAATATGCGGTTCTGGATTAATTGATGCGATCTCAGAGATGTTAAAATCTAATATTTTAACTAGAAGTGGTAATTTTAATAAGAATTTTTTAAATCATGAGAAAATCAACAGAAATGAAAACGGAATTGAATTTATTCTAGTTAAAAAAGAAGAAACAACCTTAAATAAAGATATTAAAATTTCACAACATGACGTTAGAGAACTTCAAATGGCTAAAGCAGCTTTTTATTCTGGAACAAGAATAATATTAAAGTATTTAGAAAGACAATTAAACCGGGATCTTAATATTGAACAAATATTTTTGGCAGGAGCCTTTGGAAATTATATTAATAAAGAAAATGCTAAGTTTATAGGAATGATACCTGATATTTCCAGCAAGAAAATATTTCAAATTGGAAACGCTGCGGGGATTGGTGCTCAAAACTGTTTATTAAATATCGATTTGCGAAGAAAAGCAGAAGAATTAAAAGATAAAATTCAATATATCGAAATTGCTACAAAGAAAGAATTTCAAAGAGAATATGCTGAATCTATGTATTTTCCGCATATAAAACATTTAGAATTTTTTCCTAGTTTAGAAGAATATAAAAATATACCTAAAAGATAATTTTTTCTCCTTTATAACAGAAAATTTAAATGAAGTAAAATGAAGTAAAATATTTAAAAAATAAATTTATAGGTATATTAACATATAAGAATTTAAATTAACTAATAAGAATTTAAATGTAATTAATTTATAAAATATATAAAATCAATAAAAATTCTAAAAAAATTATTGTGAGTTTTCATGTCAAGCTTTAAATTAAAGGTCTTACTGACTGGTGCTGCCGCTGTTGGAAAAACTAGTCTTGTACAAAGGTTCATAAAAAATAGATTTGCTGCAAATTATAAGCTCACTGTAGGTGTTGATATTTTAACGAAGGATGTTCCGTACCGTGAAAATGAGATTGCTACGCTCTCAATTTGGGATATTGGAGGACAGCAACGATTCGAATTCATCCGCTCCACCTTCTATAAGGGCGCAGCTGGAGCGTTATTAGTTTTCGATCTTACAAGAGAACAAACATACACTGAATCAAGAAAATGGCTTACAGAGATAAGGCAATTTGCGGGGGGTAATATACCATTTGTTTTAATTGGTAATAAATTAGATTTAATAGAAGATGTGGGAGAAGTAATAGATCGAGAGGAAGCGCGAGCGTTTGCAGAAAGTGAAGGGAGTATATATATTGAAACTTCTGCAAAGACGGGGATTAAGGTAGACGAGTCATTTACAGAACTGACTCGTAGAATAATAGATTTTAGAACTCAAGGTTAATAATATTTCGAAGTTTATTTCTTTATTCAAATTCTTTTTATAAAAATGTAAAAACTTACAAATTCAA